>Ga0209585_10000028_pt1 | contig 49537 bp, 48 predicted proteins | sample NGEPerone_FD_185491 | JGI IMG/M metagenome (GOLD analysis project Ga0209585, IMG submission 185491) | Arctic peat soil microbial communities from the Barrow Environmental Observatory site, Barrow, Alaska, USA - NGEE Permafrost154B-one... | ecosystem: Environmental > Terrestrial > Soil >... | reverse complement strand
AAGCGTGATCAAGCATGGCGATGTGCAGGTAATGAGTGCAGGCACCGGAATTACCCATAGTGAATACAATAAAAACAAGGATAAGCCGGTGAAGTTTCTACAAATCTGGGTGTTCCCCAATAAGGAAAATGTCACTCCCCGATACGATCAGATCACCTTAAACATTGCCGACCGTCAAAACAAGTTGCAGCAAATAGTGTCTCCTAATCTGGATGATGCCGGAGTATGGATTTATTAAAATGCATGGTTTCATATAGAAAATTCGACACAGGGGTCAGTGCCGATTACCCTTTAAAAGCTAAAGACAACGGGGTATATACTTTTATTTTAAGCGGCGATGTAACCATCAACAACCAGCAATTAACAACTCGTGAGGGATTTGGCGATGGGCTGTTGAAAAATTATCTATCAAATCCGATACAGATTCGGAATTCTTGTTGATGGAAGTCCGATGACTATATGATTTAGATAATATTGTCATTAATGTATATGCCTGCCTTTTAGGTGTTTTGGCCTTACTACTTAGCAAAGGAGATCGAAGCATAGGATCAGAATCATAAAAAGTAGAAGGCGCAAGTCTTGTTGTTCTACCTTTAGGCCTGCGCCAACGAGCGTTAACACTTGGAAGTATTAACATGATTAAGTTAGTTGTTAGAGATAAAAGGTTTACTAATTTTTCCAGCGATGGACACGAAATTCCATTACATTTTGACATAATGAGGTGAATCAATTAGCCCTTTCACCACATTTCAAACTCCTTATGATGCTGTTTATGCTATGTCATTAACGGGGCGTTACACAGCTGTAAAACCAAAAAAGAATAGGAATTATTAAGTCATTATTAGCCACTTGCGTAAGCGTATACAATTCAAATCAATAACTACGATAACTGTTCTATTACTCGTGGTTGCATCTTTGTTAGTAGCAGGTTGCACTACAAACACTACAAGCAATACTAATCAAACACCTACGTCAAGCGCAGCGACAAACGATGCTTTTCTAGAATGGTATCTTGCCGAGTACAAAAACGTATCATACGCAAATACAAACCTCAGCCATAAGGCGTGGGAACTTACGTGGATTAACAGCACTTCCGCACGTTTAGAATACACGTTCTTCAACAAAACTGCAAATATGTCGTTCAACCACCTCCAGACATATATCGTATTTCCAACAACGCAAGACGCAACAAATTACCTTAACGCTATGAACAAGACAGCAAACAGCCTCATTAGCACACAATACATAAGCGGCGGGGCGTATCAAAAGTTTACAGGTCACACACCGACGGTTTACAAAGAATACAAGTGGAACGAAGGGAATGTAAATATTCTCTCAGAATACACGGCTCATGAAATTGCACAACTAGATAATCTCATCGATATACATACTGGTAAACGGGTAGGTTATAACTAGATAGACAAATCTAGATAGACAAATACGTTGGCCCGCATATCAGGGCTGCTTAGCATGTTCCTATAACCTATTTCCTATCTCCTCTCTCTTTATTTCTTTTTTCAGTTTCCTTTACGTGTGGGGCTTGAATTTCAGAGTGCCGCACAACGTATGGAGTTACGGCATGAAAAGTATCATGCAAACGCGCTTGCTGCGCTCAGAACCCGCTTGCTGTGTGCTAACTGTAACAACATGATACAAATTTTTTGTATCCTATCGATTGAACAAAACCTATGTTTTGTTAAATAGATAAGCCCAAAAATCCAAATCAACAAAAGTTTAATAGTTTCGGCATCTTTGGGGGCAGCAGAGGAATGCTATGAACAGCGTTTTTGAGAGTATCTATTTAAGGAGGTCTGTGAGGGATTACAAGCCGAATGACGTGCCCGATGACATTATCAGAGAGTTGATCAGAGCGGGCACGTATGCACCGTTTTCGCCGGATCCCACGAGGCAACAACCGCGGAGGTTCGTTGTCATCAAGAACAGAGAGATGATTGATAGGCTATCTGAGCGGGCGAAAAAATTGTGGCTTGATACGTATACGAGTTCTGACTCGGAGATTGGGCTGCCAGAGAATATAATGAAAGCGCTGAAAATGCCGGAATTTCACATTTTCTACAATGCTCCCGTACTGATCCTGATGTTCGCGAAACCGTATGAGCGTACTTCACATAATTACGATTGCGCGGCAGCGGCCGAGAACATGCTGATCGCCGCTCGGTCATTGGGCATCGGCAGCTGTTGGATAGGGTTCGGTATGCCACTGGGTTCTGATCAGGACACGCTGGCAGAGCTGGACGTGCCGGAAGGGTACCGTTTAATGGTCCCGCTTATTTTCGGCTATCCGGTGAAAGAAACTCAGAAGGTACCGCCACGCAATGGCGAGGTCATATTTAAGTGGATAACGTAAATCGCGCGTCGGATAGCAACAGCCAAACAACTAAGTTAGTACGCATATCAGGAAGAGGCATAACGTGTTCCTATAATCTATTCCCTATCTCCTAGCTCGTTATTTCTTATTTCGATTACCATCGTTTAAGTGATCGATTACAGCTAGTATATAACGCTAAGAAGCAGTTTGGGCTAGTGGAGTTGATGTGGTGCAAATGTGGTTTTGGTTTTGCGTAGGCTTTGCCTATGTGTTCCTTGGGGTGTCTAATTATTACTTGGCAACGCGTCGTTCGCTCCATGTTCCGATTCTACCGAGATCGCGCGAACTGGAAGAGGAAGACGCGCAACGTTCACAAGCAGATATAGAAAAAGAGCTTAAGGATGGAGTGGTAAGCTTTGAAGACTGGATCAGAGGATTCAATAGTATCAGGGATTTCGTAAAAGAATTCAATAAATCCGCCAAGACAAACCGCAGGGTTCTTTGCCTAGCTGCATTATCATTTTTCCTAGCTGCAGGCATCTCATTCGCGCAAGGTACACTCAGCGTATAGAATTTTAAAAATAGGCATAAAGTGTTCCGTTAAACTTCTTTCTAGCTCATAGCTCGTAATATCGAACGGTGATTATATGCAATATGTAGGGACTTCAAAAATCAGCAAACTAAACCCCAAGCCAAACCTGACATATCCATTAATTCGACTTCCTCAAAGATATAGAACGATCATTGGCAAGACAGCCCACATAGATGAGTCGTGGGAAGAGGGTCAGAAAGCCATCGTCTTAGTTTTTGATGAGACAGAAAATAAAGAGAAGGTTATACAACCGGTTATAAAACGAAACCCTGAATCTGATTTTTCGGCTCGAATTGCGGTTCTTGAAGAAGAAATCAGGGAGTTACGAACTCTTATTGAAAAAGAAGCCCATTTCTACGCCAATATTCAAAAAACAGATGGGCCCGGGGCGATTCGAACGCCCGATCTCCGCCGTGTGAAGGCGACGTCATAACCAACTAGACCACAGGCCCTATTTTTCACGTCGATAGCCAAACAGATAAGTTTATCGTTTGGTCACCTCACCCAATTATTCAAGCAGCAGCGAGTATAGCTGCTTTCTTAGCATCTGCCAAGTGGAACGCGTCCATGCAAGGCAACCACAAGTCAACCGAGTTTTCCGACATCGATCTGAGCCACTGGAAGGACTACGACGACGTCATCCTCGATTCATTGTGGCTGCTCGGCCCACGCGATAAGACCGGACCTCACGTTGGAGACTATTGGGGCAATTTCATCCCCCAGATCCCGCGCCAGGTCTTGATACGTTTCACAAAGCGTGGCGACGTAGTCGTCGACCTCTTTAGCGGCATGGGCACCACGCTCATCGAGTGTAAGCGTCTCGGCCGCAGTGGACTCGGCGTTGAGATCGACCCTGTGGTGGCTGAACGTTCGCTGGAGCGCATAAACAGCGCAGGAAACCCGTACGATGTTTCGGTCGCCGTGCTTGTAGGGGACTCAACGCTGGCAGCGACAGCGAAGCGCGTAAACGCCACACTTAAAGAATGGGGCACCGAAATAGCCGATTGCGTCATCCTCCATCCGCCCTATCATGACATCATCAAGTTTAGCGAGTGCGACGGCGATCTTTCAAGCGTCTCATCCGAAGTGGCATTTCTGGACAAGATCGGTCTAGTAGCGCAACACGCGTATGAAATGCTGAAACCCGCTGGCTTTATGGCGCTCGTGATCGGCGACAAGTACGTTAATTCACGGCTCGTTCCGCTCGGGTTTATGTGCATGCAGCGCTGCATCGACGCCGGCTTTGTTCTTAAAGCGATCAACGTCAAGGAAATCCTTAACAACGAGCGGGGCAAGGGCAAGAATAACAACCTGTGGAGGTATCGTGCGCTCGTGGGCGGCTTTTACCTCTTCAAGCACGAGTACGTCATGATCTTTCGCAAGCCGGCAGCTCGTGTCAAGCCGCGCCCTAAAGGTGCCGTGCCATAAGCTTTTTGACGTCGATATCGTTTATCGGAGCGTAAGCTAGGGCTTCGGCGTTTAATGAACGGTACGCATCATCGAATGTCGGTGCTTCTGCCTCGTATAGCACCCCGATAGGGATCTTATCTCCCGCTTCCTGCGCCTTCTTTAGGGCGAGCTCGTAATCGAAGCGATCATACTTCATTTCGTCAAGCTTGTAAACGTGGTCATTCCACCACTTCCACGTGTTGACGTAATTAAACGTGACGCACGGTTGGCCAATGTCAACTAGCGAGAATCCTTTGTGCCGGATCGCTTTTTCCATTAGTGCGATGAGGTGCTTGTTCTCGCCGCTAAAGCCGCGTCCGACAAAGGTCGCGCCTGCTATAAGCGCAAGGGGCAAGGGGGTGACCGGCGACGCGAAGACGCCTTCCGGGGCGACCTTCCACTTGGTGCCCTTGAAGGTCGTTGGCGACGGCTGGCCGGTCGTAAGGCCATAGATCTGGTTGTCGTGCACGAATACCGTGATATCTACATTTCGCCGAGCAGCGTGCAAAAGGTGCCCTAACCCCTCTCCGTATGTGTCGCCGTCTCCGGCATGTACGATGACCGTCAAATCGCTGTTAGCAAGTTTAACTCCCTGTGCAACGGGAATAGACCTCCCGTGTAGACTATGAAGTACGTATGTGTTGATCCAGTAGCTGAGGTTTCCCGAGCACCCGATGCCGCATACGATCGCCGTCTTGTGCGGCGAAAGGTCCATATTTGCATAAGCATTTTTCATTGCGTTCCAAATACCGAAGTTCCCGCACCCTGGACACCACGTAGGCCACGTTCCGGGCACGTCGTAGCGATGTATGTCCCCCATTTCAAAGCACCTCCTTGATTTTCTGATAGAGCTCATCCGCGTTGAAAGCTCTGCCATCGTACCTCAAAATGGTATGATCAGGCCTGATCTGAGCGTGTTCTTTAATGAGACTGCCGAGCTGTGCGCCCCGGTTGTTTTCGATCAGAATGACTCGCCTCCCCTCAAGGTGCTCTTTGACGAGTTGTGAGGGGAAGGGGCTCATAAAGAGCACCTGCAGGAACCCGAGTTCAACGTCGTCGTTGGCTCGAAGGTAATCCATCGCGTCGAGAATCGCACCTTTCGTCGAACCCCAGCCAACCAGCACGGTGCCTGACGAGTCGTTGCCGTGGTACTTGATTCCGTCGAGCAGTGCTGCCGCCGTGAAGAATTTCCTACAGCGCTTGTCGACTAACTTTGCGACTACTGGGGCATCTTCGGAAAAGTAGCCACGCTCGTCGTGTTCGTCGCTGTTTGAGTTAAACATGCCACCCTCAACTCCTGGGACCGTCCGCGCTGACACCCCTGAAGATGTCGCTTCGTATCGGCTATAGTCAGCAGGTACTGCTCCCTCCGTGAGCAGCAAGCCGCGATCGACGTTGAGTCCGTCCGTCTCGAAGGGTTCCGATGTAAAAAACGAGGTTCCCAGATGTTTGTCAGTAAGGATGAGCACCGGCGTTTGGAGTGCATCAGCGAGATTGAACGCCCTGAACGTTTCGAAGAAGCATTCTTTCGGGTCGCCCGGCGCTATAACTATGCGAAAGAAGTCCCCTTGAGATGCATGAAGGCAGAACCGTAAGTCTCCTTGGGCCGTTCGGGTGGCGAGCCCAGTTGAAGGGCCGGGGCGTTGGCCATCAACGACTACGAGCGGGTTCTCCGTCGCTCCCGCAAGTCCGAGACCCTCGACCATTAACGAAAAGCCTCCACCGGAAGTTGCCACCATTGATCGAGCGCCGGCGAAACTCGCCCCGATCGCCATGTTGATTCCGGCGATTTCATCTTCAGGCTGAACCATCGCAACGCCGTACTCCCGAGCATGAGCGGCGATATACGTCATAACGTTATGCGTCGGCGTCATTGGATAAATAGCAATAAACTTCATCCCGGCTTTGAACGCACCCATGCATATCGCGTCGTTTCCGGTCAAAGTCATCCTGTTTGGGCCTTTTAGGGGTCTTAGTCCGCCTTTGTAAGGTTCTGGGTACGAGCGCGTCACGTAATCATGTCCTGCTTTTGCCGCGATTACGTTTTGCTCGACGATTTTCTCGCCTTTGTCGCCAAATACATCTTGAATTGCGGCATTTAGGAGCCTAAGCTCATATCCGATCAGGGCAACAGAGGCCCCCATTGCGGCCACGTTTGCGGCCACTTTGGGCAGGTGCAAGTCGGTTACCAGTTTTGTTAGGGGTACATCGCACAAGGCAATATCCCCTCGCTGTGGTGCAACGTTGAAGCTCTTCGCATCGTAGAGGAGCACGCCTCCAGGGACTACATCGTTCAAATCCATTACAATCGTCTCAGCGTTTAGTGCGACAAGGACGTCTACAGGTAAGATCGGAGCCCTCACGCGTTGTGCATCGATCCTAAGTTGAAACGTGTTGTGCCCCCCGCGGATCAGCGAAGGGTACTCTGGATGCGCAACAACGTGGTAGCCGCCTTTAACGAATGTCTTTGAGAAGATCTCACCAACGGACAATATGCCGTATCCGGCTTCGCCCCCAATTTTCCAGTTGAGTCGACTATTATTCATTGTTCCTCCTGCTACTCTGACAGCTTTCAGTATCGGCCGACGTGACGCGTAAAACTATCCCGAAACAAACACGCGGTGCGAAATGCAAGAGCTAATTGCTGCAAGCAGCGGCGGTTTTCATCAGGATTGGACCGCACTGAGTCTTTCTATAAGGATCTTATAAACGCCGCCTGCCTTTCCGCTTGTTATTGCTTGTGCAGCGTCCTCATATGATCCCTCTATTAGATTGATGTTCTCCTCAATCCTCCGAATAGCGTCCCTCAGTTCGGCAGGATCGGTAACTCGGCAGATCCAGCCTTCAATAATAACCGATTTCCAGTCTCTGAAGTCATTAATATCGTGAATCTCGAAGCAAGCCCGTTGGTTCTCTTCAAGATATTCCAGGGCCCGCCCACGCGAGCTCTGATATAAGAGCAGCGCGGCGTCGGTGTGTGTATAAGCGATTGGAATGCAGTAAGGCTGGTTTCTGCCACACAATGCGAGGTTTCCGTATTTTTTCGTTTTGATAAACTCAAGAGCTTTGTCTTGGGGCAATTCGTGCATGATAGGTATTTAACGCGCTATACGCGAATAAAGTATTTGTAAGTGGAAGCATATGCTACCCCCCAAGTTCAACGGTCTCTGCGAGTTAATCCCGCGGAGCGCGTTAAGGATTACTCCGTAAGGGCGCTCTTTGTTTTGCTGTGTTCTGTGACGCGGCTCAATTCGCGTAGTTTGGGTGGCAGGAAGCCGAAAAAGGCCCTAACAGAACTCTAATGTTTATATAATCTGGCGCCATAAGCACTTACATACCGAGAAATCGGAGGTTTCCAAAAAGGCATGAGCTCTGGAATGTGTACCGTTTGCGGACTCCCTAGCGAGTTGTGCATCTGTGAAGAAGTAGCGAAGGAACAACAACGAATAACAGTCAAAGTGAACAGAAGGCGCTACGGAAAGGAGGTCACCGTCATCGAGGGAATTGATCCTCATGAAATTGATCTCGGAGATCTTACGAGCTACCTCAAAGCAAGACTTGCATGCGGAGGGACTGTGAAAGACGGCCTCATTGAATTGCAGGGGAATCACAGAGATAGAGTAAAAGAGATCCTTGCAGGTAGAGGATTTTCTGCTGCGCAGATCAAAGCATAAGCTCAGCTGCGCTCATCCCAAGCTTATATGGAATCCAACTGTATGTAGGTAAAAACTGCTGTTCGCGCTAATAGCGCCCACTAATAGGATTTGCAGGTGGAGCTTTTACTACTTAGTGTGTAACTCCACGCACGACGAGCATTTTATAGCTAAATATTTCTAACATAGGTTCACGTTTGTAATTAACAAATCGAGCAATAAAGCCGTTCTGAGCGAATTTTTCTACGGCGTCTGTTTACGGAGGTGAGACGTTGAACGTTGATTACCGGGGTCACGAAACAGCACTTGCGCTTTCCAAAAAAATCAGTGAGCTCGTCCACAAACACGGCAAAGAAATCAAGATAATGCACGTTTGCGGGACACACGAAGCATCTATTACCCGGTTTGGCGTACGATCTCTATTGCCTGACAACTTGAAAGTGGTGATGGGTCCGGGTTGTCCAGTTTGCATAACCCCCCAAGGTGAAATCGACGCGGCCATAAAATTGGCCAAGGACGGAATAAAAGTTGCGACCTATGGGGATCTGATGCGAGTCCCCGGGACTGAAGGTTCGCTTTCAGATTCAGGTGGCGACGTACACATGGTCGGCAGCATCACTCACGCAATAGAGCTCGCAAAAAAGACGATCGAGGACGTGGTTTTCATCGGCGTCGGCTTCGAAACCACAGCCCCTACGACGTCAGTTGCGCTCTTGCAAAAGTTGCCGAACAATTTTTCAATAATGTGCTCCCATCGACTCATACCTCCCGCACTACGCTGGCTGCTAGAGCGCGTGAGTGAGTCCAAAGCGCAAATAGATGGCTTCTTGCTACCAGGACACGTTTGCACGATTATCGGATTGCGTCCCTTTGAAGAATTCCCGGTTCCTCAGGTCGTTGCGGGATTTGAACCTAATGACGTGCTCTACGGGCTCTATCTAATTGTGAAGCAGATTGTAAATGGTGAACATAAAGTTGAAAACGCCTATCCTCGTGTCGTCCATTACGAGGGCAACGTTAAAGCGCAGGCGCTAATGCGTCGCACATTCGACGTAGTTGATCTCGAATGGCGCGGTTTCCCAGTCATCTCTGATTCCGGCTATGCCATAAAGCACGATTTTGAGCTTCACGACGCTCAACGTCGTTACTCTCTCGATTTCACAAGCAGAGAAGTGAAAACAGGATGCATCTGCAATCTTATATTACAGGGTCTCAAAGCGCCGACGGATTGCAGGCTCTTTGCGAAGGTTTGCGCCCCTCACAAAGCTGTAGGGCCGTGCATGGTGTCAGCTGAGGGCGCTTGCAACATTTGGTATAAAAATCAATAAGTCCCCGTTTCGCACCGAATCATTGGTCGCTTGTTGCCACGAGTTCGGGATGCGTCACAGCAGTTAAGGTGTTTGATGACACAGGAAAAAACGATTTTAGTAACGAACGACGATGGTATACGTTCCTATGGCTTAATCGCAGCAGCCAACGCACTTAAAGACCTTGGGAAAGTTGTTATCGTTGCGTCCTCAGTTCAAAAAAGTGGCGTCGGTCGATCATTGTCACTGTTCGAACCCGTACGAGTTTCAGGCGTTCGAATTAAGGAACATGAAGCGTATGCAGTCGCCGGAACACCTTCTGATGCGGTGCTCTTAGCTGAGCACGCAGTCCTCAAACGGAAACCGGATTTGCTGGTATCAGGCATTAATGTCGGAGAGAATCTCAGTACAGATTCTGTAATACCTCTGGGACCATAGGTGCTGCGCTTACCGGAGCAAGCCAGGATATTCCGTCCATTGCCATTTCTTTACAGGCTAAAGGCGCGCACGTCTTTGAGGCACGTTCGGAAGTGGATTTTGGCTTAGCAGCCAAAGTTGCTAGTGCACTCGCGTCACACGTTCTCAGCTATGGCATGCCAGAGAAGGTCGACGTTTTAAACGTCAACGTTCCGATGGATATAGGTAATCCGCGATTTAGAGTGACCAAGCTCCAAAGAAACATTTTTGACTTCAGGACCATAGAACGACTCGATCCGCTTGGTAACGCATATTTTTGGCTTGGTATCGACTTAAAAAAGAGCAAGCGGACCGACAGCGATGTCTATGCACTTTACAATGGATTTGTCTCCGTAACACCGCTTACGCTTGATAACACTGCTGTAGCGCAAGAAAACACTCTTCAAAAATGGCTCGAGACTCTTGATATTGGCGCTAGGTGACCTGCTGTGTCATCTCTATCAGCTTGAAACCCCCGACTTCGAGTCCAACGGAAAAACCATGAATGTTACTGCTCTCTCGCACTCCCTGATCGTACCAGTCATCAATCTCGCTGTGGAATACCCTTATTCGGTAACGACCAGGCGTCATATAGGTTTCAGTGATCTCGCTTACATTGAAGGTGAACGAAGTCGAACTAGTGGCCATATTGCCAATACAGATGACCACGTGACTCCTTGTCGCGAGCGCGATTAGGTGAACTTCTTCGAGTCTCTCGTGAATCAACGCTGAAACGTCATCATCGAGTTCAAATTGTGCGTTTTGCAAACTTGTACTAAACGGGTAGTTTGCGTATATATTCAAGCGCCCTTTGACCCAGCACGCAAAGTAGGTCACTGCACTCCCGTGATAGGGCATATTTGAGAGGCTTACCCATTTCCATATGAGTGGAAGGTTTGGATTTATATGCAGCCCGCGGTATAGCCCAATGCCGCACACCCCTTCTACAGCGGTCCACAAGTATTTCGGCGGAAACCACGGCGATAGTTTCATGCCGTTGTTAACAAGAGACTCGCCGTGATACCACTCCGAGAACTGTCCAGGAACGGTGTTTTGGTTCGTTGGGTCTAGCTCGTACTGGCGAAATGTTCCACGCATGATGTTTATCATGACATCGGGCTGATGCGTCGAGCACGAATAAGCAAACATGAATGCAACATCAGGCCAAATCCCGCCTGTCAAACCCCATCCTCGTTCGGGATGGTAGTTCAGAGCAGTTCGCGGCACGGTCCGCAGACCTGCCGTTGTCAGGAAATCTGGACGATTAAGCCGGTCAATGATCAGGTGCGACGTCGCAGGTGTGGCTACGTTAAAAATTACTGGAAATATCAAATCGCACGTGACGTCAGGATGCTCATTGCCGTTTAAATCAACGTTTAGGTAGTAAAGGCCGCTCTTTGGATCTATCAAGTGTTTGTTGATCGCGGTCTTAAGTTTTGTTGCTTCTGCTCTGAAATAAGCTGCCTTCTCATCACGTCCCATGAAGTCGGCCAATAGTGCAGTGGCTCGCAAAGCAGCGAAGCATTCAGCATTAACTTCTGTTACCGCACCGTTGATAGCGTAGTTTGGAATGATATTACGCCAGCCACATATGCCATAAACGCCTACTCCATTAGATCGACAGAAAACGAGTCCATGTTCGTCTTTTTGAGAGATGACATAGTCAGCGGCTTTTTCGACAGAAGGGTACATCTCTTCGAGAAAAGCACGATCGTCGCTTATCTGGAACGTATGAGCGACAGCGAGAATATAAAGCGGTGTACCGTCATTGACGTTGAGCTGATAGTCGTCCACGTCCCCTGTTACGCCGTTATAGTATTCGGCGATGAGGCCGTCTGCCGACTGAAGTCGTTTGAAGACTTTTAAAGCCTCTTTGGAAAAATCGGGAGCTACGTAGTCGCATCCAAATGAGAACCATGCAGTATCACGGGCGACGATGTTACTCGACAGGCTTGGATCGTTCGTAAACCCCCAACCTTGGGGGTACTCTGCCTTCACACGAGCCATGTTTGCCTTAGCCCACTGCACCCCCCTGTTTATGACCGGATCCGGCGTTGTTACTACAGAATAACTTGCTTCTTGAACGAAATTGTTGATAGTTAGTCTGTACACCTTTTCGTAATCTTCCAATAGTTCAAACGTATGCAGGGCATTGTCGCGCCCAGAAGGAGAGAACCCTATCATGAAAGTGAACTGTTCTTCCCCTTCTGGGGGCACCTCAATATCTACTTGGATCCTTCCTATGATCGTGCGATCGTCAGCGCTTCCTGTCGTTACATTCGTTTTTGCTGATTCGGTTGTCAGCGGAATATATTGAACTGAACAGTGTTCTGTTGAAAAATCGATTCCTACGTATTTCCCACAGGAGGAAACCAAACGCGGAGTGATGTTGAAGTTGTCGGTAACCGCCGAAATATCAGTTGTATAGGAACAGACAGCGTTTTTGGCTGTCGTGCCAAAAAACCTCGTCCATTGCTCATTACTTCGATTGTTAGCGATAATTGCCTTATTTTTGTAGGCAAAACGAACCTCGACGTCAGTTGTTGTCGCGAGGTACGTCGGACGCAGGTCAGCGTACGCAACGACTGCTATTTTCTGAACTTCAGAGGTTTTATTCACGATTTTTAGTCCCAAATAGGCAGCCGTGCACTTGTCGAGATTGTCCTGCGGCGCGTTTGGAACATAAAAAATTTCTGAAATGCGCAGGCCTCGAGTAAGTTTGAACTTGTGTTTCTGGTAAGCAGGATGAATTACGAAATCTCCCGAGCCCGTTTGTTCGAGCAAAATGCCAGATTCTGCGTCATAGTAGCGGATGAGTGTTGAGCCAATAACGTTTCTGCCGAGATCCAGCGAAAATAAGTTCTCAATAGCCCCGGTCGCCTTTGAGTTTACGAAGCATTTCTTGTTGCCATAGCTACTGCCTGTCACGAGAGCATCATCTGGAAGCACATACGCCCACAGATCATTGATACGTTCAATCTGCACTGTATTGGCTGCTTCTCCCTCAGTTTGTCTCATAGAAACACGTATTAATCGTAGTGTTCCTAATTTAATGTTTTTGTAAATTAAATCAAATATAAGGCGCTCGCGAACAGTTAACGTTTGCTTGGTCTCGTTTTTCTAAACGAAATAAAATAATTATATAAGGATGGAGCACTTCAAGGACTCCGAAGGAAGTGGGCATTATTAGTGGGTACCAAAGCTCGTGGACCATTCTGCACACATATCTCGGCTTGAAACAAACCGAGACCGTGCTCATTGTCACAGACACGTTGCGACTTAGAATTGCAAAGTCGTTATACGACACGGCACGTGAAATGGACTGCGATGCGATAATGATGACCATGCCGCCTAGGTCCCGTCACGGAGAAGAGCCTCCTCGAGCTGTCGCGGAAGCGATGCGCAGCGTTGACGTTGTCATTGCCCCTACAACTATGTCAATAACACATACGCAGGCGCGAAAACGGGCGAATGAAGCTGGTGTGCGAACTGCAAGTATGCCCGGCGTCACGGAGCGAATGATGATTGAAGGCGGGTTGACTGCCAACCCTCAAGACGTGATGGACCACACCCGCCGCCTCGCAGAAACCTTTAAAGGCGTGTCGCAGGTCAGGATCACGTCAGAGGTTGGAACTGATATCTGTTTTGATGTGAAAGACTCGAAGTGGAACCTTGACTTAGGATGTTGTCGAGAAAAAGGTAGTAGTACCAATCTGCCGGCAGGGGAAATCTACACGGCTCCGGAAAGCTGCAAAGGCACCGTTGTGATCGATGGCTCAATGGCCGGGCTCGAGCTTTTAAAACATCCAATGAAAATTCGAGTTGAAAAAGGCGTCGCTGTTGACGTCCAAGGCGACCGCGCGAACGAGGTTCTCAAGATTATTAACCCGCTTGGGGACGAAGCGAGGAATATTGCGGAGATTGGGATAGGCACCAATCCGCGAGCGCGAATAATCGGCGTTATTTTGGAGGATGAGAAGGTAAGGGGAACGGCTCATATTGCGTTAGGCGACAATAGTACGATTGGCGGGAACGTTGTTGCAGGCGTGCACCTTGACGCGATAATTCGCAAACCTCGAGTTTTTGCTGACGGACAAGAAATTGCACTAATATAACCGACGGCTTCTCTTTGGGATGTAAAGCAGCTGTGCTTAAAGAGTTCAAACGTCTGCTGCGTTCTTGTCGTGTCGAATGAACACGTATTTCGATTTCATTCCGTTAGTTGATATATGGCCCATATGGCGCAAAGGCTGAGTTATTTGTGCTGTAGCGTTGCTATTTCTGCTCCTTTTTTCTGGCACGATTCGAGATCAGCTTTAGACGGTTTTCCCTTCACTCTGATAGGCGGGACTAAAACAGTTGCGCCTTTCGAGCGAAAAAAGTCCATTGTCTGATCCATGGCTTCACCCAGGAATTCATATGAACCTACAATAAACGCTGTTTTGTTACTGAAATCGAAATTATCAAAATTCTTCATAAAATAGCGCACGCTAGACGGCGGTTTTTCATGATAAGTAGGAGTGGCGATGACAACGACGTCCGCTTTTTTGACCTCAGATGGCTTGATTTGTCTGATATTCCTAATAACCGTCTCTGCTCCGGCCTCTCGCGCCCCGCGCTCTATTGCATACGCCATAGTCCGCGTATTGCCGTGATAACTTTCGTAGCCTATAACGATGTTCATAGTTTCACTCTCACGTCTGACCATAAAGCTTTAAGCTGCACATCCACAGGTCTTTCATCTTCCGAATCATCTTCTGCCTAAAGCGTTACGCTAACGCAGAAAAATAATATAAGTTTAAGACTTAACGCCTCAAAGAGGACTAAAAATGGCAGAAAAAATAATTGAAAAGGCCTCGGAGTTTGGGACACGAATCGGCGAGGCATTAGTTGGCGAAATGCCGGAACTCGCGCACATTGATATTGCGGTTGGTCAAAAAGGAGGAGCATTTGAGACAGCATTCCTAACGGCGCTTGCAACGCCGCGAATGGGACATACAGCCCTGCTTGCGATATTGGCGCCAAACTACGCTGTTAAGCCTGCGACGCTCATGGTAAACAAGGTTACTATAAAGGGTGAAGCGCAAGCAGAACTCATGTTCGGGCCCGTCCAAGCAGCAATAGCTAAAGCAGTTCTCGATAGTGTCCAGGAACGAGTTATTCCAGCCGCCGTTGAGAACGAGCTACTGGTCATCGCGTCAGTCTATATTAACGGAAATGCTGCAGACAAAAATAAGCTATTTGAGTTTAACTATGAAGCGACGAAGCTTGCAATTAGCAACGCTATGAGGCAATCGCCAACTGTTAATGAGTTATTATCGAATAAGGATAACATTGTGCATCCTTTGATGTAGCAAAGATCAGTAATTCGGGTAAAGGGAGATCCCTTCTTCTTGAATTAGCTCCCAATAAGCGGGTTCTACCTCTCCTTCCCATTTTAACACGACGTGCATTTCACGGTGAGGCTTGAGGGCGTTTACTATCCGATAGACGTCGGAATAGAGTTGTGGATGGTTGAAATCACTCGAAAAAAGTAACATTATATCAATGTCGTACTCTTCTGGAAAAATTCCTTTTGCTATTGAACCGTAGAGAATGATCAACTTTAGATTCGGTGGCGCCCACTCTTGGATAACTCTAAGGAAACCCTCTATTAAGTCTCGATCAGGTGCTGGTAAAGCTAAATTGTCGAATTCTCGTTCGCGCATCTAAAATCCTCAGAATTTATTTTATCGTGTTTCTACCTTTAAATCGGACTAGTGGTGCTTTTCTTGTTTTTCCCGTCTTTCTAAAGCCATATCCTTAAGCAAAAAAGCGTCGTAGTTTTTTGTGTCGATGGTAAGAGTCTGGTCAAAACATTCTATAGCGGAGTCTAATTCTCCGAGGCCAAGATAAAAACAACCGAGGTTGTTCCACGCCATCGTGTAGCAAGAGTCGATCTCTATAGCGTTCTTTAGGTCCTGGATCCCTTCGGTATCAAGTCCGAGCTTGAATTCAGATAATGCCCGTGCGTTTAGCGCCTCTTTTTTTATGGGATCAAGTTCTATGATCTGGTCCAGAAGATTTTTAGCTCCGCTGAAATCGCTTTTGCTGTTCAACGCTATGGCTTTGTTGAGCTTGACATGCAACGCATTAGGGCTGACTTTTAGGGCATGGTCGTAACACTCAATTGCTTTTTCGAATTTGTTGAGCGCGAAAAGTGCCAACCCTTTATTGTGAAGCGCTCTGAAGTTGTCTGGTACAAGCTCGAGAGCTGCATCGTAATGACGGATTGCTTCACTGAATTTCCCTCGTTTAAACTTATCGTCTGCTAGGTCGATAATGTCCGTGACATCGCTCTGTTGGAGTATTTCTTTCTTTTTAGCGCGATTTTTCAACATCGGATATCACATCGTGGCGTACCGTCTGGACGTTCATAGTCTCGAGCAGTAGGCTTAGGCGCTATATTGAGAATGGCGTATCCGCACACTATAAATAATACGCGATGCTCTAAAATATGTGTTTGCACGCTGTCGTTTGTCAAACGCGCACAATTCCGAGAGAATATATCTTCCTTTAAATAGAGGCGTCGTGCGACCGAGGTGAGATACTTACGAATTTAGGCTGGTTCAAAGATAAGCACGCAGAAAGGGCTTTGATGCTTTTTGTCGTATTTGTCGTCGCGCTTTATCTGCGAATTACGCTGCCATACGCCAACTCAATACAAGCCGGCAGTATTGTCATTTCGGACTTTGATCCTTACTATCACCTTCGGATAGTTGAATACACAATTCAGCATTTCCCAAACGTGCTTGCCTTCGATCCGTACGTGGACTTCCCTAACGGCTTTTGGATTGGCTGGCCGCCACTCTATGATTTTTTAGCTTCAGCTTACGCGATGGTGGCAATGGCGCTCTTTCATGTTGACTTTCAGGTAGGCGTGGCAACGTTTCCAGCAGTCTTGGGTGCTCTGGCAATTTTACCCGTGTATTACATAACGAAGCTCATCTTCGACTGGAAAGCGGGCATTGTTGCAGCAGCACTCCTGACCGTTATCCCTGCAAATCTTTTACGGTCCCTGGTGGGAAATCTCAACCATCACGTGGCTGCCGAGGTCCTTTTTCCAGCGTTGTTGCTGTTGTTTTTTATGCTAGCGCTAAAGGGCGAGCTCACGTTTCAAAAGGTTAGGGGTCTGGCCTTCACGCGTGAAGATAAGAAAACTTTGCTATGGGCGGGGTTGGCGGGCGTTTTTGTGACCGCGCTTCTGTTGACGTGGTTGGGTGGCTTCTTATTTCTAGGAATAATAGGTGCTTTTGCCATTGTCCAATTCAGCATTTATCACTTAAAGCAGGAACGATCCGACAATCTTACCATTGTCTCGATGACAATGCTCATCGTTTCACTGGTTACGCTCCTTCCGGTGAGTCTTTCAAGCCACTTCGGAACGACCATCGATACTTTGCACTTGTCTCTTTTTCAGCCGCTTATGTTGGCTGTTTTGCTCTTCATTTTCGGCTTGTTTGGATTCCTCGCATATTACCTCAGAAATAGGGGGCGCGTGCTTTATCCCTTGACCCTCTGCGGACTGCTAATTGTCGGATTTATAGGCTTCTATCTCTTGCGGCCGGACCTCGCTACAACCGTTTTCACCGGGTACGGATTTTTTACGCAAAGCGGTGTTTTGCAGACCATAGCGGAGGCGCAGCCATTGTTGTGGGATTCAAGTGGCTTCCAGCTTAACACAGTTGCGAGCTATTTCCAATTTCTTCTGTTTTTAGCTTTCGCCGGCTTGGCCATGCTCGTGTATCGTGTGTATAAAAAGCAGGACGAACCTGCTTTATTGCTGCTTGTTTGGAGCGTTTTTGCTTTTGCAATTACCATTGTACAGACACGTTTTACATTTCTCTTGTCTGCAAATGTCGCGATCCTTTCTGGTTTCATTATCGTGTGGATTATTGACACACTGGTTAACAAAGCGTATAGCGCGTTATTCAACGTTCATGATGTCAGTGCGCTCAGACACCTCTTCGGGCGTGAAATAAAATACACGCAACTAATTGGTGTTTTTCTTGTTGTGTTAGTCTTACTTTTGCCAAGCATTAATGTGACAACGGCTTACGCAAAAAACACACAAGAGATTTCAGCTGACTGGGCCGAATCGCTGCAGTGGATGAAAGAGAACACGACGCAAACTTCGAACTTTAATGTGAGCTCTGGCCAAATACCTGAATATGGAGTACTTAGTTGGTGGGATTACGGTAACTGGATTATTTGGTTTGGTCACAGGCCCGCTGTTGCGAACAACTTCCAAACCGGCGTAAGCGACGCGGCGCAGTTCTTCACGAGCCAGAATGAGTCCGACACTTTAGGTATCGTTCAGAACCGGAATGTAAAATATATTATAACAGACTACGAAATCGCAGACTATAGCGGCAAGTTTCAGGCTATTGCGTTACTCTCGGGGAAAGGAGTTGACACATTTTTAACGACACAATCATACTATACACAGAGTGGAACGGTAGGGCAACAGCTTGTTCCAACAAACGCTTACTATAACTCGACAGTTGTTCGGTTACAATATTACGATGGTAATGGCTATAGCCACTATCGCTTGGTTCACGAATCTCCATCGTCCATCGGTACGCTCGGTGGAACGGAAATAAAGTATGTGAAGACCTTTGAGTACGTCAACGGAACAAAAATTACGGTTACTGGTAACGGAAATGCAACGCTAACGCTGCCGGTTACAACGAACCAAAATAGGACCTTCAATTATACACAGAGCGCTTTCGTAAACGGTACTCATACGTTTATCGTGCCTTATTCGACCAATTGGACGTCCTTCGGTATGAAAACCGACAATGCTTACAACGTGACCGTCGGAAATTCGACGAAATCGATTACCGTTAGCGAAAATGACGTCATCAGTGGAAAAGAGTTGAGTCTGAGCTTTTGAAACAAGCTAAATCGCTCTCACAGGTCCGTCTTGATTGCTCGTCGTGTGAACAGGTCTTTCAAACGACTGCAATTTTTGAGAAAATTATCGCTCCTACTCAACGTATCTGATAGCCTCTGCTGGTGAAATTTTTGAGGCGTTCCTAACTGGAATTATTGTGCATATAATAGCAGCTAAATAAACGGCAGCAAAAACTAGGACAAGTTGAGCTATCGGTATAGTAAATGGCGCTTTTACGGATTGATTCAAGCTGAGATAGATAGCCCCAGAGATTGCGAGCCCTGCTGACAGCCCGACAAGCACAGCTAAGGTGATTGCTACGATCACTTCGAGTATGAGCGTCTCTTCCACGCGTCTTCGGGTAAAACCAATGGCCCGCATTATACCTATTTCTTGGCGCCGTTCAATTACTGACCGCGATGTGATTACGCCGACCGACGCCATTCCAATGATTAATCCGAGGCCGAGACCGGCCGCTGTGAGCTGAAACAGAAACTGGGTCTGTCTCATCGTCTGCAGAAGCTCATCACGTATCAGAAATGCGTTAACGCCCGCTATTTTGTAGCCCTTTTTGAGGTCATAGCTCAGGTCAATAGGCTTCATGCCGGTCTCCGACTTGATGAGGAACAAAGTGTCTCCTGTAATGGTGGGATAATACTGTTGCATTTGTTGCTTGCTCATGAATATCCCGTGGAGGTAGACTTCATCCAAAACACCCGCGACGATCTTTCGTGCTGTTCCGTTTGCTGTCGCTACTGAAACGACGTCGCCCGCCTTCACTTGAGTGCCATTGGCGCCGTAGAAGTAATTCGAATCGACAACGACATAACGCGGATTGTCCAGAGCGTTCCAAACGTCCTGAGACGAATTGAAGCCCGTCAAAGTGTCTTGGAAGCTATACTGCGAGTGCTTGGAGAAATTCGCATCAACTCCGTAGATCGCGCCTTCTCCAGATCCTTGGTAGTTCAGTTGCTGATCATTGATCGTCATCCCGGTCACGTTCGTCGTGAAAAGTCCGTCATAGTAGCTGATTTCTGACTCATTCAATAACGCAACCACTGCTGTGCCTGACTGGTCTGGCGTGAGTGACTGCACTTGCAACATCGTCAAGTTTGCCAACGGTGTTGTCGTCGTTACTCGAATGTCATATCCGCCTGTCTGCTTTTCGATATCGGGATTATACACAGCTGCCGTCACCGAAGTGATAACAACTAGGAAGATGACAACGGAGACTATTATGACCGTCATTCTGAACTGGGATCTTTTTTGCAGGCTATAAGTGACGACTAGCTTCAGCGAAGATTGAATGCCTGCAAATCTTCCAAACAACTTTGCAATTCCGTGCAGCCAGATGCTAGCGTTTGCCAGTACCACTAGAAGGGTCCCAATCAACAAAAGGCCCCCTAGAGCAGCAAAAACAAGCGTCGACGTAAGATCGCCAAAATTAGCAGGGTTAGCTACGGCATTATAGGCCGTATAGGTTATGAGAAGCGCTCCCGATATCGTCAGTGCCAACCGACGAGTGCCTGCTTGCTGAACGATAAAAGCGAGGCCAGCTATAGTCAAAATCGGGGCTCCAATGTGGACAACAAAAATATTCTTCGACGTCGCATACGCTGCTAGGCCACACGCCACCAGTATAATCCCGATTAGAACAGTGCCGATCGGCCTCTGCGACTTGTGCTGGGATTGCTCAGTATTGTGAATCGCTCCTGCGATGCTCAGCCGGCTGATTTTTGAAGCAGACAGCGTTATGGTTAACATAGCTATGAGCACGCTCACAAGAAAGGCAGCAACCAGATCTAAGAAATCGTAGTGCAGCACGAGGGACGTTCCCACTAGATTCTCTCCATTAAATGCCACGTTGAGCACACTGAGTATACCAGCTCCGATGCCCACGCCTAGGACAGAGCCCATTGCCGCGCCTAACAACGCGGCAATTGTCCCCTCAAAGAAAAACAGCAGCACAAGATGCCTTCGCTTCATGCCTATTGCGCGAGCCAGCCCCAGCTCGCTTTTACGTTCTTCGCCAAGGGTGACAAAGACGTTGACGATGAGGGTGCTGCTTGCTGCTACCGAGAGAACCGCAAGCACCAGCAACAAGTTTGAGAAGAGGGCCCCTTCTTGTTGAGACGCGGTTAATATATCCTGCTTGACGGCCTTAACGTCAAATCGCTCCGGCGAATCTGACAAAGCTTTGGCCACGAGCTCTGACACATCGTTCGATTTTGCGACACCTGATTCGGCAGTGCCCAGATTTGAAATTCTAATTTCGTTGATTTGGCTTTCGTTTTGAAAGACGACCTGGGCAGCGTCGAGCGTCACAAAGATATTTTTGTTTAATCCGTAGAGAGCCTTTCCTTCATCTTTCGCAATGTGCTTCACAACGAATGTATAAGCCTTATAGGAGGACTCATTTCCACCGTAATAGATTGTCAGTTTGTCGCCTTCGTGCGCATTTAGGTCCTGAGCGAGTTTGTTGTTGATCAGAGCCTCTCCTCCACGCAAGTCGCTAGCATTAGTTTGTGTGTTGTTAAGCAGCGAGAACTCCCCAAATTGGGCATCAGAGCTGAAGTTCAAACCGACCAGCGTTACTTGTGTCGAGGTGATCCCACTTGTCACATCATCTACTGACGGCACCTGCCCGTACAGGCTTGCAGACAGGCCCTTTGTGTTATTAGCAACATTGGGGTCCGCAGCAAGCTTTTCGTAAACGGAAACGTTAAAGGATTGACCGTTCATTGTGACAATTTCGTCAACGTTGCCGAGAGCATCGTACGTTGCCCTTACTACTGCGTAATTGAGGCTATTGCTTGCGACCAATGAGCCGGAGATGATTGCAGTGCTCATGAGTAGCGCGGCGATAACTATTGCTGCGCCTTTCGGACGTCGCGTAAGGTTTCTCACGCCGACTTTGAACATTGTCTTGTTTTTAACTGCCAGTAACGTCAAAAGTAGTAGAAGTGCTACGACCATAACGAAGGCAAGTTCTGAGTACATCTCCATTCCTAAATCTATCGCTCGGGCGGCTAAATCGACGTCGCAGCGGATTCGGAGAGGATAGCTCCGTCTTTCATGGTAATTAAGCGGTCGGCGGTCTTTGCGACGGACGGATCATGAGTCACAATGACAAATGTCTGTCGATTAGTATTGTTGAGTCGTTTAAGGAGCGTATTGATCTGGTCGGCGCCCTTTGAATCTAAGTTGCCCGTTGGTTCATCAGCCCAAATGATTGCAGGCCGATTGATGAGGGCGCGCGCGATCGCTACTTGCTGTTGTTGACCGCCACTCAGTTCAGATGGTTTATGGTTTGCCCACTCGAGGAGTTCGACGGTTGCAAGCATGTCCAATGCTCGGACGTGTGCCTCCTTTTCGCCAGTGCCGGCGACTAGGAGCGGCAGCTCAACATTCTCGACTGCCGTTAGCACTGGGAGCAGGTTAAACGCTTGGAATACAAATCCCATCCTCTTTGCACGATATTCTGATAGCTCATTATCATTCATCTGGGCGAGGGGGATCCCTTCAATTTTCACGATGCCCGAGGTTGGATCGTCGAGTCCTGACAGACAGTTTAATAGGGTGGTCTTTCCGCAACCACTGGGGCCCATAATCGCTATCATATCGCCCTTTTCAATTACAAGGTTGATATCTCTGAGCGCGTGGACTTTTATCCCGTTCAATTCGTATATCTTATGCACGGCTTGGGCTTCTGCCATTAGCATGGTGGACTCCGTTTTTTGTCCGCTTGTTTTAAGCGTTATCTATAACCTTATCATAAGCTGCAACTTTTGCGCTGAAGACATCCACAGCGCTTTTTGCACACTTAATCGATAAGTAATTGATTAAATGCTTTATTTAGAGCTACCGGCAAACGTCTGTAACCTATAAATATTATCGAATTCTACCCCGAAGTAAGTCTCCGCAGAAACTAATCAAGGCTACGTGATGAAAACCGCTAAGAACATTTTTGTACCGTTCACCGAGGAACGTTGGAGTAATTGGTTAGAGTGCGCAAAGCAAAGCGACTACAAAAATATGGACGAGACAGCAACTAAAGTCTTCGTAGAGATGGAAGAAGACGTTGTAATCGCTTGCTGCAAGCTCGTTAAAGGCTTTGAAATAGGTAAACTCACACAGGAACAATCTTTAGATGGTTTACATACTATCGAGACGATAACCGAAAAAGAAACTAACACAGGTGACGGGGAGCTAGACGAGCTAATCGGACTTATCCAAGCTTCTCTGGTTGGCGCTTTTGTATCATTTGAAAGTTATGTAAAGGAGTCTTTTACTGACAAACCGCCAATTGATGAGTTGATACGAGAAGCGCTAGACCAAGAAAAAAAAGGGCATTTTGACATAGCACTTGCGATAGTCGGGAAAATAGGTGCGCGAGTAATCACAGGTGAGGCGCTTCAACAAGAAACCGTTGAGGAGTTGGAAGACAGTTTCGTTGCTGAGTGGCTCGACGGAGTAGACTCAATATCAGCTACGATCACAAGCTCGATAGAGTACGACAGCGGCGCGGACACAACTTAGGCGCCAAAATGGACAGCGACAGACAAGCACTTCGAATTTAAACGACTGATTCGAGAATAAGTTCTGTTTTGCGGGCAATCTCACGCCATTGCCAATGCTGAGTGATCAGTGCTCGCGCTCGTTGTCGGATTTTTTCGCGTTCAGTATTCTGAAGACGCAAGAGTTCAATAACGGAGGATCTAATAGCTTTGCTGTCCCCAACAGTAAAAAACTTGATGACATTTGACCCCTGATCAACAAATCGATGCGCTGGTATATCACTCGCTGCAACAAGACAGCCAGATGCAAGACCTTCGAGCAGCGTTATTCCAAATCCTTCCTTTGACGAAGCCGAGACAAGTATCTTAGATCTAGAAAGTAGCTCTCTTTTTTTTGCCTCACTGACGTAGCCCGTGAATTGAATATTCTTGCCCGCGTAACGACGCTCAAGAACGGGTCGAAGCTTTCCGTCGCCGACAACGAGCGTTTGAATATCCGTGCCAAAAAGCCCATCGCATACCGTGTCTATATTCTTATAGGGTGCATCAAAGCGGCCAATGCAGATCACGTCAATGTCTTTAACGTCTTCTTTAAATTCACTTAAATAAACACCGTTTCCAGTAATCCGAATCTTGCCTTGCGGAATCCAATGCTTTAGCAATTCAAAGCTTGAATTCGAAACAGTAATTACTGCAGGACAAGTCGATGAGTAGTGAAGGCAGAGTCTCTCCAACAGACAGCCTTCAAGCCCTCTCAGCGTATTGCTTCCTTGGAGATCTCGCCACGTGGCAATTCCATTTGCAAACGGAAGGGGTTGATATACGTCGTGTACGATCGGTACTACCGCTACCTTTGTACGACTCAGGAATAACGAGAAGATAGGTATGAATGTTTGAGGCACAATAACGTCAAACTGTTGGCTGATGCGCCTGAGCTCTTTAGCAAGGCGAATTGCAAATCGCAAGTCTTCAGAACGGTGCGCTGATGTCTTCCTATTATCTACAGTTCGCACTTTGAAAGGAAATTGGTCGTTAGGGTAAGAGGCATTAGGCACGCGCGACGTTAGCACGGTGACTTGATTTCGGCTGGCAAGCTCGCGTCCCACTGCGTACATATGATTCTCACCACCGCCGGGGATTTGCAGTTCGCCTGCAGCATTGCAGAAAGGAAAAAGCTCACTTACTAGTAATATGCGCACGCCGACTTCCTTTCTAACATATTTGTTGAGTTCTGCATAGCTCGGTGGGGATGTAGGGCAGTCTCATAGACTCGTTTGAACTAGTAATCATGCCATTCTTAGCATTCCCTTATCTTTTTTCGGGACTCACGTAAGCGCTCTGTATACATCTCTTAGCTTTCCGCTTAGCAAATTCCAGTCAAAAGGCGCCGCGCTCGCCTTTGCGGCACGGTGCATTTGATGTTTGTCAATTGCAGAAAGCGCCGATCCGATTGCATCCACGGTTGGAGTTACTAAAAAACCATTCTTTTCGGGTGTAATGAGTTCTTTTGCCGCATTCATCTCCACATTAGTGGTAATGACTGGTGTGCCGCAGGCGAGCGCTTCAAGGGCAACGATACCAAAACCCTCTCGAGTGGAAGGCAGAACTAGTGAATTCGCGGCCTTCATTACGCTAATAAGGTCTGCGTAGGACAGTGTGCGGACGAACCGCACTGTCGCGTTGACTTCTTTTGCGAGCGATACGAGGTTTTCTTTCTCGGGACCGTCGCCGATGATACATAATGTAGCATCGGTAGGGAGAGCACGTATAAGCAGATCGACGTTTTTTTCACGAATAAGCCTTCCGACAAAAAGCGCATCAACTGAAATTTTAGCAGGTGCGACTGAGTCTATGAAGGCGATATCTACACCGTTTGGCACGAGTTCAACATCTTTCTTGAGGTGAACTAGGTGTTCTTTGGTAGCTTCAGAAACGGCTATGACTTTGTCAGCAGCTCTTAACGCAGCCCTCTCCGTAAGCTTGCCAAGGGCCCCTATTTTGCCCAAGTATTCGTTCCAATAGTCGTCCCAGAACTCGTGCCACGTTATGACTAACGGAATACCCTTCAATCGCGAGATAAGCTTCGACGGAAAGCAGTGTAAATATGGAAATTGATTACAGTCAATAACGTCAAGGTCATAAGAAGATAAAGGGCCTAAACTACTTGCAAAGCGGATTGCCTCTCGAAATGACCTCCTCTCTCCGGCATAAAGGCTGAGCGGCTTGCAGATGCCGTGCAAGTGTAATCCATCCAAATCGATGTCTTTGTCACCCTCCCACCACTTTATGCCAAAAACGTGGACCTCATCGTGAGCAGCAAGACGCCTCCCCATTTCGTAGATGCGCTTCTCAGCCCCCCCTTTCACAAATGGGTAGACAACGTCAGATACGTAAGCAATATTCATCTTAGCTTATCTTCGTCGCAGGTTCGTTAGTATTATGTCGGCCAGCAAACCAAAGAACGTAACCTGTAAGCCAGTCATAATAAGCAGAACAGAGAGGATGGCAGCTGCGAACCGCGTTACAACTCCAGTATTTGTATATTCAATAACGACGCTTGCACCGTAAAAGAGGCCTATGAGGATGAATATAAAACCGATTGGTAAGAAAAATACTATTGGATTGTAGTCCCGCACTAAGCGAACGGTCATAAATACAATGCTTAGGGCGTCTCTAAACGGATCGAGTTTCGCGTCGCCGACTCTTTTTCTGTAGCTAATAGGCACTTCAGTAATTGTTAAACCGACTTTTTGTGCATCAATTATCATTTCGCTGGCGAATGGCATATGGGGCGATTGTAATCTCAAATCATCAAGTGCAGAGCGCCGTATTGCACGCATTCCTGACTGAGAATCAGTTATTTGGACGTGATACAAGTATCGTATCATCGCAGTGAGCAATTTGTTGCCAAGCGCGTTTCTCTTACTCATCGCTTCTTTGTCCATAAGAGCGAATCGATTGCCGATAACAAAATCAACACCGTCGTTGATAGGCTGAAGTAGAGCCGGAATATCATATGGATCATAAGTGTAATCACCATCTAGGATGACTACTACCTCTGAATCTTTTGAAATGTGCTTGAAGCCTGTAATGTACGCATCCCCATAGCCAGTCCCGGTTTGGTGGATAACCGTTGCTCCAAGCTCGGCAGCACGTACTGGTGTTTCGTCTGTTGATTTATCAACAATGATTACTTCTATATCCTGGTCTTTTAGCGCATCAAAGACATCACGAAGCACGCTTTCAATGGCCGGCTCATTTATCGTTGGGATGACGACTGAAATTTTCATATCTTCTTTCTTAACGTTAATTGCTCTATTGGGTTTAGTCTTCCATTAATACTAAAAAGGGTATAGTTATCTATTATTGTTTGTGGAGACTTGGCGCTATAACTGCTAATATGTCATAAAGTAACAAGGTTCATGTTTTAACCTTTGATATTGAAACGGGGCGCGTCTGTTGGTCATGATCCTTGTTAGGAGCGAAATAACTTAGTGTAAAAGATGACGTCAGTTTGTATTGAAACGTACGGCTGTACGTTAAATCAAAGTGAGAGCGAAGAGCTCATACACCAGCTAGATGGGTATAGGCTTGTTGACTTTGCCAGCGAAGCTCACGTCGTTGTTCTAAATACATGTATGGTTATTGAGGCCACCGAGCGGAAGATTCTGAAGCGGATCGAGCTGCTGTATGGTCAGCGCAGCCATCGAACGCTCATTGTCAGTGGTTGCATGGTGCAGCAGCTTAGTGATCAGCTGCGTTCGTTGTTTCCAGAATTGCTAATTTTGCAGAACGACCGTGTTGCACCTTACATATTAGCTCATTTCTCTTGTGAGCCTAATTTAACGTCGAGGCTTAACGTGACAGCGCGAGTGAAGATTGCTCAAGGATGTCAGGGAAGCTGCAGCTACTGCGTCGTGAAGCTTATAAAAGGACCGATCAAAAGTCGAAGCGTAGAGGTCATTGCAAAGGATGTAGAGCACATGATTCAACACGGTGCTAAGCAGATTTTCTTGACGGCGCAAGACGGAGGAGCTTATGGACTAGATAGTGGATGCAGACTACCAGAGCTTATAGAAGTCCTTTGCGAACTTAAATACGACTTTAGACTCCGTATTGGGATGATGAACGTTTCGTCAATCCTAGATATTGTCGAAGATCTATTACAAGCGTTCAAGCACCCAAAAGTGTACAAATTTTTGCACCTGCCAGTGCAGTCTGGTTCTGACATGGTTTTAGAGCGAATGGAACGAGGGTATACTGTACCTGATTTTAAGCGCATCGTTGCAAGATTTCGACGTGCAGATCGAGACATCACCTTATCGACCGACTTCATTGTTGGCTTCCCATCTGAGACTGCAGAGGATTTTCGAGCGACAATGCAACTAATTAGAGAGATCCGGCCCGTCAAGGTAAATATCACACGTTTTTCAAAAAGAAAAGGAACTTCTGCGTTTATTTTGGAGCCCGTCGTTGGCAGAATAGCTAAAGAGCGATCACGAATGTTAACTGTAGAACACCACCGCATCGCTTACGAACAAAACAGTCTCAATGTTGGAAAAATCTATGGGGCGCTTGCGGTCGAACGGGGTAAAAACGCGAGTACCATCCTTTATAACGATAGGTATAGGCCGATAGTTGTGGCGCGTGAGCTGACACTAGGGGTTCGGTATGCGTTACGTGTAACCAACGCTACACCAACGTATCTGGTAGGCACTCTTAGCTGATTTTTTTGGAGAAAACAAGCCCGCTTCTTAGCTATTTTCAAAATAAAGCAATAGGATTTTATATCATAACAGTTGTGTATCAGTAATATGCAACGGCCTCGATTTCAACTAAGGAACTTTGACTTGGTTACTTTTGCCTTAATATTCGCTGTTTCGTTCATTTTGTACATGATTCCTTACCTCAAAGAACTTCTCATAATTGTAGCTATTTCTGCTGTCTTGTATACGTTCGTAAAAAGCCAGTTTTAGCTGGACGCTTTCTCTACGGCAATTAATAGCAGATTGAGGACGTTTAGGTAGATTATAGAGAGCGTTGTGAAATAGCACTATTTCATACAGAAAAAAACAGACCATCATTTAAAACAAAGGACGGTTGCAAATGCGTCTCCTTCTAATGCACGTTGACTACTTTGAATACAAGACTACAAAGGCAACTAAGTACGCGGAAGACTTGGACGGTCTGAGAAACGAAGCACGAATAGAGGAGGCTTTAGCGGTATTCATAGCAGCAGAACGTGTAGATGCAATAAATGCGGATGAAGTTGCCCTAGAGGCTTCAAAGGCTATACAGGACGTAGCGACCAACGTAGCGACGAAGAGGGTGCTGCTTTATCCATATGCTCATTTGAGTTCCGAATTGGCCTCGCCTGAGATTGCCTTAGCAATTCTGCAACAAATAGAATCTCTGCTCGTTGGTTATGAGGTGTTACGAGCACCATTTGGGTGGTACAAATCGTTTAGTCTCAAGTGTAAAGGGCATCCTCTCGCTGAACTTTCACGATCTATTAAAGTCGAAGCTCAACCAGAAAAGAAGAAGGTCCACAGAGATTTTTATGTAATGGAGCCCGATGGCAAGCTCACTCCCGCAAATGCTTATTCATCTGCGGATTCTGAATTCCAAGATATTTTACGATACGAATTGGGACAATACGTGACACGTAGTGCGGAATCTGAATTGCCGCATATCAGGTTGATGAAGGAAAAGGAGCTGGTTGAGTATGAGCCATTATCTGATGTGGGCCATCTCAAGTGGTTGCCTAAAGGGAAACTGATTCGCGACCTTTTGATCGATTATACATACCTTCTATCGGTGAGTTATGGTGCGATGCCGGTCGAAACGCCGGTGATGTATGACCTTTCTAGCAAAGCGGTTAGCGAACATGCAAGCAAGTTTGGAGAGCGACAATACAGGTTGAAAGCGGGCTCCCGCGATATGATGCTAAGATTCGCCGCATGTTTTGGCATGTTTAGCATGATGCACGAGATGCATTTGACCTCAAAAGACCTGCCGTTGAAATTATATGAGCTTTCAACTTACTCCTTCCGTTATGAGCAACGTGGGGAAGTGACCGGTCTCAAGCGCCAACGAGCGTTTACCATGCCTGACATGCACACGGCTTGTAAGGACATGAATGAAGCAAAGCGGTTTTTTTTAGAACAATTAAGACTTGGGTTTAAATCTGGTTTAGATCTAGCTATTACGTATGAACCTATATTTCGAAGCACAAAAACGTTTTATGAAGAGAACAAAACGTGGGTTCAGCAGATGGTTCGCGAATTTAAGCGCCCATTCCTTCTAGAACTTTTATCAGAGCGTGCGCACTACTGGGTTTGTAAGTGCGACCTAGCGGCGTTGGATACCTCTCGAAAACCAATAGAATGTCCTACTGTCCAGATTGACGTGGAGAGTGCGGAGCGGTTTGACATAAAGTACTATGATGAAACGGGAGAAGCCCGACCCATCATTTTACACACATCACCAACAGGGGGGATAGAGCGTGTGCTTGGAGCGATCCTCGAAGCACAGGCGCTTGAAAGAGTACCCTCCTTACCTGTGTGGTTGGCACCGACTCAGGTAAGGATTATTCCGATCTCTGACAAATACCTAAATTATGCGGAAGAGGTTTTAGATGAAGTCCAAAAAGCGAAGATTCGCATTGACATCGACGATCGGGATGAGTCCATCAACAAAAAAGTAGCTGCTGCTGGAAAAGAGTGGGTACCCTATGTCGTCGTTTTGGGGGAAAAAGAGCAAGAAGAAAAAAGCCTTGCCGTCACTAAACGCTTAACCGGTACAAAGCAGTCTATGTCGGTTAAAGAACTAATCTATGAAGTGCGCCAAAATACCAATCAAATGCCATATAGGCCCCTAACTTTACCTCAGAAGTTATCCAAGCGACCGAAATTCGTGTGAATACGCTTATAGTGTCGCAGTTCTTCAGTTTGTAGAGTCAGTCGTCCACACAAGCGTGCTTCAAGGGCCTCAGAACGAGTCGTCTTGTGCGTAGCTTCTTCCCAACTTCAGTGCAATTTCTGCCTGTTTTAATTCACGTCCAAGGTACCCTGCGTGTGCTGCAGTTGATACTAGGTTGAGTTCAAGAATGGCAGTGAGAATTCTCTCTGCAGAATCACCTTGGATAGTTGTTCCAGAGTCGTGTCGTGCATAAATAATTCCTTCTTTGATACCGATCACGAAGTTGCCTGAAGGGTCCGGCGAAAAAAATTCAGGACCGGAGTCTTTTGCATCAAAAACGTTTCTACTAGTGATTTCGTATTCTGGTCTGCGTTTGCGTTCTTTCAGCTTGAGCAGATCGATGCCCAGATCCTTCGGCGACCCCTTTTTGAACTGTGCCAGCTGCATCATTTGAGCGGCGGTCTTAAGTTCTCCCACGCTGCCTCTTGCTTTGTCGCTGTGTTCAGGTGTAAAGAGCATGCTCACTCCAAGTTCCATAGCTAAGCCGGCGAGCAAAGCATTAGCGCCGACTGAGTCGGCTTCCATAAGTTCAACTATGTTACCCACGCCGAGAAAAAGCGGCACACCGCTGAGGGATCGCACGCGGCGGTACTCTGCGAGTGAATCGGCGGCCCCTACGCCAATAGGGTAAAGCACAGGATCAGCTAAGATTTTCCTGATTTGGTAACTGCGTGCAAGAGCTACGGAAGAGCATACATCGCCATTATGGGGTAGAACGACAGTCGCAATGTCTTTCTCAGCAATTAAAGGGCCGATCTCGCTTGCGTTTTCCGCTGTAAATGAAAGAACTAGCTCCGCTCCTGCGTCTATTCCAGCGCAGATAAGTGCTGGATCTAGGCTGTCAACGCTAGTTGCGACATTGTACTTGCTCGTTACTTCACTGACTTTAGCAAAGGTCTGTCTTACCTCTTTTTCTGTGGTTCCAGCGGGTATGCCAACGTCGATTATGTCAGCGCCGTTTCGTATGTGTCGCTCAGCGATGTGTTTAGAGTCTACAAAAGGCGCGTCTATTATCTCGGCAAGTACCTTCATTCGAGAATTACCGCCTATTTTTTTGTCACGAATCTTGAAATCATAGGTAGCAGATTTTTCCAGTTTTATTAACAACTGCAAAGCGTCATTTTTGCGTTTTTCCAGAATGATCCGATCTGCCGGTTCATTTAGTGATAGCTGAGAATCATCGAGGGAATCTAGTACTAAGCTTAGATCATAGGCTTGCTTTGGGCCCCGAACAATGTTTGTGTTTAGTTCTTCAGCAAGAGATCTAAACCCTGCTGCGTTCGAAGAACCGGGGATCAAGATCATATCATACTCACGAGCTAGCTTTTTTATATGTTCTACGTACGCTTTCTTTAACAAAGGCGGGGTCATTAACGCCGCAACGTCGATATCTAAAATAAGCACGTCCGCAGCTTGACCTACACTTTCTTTGACGATGCGTTCGGCGCAGCGACCGGTTGCTACCAGCACTCTCATAAAGCGCTCACCCTAACTACATATCCTTAATATGTTATATCACAATTACTGATCGTATGCGGCTCGACCTGCACGTTCACTCTGAATATTCGCCTGACTCACACAGCTCAATTGAAGCAATATTAAAACAAGCGCAAGAAGTAGGTCTTGATGGCATCGCAATTACTGATCACAACTCAGTACTGTCTTTTTCTGTAGCATCGAAACTTGCTGAAGAGCTCGGACTTGATCTAATCATAGTACCCGGTGCTGAAATTTCGACGAGGGAGGGTCATCTGATCGCACTTGGTACAACCAACCTCTTGCCTTCCGGTATACCTGCTAATGAAGTAATAGAACATGTTCACGATAACGGTGGAATCGTAGTCGCCCCACACCCTTATGCGTTCTTTAGAAAAGGCATCCGAAACCTTCAAGACATACGATTAGACGCTGTGGAAACGTTCAATTCGAAACAACTGTTTGGATTAGCAAACTATCTCGCTAATCGTTCTGCTCGTCAGCTGAACCTTGGGGTGACAGGCGGAAGCGATTCACACAAAGTAGAAACGATTGGTTTTGGTTACACCGACGTGAATATTGCAGACGGCGCAGATGTGGAGCGTATTCTGCAAGCTATAAAGAGTTGCAGATCGCAAGCAAAGGGCCGGGCTTCGCCGCGTCTGCGATCAGTTGGCCACTCGCTCAAAATTCGTATGGGGAACTATAAAAACAGTAGGTAAATTGCATGCGCTAATAGTCCTACAAGAGACGGGCCGAGATATGCAACTCAAACCATCGCCCAAAGTGCATCTTTGAGCTCAGTCGGGTCGTTGAGAACTGTGAGTCCTGACTGCTTCAGTAGAGCTTTGACATTGTTTTTATCGATCTCACGTACCGCGAGGTTTACTGACCCTCCGATAATCGCATCAGAACGGCACACGTCCTTACACAGCCCACAACCGTTGCATCTAAGGTAGTCAATTTGCTCGTCAATCGCGTCGTTTGGGCAAGCTTGTGCGCATTCACGACATTGAATACAAAGCTCCCTATTTATGAAGTACGGCACAGGGCTTTCCACCCTCCCCTCAATATCAACAGGAAGTATAAAAACTACAATACCGGCCTTCAGTGCGTGTGCAGCTGCATTTGTGACTAGTGAGTCTGCTATGCCGTGGGCTATCTTGGCAACTGAGTTAGATGTAGCTGGGGAAATGAACAAAGCGTCATAGACACCGCGTGAGAAGCGACCGGTTTTGGGATAGCTCCAACCTTGCTCTGTTTCGAGTATGATCTCTTCCATATATCCACCAGGAGAGACAGTACGCAAGTGCTGAAAAAGCCCGTAAACGCGTGTTACTTCTTGTGCTGCGCGCGAGACAAACGAAGTGATGTTGACACGATCAAACTGGAGTCGCTTGAGTTCAACGAATAACTCAAAGCTATCCTTTAAGTAATGGCCGGCACCAGTGATGCCCCACGCAATTTTCACTCTTTTCCTCCCATTGCTGTGATCTCGATTCGACAGCGAGACCTACGATTTAAGCTAGGTATTCTTTTAGCACGTGAAATGCTTCTAACTCCGGTTTTCCGCCACATTTTCTAATGATGCTCTCATAGTGCGGCATGCATTCTAGGTATTTTGGATCTTTAAGCGTTTTATATCGGGTTGCGTGAATTGTTGCTTCAAGCACTGCATAGAATGCCCGGTTGACTGGCGATATAGGCCTTTGCAGTATAACAGACCTTGTCGGATGAAGTTTTACGAGAGCGGTCTTTTGAGTCGATCTCTCTTGAATTGTACATGCGAATTCAACCCATGCGTAAGCAGCGGTGAGGACCGGCGCGTTTTCATCTGAGCGAAATAACGAAGGATCTACGTCATCAAAGGCCGTTTTTACGTAAAGTAGTGGGTCTAAAACAAAGTTTGCAACCATCTCATTATTCTTTTTGACGTTCAGGAAAGTGTGACTATCTTTATAAATCAAAGCGTAGAGGAAGCCGCGATTTATGATGCCCATGGGTGCCGCATTGGGCCGATCGTTGCGCGTGGTTGCTATGACCTCGGAGATTCCCTCGCGAAATTCGATCTCCATCAGAACTTATATCCTCCCAAGAGCGTAACGAACAACGATCCGATCACGAGATCTGCCGTCGTGCCAGGGTTGATGCGCCGTGCGATGAGCTCTTCGTCAAAGTCTTCAATATTGCCATGTTCCAGTACGTGTGTCGCCTTTGCCGAAACCTCAAAAGCTACCCGAGGACCAAATTTCTTAGCCACGAGGGTGTCGGGCTCCTCGCTAAGAAGGCGAAGAAACAGGCACACGATCGACTTGTTTAGGTTATGTTCCGATTCGTCGAACTGTCTGAAGAGTTCAGCGCCGTGAAAGATTCGCGGAAACCCTTCAATCCATTCCTTAGCTATCGTATCGTTTGAGCTAGATATTTCCATAATATCGAAGAGCGTTAGTTGTTGCTTTTGAATAGTACGCACGGAATCAGGATCATTTATGTCTAGATAATGCCGTTCTTGGACGCGCACGTTGACGCTCCGAAATGATTTGTAAAACCGTACGGCGTCCGTACTTGTTGTGCTTCTCACTATATCCACTGCGTTTTTCCTAAGCTGAGGTATCGTGCTGCTTCTGCTTGCCGCGGCACACAACGGAATCAACAGAAGGATGGCACCAAAGTGGCAGTTTCCTGCCCTTTGCCACGTAGCGCTAGCTTGCACGGCATTTAAAATCAAATCGCCAATATTATTTCCCTCCGATGCTGCTTTTCTGAACACTGGAAACATGCCTGCAGCCGACCCGAGGAAATGCTCGTAGGTTAAATCTTCAAAGTCGTGTGTTCTGTCTACATTGCCTGGTTTTGGTGTCGCGGAGACTTCGAGCAACATTGCAAGCTCCGCGGAACCGGCTATGAAGTCTGTTTCGTACATGTTATAAAGGTGTTTCACTCAAGATTTCGACAAGCGAGAAATGTGTCCGCGAGCTGTTTTTTGAGTTGCATGTACTCAACATCAGAAAAGTCTAGGTCTTGTAAACTGCCGTCTCTCCAAGGACAAGGCCTCGTGATCTTACAACACCAAACCATGCTGCCGAAGCACGTATGTGGGCCCTCACCGAGCTTTGTTTCCTTAAAGCTCTCTTTAATAAGGACATAATCTTCCTTTGTAATGCCCGCTCTTTTCAGAACGTACTGGAGGGGGCAATCCTTCACAGGCATACAACAATACGCCAACCCTCGCAGGTCCCCACCGGCACAGATGTGTTTTGGCGCGTTATACCACCCAACTGTTTCTTGATAAAACTGAACTTCAGCTAGTATTTCCTGTAAAATCGTGTCGCCGGCAATTGCAGCGCGGGCTACTGAAACATAGTCTGCACCCATCGAGAACATTTTGTGGGCGCTAGTATAGTCTACTATGGAATTGTTGGCGATGATTTTGAGCGCGGTAGCATCTCGTATCTTCTTGACTAACGTAGGCCCCGAATCCATCATGTCGATATGGATTACATCGGCCCCTGCCTTGTCTATGGTCCTAGCAAGCTCGACGTCGCTGACCACTCCTGAGCGAACCTTCACAGATAAAGGCACGTCTGTCTGTTTTATCTCCTGAATCCAAGTGGCAAGCTTGGGTAGATCTCGCGTCAGACATTGACCAGCGCCTATAGCTTCCATCTCAGGCTGCCTGCAGTGCGCATTCAGTTCAAATATTGCCCCTTTTTGATGGGCCAGTTCAGCGATTTCGAGCAGAGGTTCTAACGTGGTCGATCGTGCATTTACTCCCGCAATTATTTCAGTCGCATTCATGACCCCAAGCTCGTTTTTAATAACGGGGGTTGGGTCATCATACGCGAATTCGCTTCGCCCTTGCTTAACCAGCTCTTTTGCGGCTATGATGGTTGCCTCATCGAGATTATAACCACCTAAAAATGCGAGCCCAGCACTGCGCGTTATGGCAAAAGAACTGTTCGTCAGTCCTGCCATTGACGCGAGCACTAGAGGGTTCGGTATCTTAATGTCTCCGATTGTCAGGTTATAGTCTATTTGCGGCAAGATTAGCCTCTATCGTCTCGAGTTTATTTTTTTAGGGCGCTGAGGTAACTGGGCAACAATGCATCCTTGTTTCATTATTGTAGTTCGCTGATATTTAATCTTACTTTGCTGAAGGGCGCAAACTTTGACTACGCCCTCAGTAATGCTGAGCAAGTAATTGTAGGATCTTTGCAGCAAGTGCGTTGCTTTGTCTTCTGTCTGACATGATAGTATTCGTGTGCATCACTTCTACTTCGTCGGGCAAATCGCTCTTCGAGACTGCAAAGTCTGTATTGTCGACGATTAAGATATCCAAAAAGTCGGAGTAGAACTCGGCAACCCCAATAGAACTAACCGGAAGTCCCACAGATTCCATAAACTTTCGTGCTGGTCCACTAACGGGTTCAGTTCCCACTATCGGACTGACTGCGACGACGAATCTATCCTTAAGAGCTTCTTTCATACCATTTACGCGAAGAATGGGTCCAATGCTTGAAATTGGGTTCGATGGCCCGATGACAACAGCATCGTTCTCCTCTAGGGTGGTTTTTACCTCTGTCGTCATTGCACTCGTCTCACAATTGACTTGTGTAACGGCCGGCAGCTGCTTGTGTTTAATAAGAAAATCTTGGATATGCATCTCGCCTTCGTCCGTTTGGATAATGGTAGGAACGAAGTCGTTCGTCATCGGGAGGACTTTGGAAGACACACCGAACGAAGCGCACAGGAGGAGTGTTGCTTCAGTCAAAGACACGCCCTGTCGCAGAAGGTCGGAACGGAAAATATGAGTCGCCCGATCAAACTCCCCTATAATTAGCCTCTCTTCGTGTCCTCGGCTGACTAGCGCTTCGTGGGTTAAGAACGTATCGTCCCTTATGCCCCACCATCGGTCGGTTGTAACTCCTGCTATAGTATAGATGACTGTGTCGATATCTGGACAAACAAGGTTACCAGAGACCCAAATATCGTCTCCAGTATTTGCAATAACGGTCAATTGTTTTTTAGGACAGAGACTAAGCAGCCCGCGAAGCAACTTCGGAGTGCCTGTCCCCCCAGACAGCAATAGCAAAGCTTTCCTCCGCGTTTGTAGTAAGTTTTACTCAAATAAATGCGTATGTCTAGTCAAGATAAGATCTTCACTCAGTTGCTAAGGCCTTTCTAAAGCTTTCGTTAAAACAATTATAGTGTTATGTCAGATTCGGAGTCTTTTCGATTTACGCGTGCCTTTTGCATATAGTCGTCTACCATCCTTTTTTGTGTCCAAAGAAAACCTCCGGCTGTTATCTAGCCACACTTTGCCAGCACTTCTAGACTCGTTGGCTCGTCTATTTCAGCGCAAAAAACGCTAAACCCAAAAGCCTTTAGGCTGTTAGTACGATAAAACAAGAGGAGGCTGCACGGTGCTCAGCCCACGGTTTCGGCGATTCAAGGACTAAATCGCCAAAAAATCACTTAAAAGGAGCAAGTATTTGTTTCGTGATACCTTGGTATTGACCAGAAGCGTAGGCTCAATAGATTTGAGGATAGATGTGGCCCATCTGGGTCGAGATTTGCTTGTCACGCTCGTAGGGGGCGAAGCGCACGTAGGCGCCGTCGCGTTGGGCGGATTTCACACGCGGTCGTACGCTTCAGTGATAACTGTGCCTGACCATCGGGATGACGTAATAGCTAAAGAAGCTGCGTCGTTAATTTCAAAAGAGCTGAATTGCAGCTGTGTAGTAATAGTTGGAATTCACGTCAGCAATGCATCCGAGAAGCAAATCAGCCAGATTGTTGAAGCATCATTTACGCTTATTAAAGAACTTATTGAGGCACTTAAATGACGATAACAGTGGCGATTACCGGCGCAAGCGGAGTGCAATACGGCGTTCGGCTACTCGAAGCCTTAAGGGATTTGCAGGTTGAAACGCAGCTCATCGTGACCAAGAGTGGTCAAGATCTCATGAGCATTGAGACTCAACATAGTTTGAATTACGTCACTTCGCTGGCCCGCCAGACTTATGAAGAAACAGACTTATCTGCGCCCATTGCCAGCGGATCTCACATTAGCGATGGTATGGTGATAATTCCATGCAGTATGAAGACGCTTGGAAGCATCGCACACGGTATTTCTTCAAATCTTGTGACTCGTGCGGCTGATGTGTGCTTAAAGGAAAGAAGAAAACTGGTATTAGTGGTGCGCGAGACGCCACTTAGTGGGATTCATTTGAACAATATGTTGAAATTGTCACAATGTGGGGCGGTGATAATGCCTGCTAGTCCCGGGTTTTATACACGTCCAGCGACGATCGGAGAGCTCATCGATACCCTAGTCGCTCGCGTGCTCGATCTGATGCAATTGGATCATTCGCTTTCGCGGCGATGGGGGGACTAGATGAGAAGTTTTGTTCAGTATCTAATGGACTCTGGGCAACTTGAGGTCATTACGAAGGCCGTTTCACCTATCTTAGAGGCCCCGCGTTTGGCCCGTGGACGAGGACCCGTTCTATTCGAGCGCGTTGGCGGTTGTCGTGCTATTGTAAATCTTATCGGCTCACGTGCGCTGCTTGCCCACGCATTGAGGGTTAACGAACTAGGACTCATCAGCAGACTTCTGAGCACAGTACCTGAAGGAAAAACAACGGTGCAAGATTTTGCTTGGGACGTTGACCGCACTCCCGATTTGAGCAAGTTGCCTGTTATGAAGTTCTTTGAGCGAGATGGTGGACCTTACATCACAGCAGGCGTTCTAGTGGTAAAATATGGCCAAAGAGTAAACGCTTCCGTTCATCGAATGATGGTCCTCGACGACACGTCACTTGCCGTGAGGCTTGTTCCCCCGCGTCACGCATACTTGATGTATAAAGCGAGTGTGAAAAAAGCGGAGCCTCTAAGCGTCGCTATTGCCATCGGCGTCGATCCTATCACGCTGTTTGCTACAACAACGAGGGTGCCATGTGGTTTAGAATTCAATTACGCTGCGGCACTGAAGGGCGAAGTGCAACCTCTTATCGAATGCGAAAATGGAGTTCCAGTTCCGCCGAGCGAAATTGTATTAGAGGGGCAAATAAGCCCAACAAGAACGGCAAAGGAAGGTCCGTTTGTAGATCTCACAGGCACTTATGACCTAGTGAGACAGGAACCAGTCATCGAACTAACAAGACTGGTTTCAGTTAAAGATCCGATCTATCATTCCATATTGCCGGCCGGCGTCGAGCATTCACTTTTGATGGGCATTCCCTATGAGCCACGGATATACAAAGCATGTCAAGACGTCACGAAAGTCAAGAATGTGATATTGACTGCGGGGGGCCGGCACTATCTGCACGCTATCATTCAGATAGAGAAACAGACTGAAGGGGATGCAAGAAATGTTATGATGGCAGCGTTCGCATCTCACACTAGTTTGAAACACGTCGTTGTTGTCGACGAAGATATTGACATTTACGATATGGCTGATGTGGAATTCGCAATTGCCTCGCGAGTCCGAGGGGACACAGATATTATGATAGTACCTAACGTTCGCGGATCGTCTCTTGATCCCCGAGCACAAAGCGACGGTACAACAACGAAAGTTGGCATAGATGCAACTGCTCCGCTTAGTGACCGTTGGAAGTTTGAGAAGGTTACTTAAACGCGACTCGTCAGTGGCTCGATTCAAACTGCGCGGCACGCTCCACGTAAATCACGATCTTATAATAAACGTAATTATTTCCAAAACTGTACCCTATCAATGCAAACGATACTAGTTATCGAAGGTCAAACCCCTGTCTTAGTACCAAAATTAGATATAAGAGCGTCTTATCCCCCTTCATCGGCCGCGGTCTTTTATAACCCGACTATGGAGTTTAACAGGGACATAAACGTTGCTTGTATGCAGACTATCGCTGAGAGTCTAATTAAGGGGTCCACTATCACGTATCTCGATGCCCTGAGCGCGAGCGGAATTCGAGGGCTCAGAGTCGCAAATGAAGCACATTTAGACGTCACCCTAAATGATTATAATAATACAGCTTACCAACTAATTAAGAAGAATTTAAAACGCTTGCAGTTAAATGCGTGCGCGAAGCACGCTGATGCAAACGCCTTGATGTCACAAGAAAGGTTCGGTGTCGTCGATTTAGATCCGTTCGGATCTCCCGCCCCTTTTGTGGATGCTGCGTGTAGATCTACTAGTAAGATGCTCTGCGTGACGGCAACCGACACTGCCCCCCTAAGTGGCGCCCATTTCAACGCCGGCGTAAGGAGGTACTCCGCGCTTCCTTTGAATACTGAGTATCACGCTGAGACGGGAATAAGGATACTCATTGGAAAAATTGTTCGGGAATTTGTCAAATACGATAAATCTGCGGTTCCTGTGCTTGCGCATGCGACCGCACACTACTATCGAGTTTATTTGCGGATCGAACGAGGCGCAAGACTTGCTGACGCGTGTTTGCGCTCACTCGGATTCGTCTTCCATTGTCCCAAATGCGGACATCGCTACGTTGCACCGGGGCTTGCACCAAAGGAGCGTCGTGAATGTACGCTATGCGCCGCAGAGCTTGTCATTGCTGGACCCCTTTGGCTTGGGCCACTTTACGATCAACCTTTCTGCGAGGCCGTTCTTAAAAATCTTGAAAATGGTGTTTTTGGAACCAAACAACGAGCCTCTAAGACTATAGAGTTGTGTCTTAATGAGCTTGACGTCGTAACGTTTTTTGATTATCATAAGTTGTTGAAAGAGCTTAAATGCCCGCCGGTCCCCATTGAAACGCTAATAAGTGGCTTAAGAAATATCGGTTATCAGGCTTCGAGAACCCATTTTTCAGGCACGTCAGTCAAGACAGACGCTAACGTGGCCACGTTAAAGGGTGTTTTGTTTAATTTGTGTCAAACAACTGAAAGATAAAGATCTATCCAGTGACTATTAGGAACTTATGTGGGTGGTGATGCGTGGTGCTTACTAATGGTGAGGCGTTTTTCGATAGGAAAATTTTTAAGACTTAGATCTGCAGTGAACGATTACATGCCTAAAGTTTTGCGAATAACCTGAGTAAAAACGAGCGAGCAAAGCAAATACCAAACAAGCCACACAGGAAATCCCAAGATAACCCCCGCTGTGTAATATTGCGTTCCGAAGTAAGGGAAAACTATCGTCGGTAACACGTATGAGAAGGTTAGCTGCGATGATTGCATGATATAGCTCAGCCACGCGAACAGTGGAAGCGAAATAATGAGAATGTATGGCATTGGTTTCATCGTCTGTGCCTGAATATCCATACTGAGCTGCATCACTTCGGCACGTTCGTCCTCGAGCTTCTTGAGCTTGCCTTTATCTCCTGAGAGTTGGGCTTCACGATAGACCTTCTGGAACTCCTTCATCTTGGCTTGAGATTGCTTTACTTGCTGTTGATCAACAAATTGGTTAAGGAGGAGGGAAGAATAAGAGCCTGTGATAAGAGACAGCATAAGGATTGTGATAAACAGCGGCACCTGAAGATTGGTGACTAGACCTCCAAGTACGACGTTCATCGCTGTGCCAATCGGCTGTCGCAAAAACGCATACGCTACTGTCATAGCTAAATAAAGGATCAAGAGCCTTGTCATCACGCCAGTCGTGCTTTGTTTTGCCATTTCGTGATTTCCTTTTGCGAGAGTTGATAAAAATATTGAATTTATGTGCTATAGCTGATTCAAACTGTAATCACTACTGTTCAACACGTAAATAAATAGGTTACGTGGGTCTGTGGGCGGATTTTCGTACCCTAGCTCGACATAACGTTATACTAAATCGCGATTCAAGCTTCAAGTCCCACTGGTATCTACGTAGCGTTTAGCCACGATATATATCTCAGCGCTCTGTTTTCTTGATGCTTGCGGATTATAAGACTTTACAAAACCAAAATGAGTGCTCACCTCGCGTGTAAACGCGTCAAAGAGATCACCTTGGAAGACTTTTACGACAAAATTACCCCCCGTTTTGAGCACGCCTGAAGCTATTTTTAAGGCGCTGCTTGCGAGATCAATTGATCGCGCGTGATCGAGACTCCAAACCCCGCTAAGATTTGGAGCGGCGTCTGACACTACGACGTTGACCTGACCTACAATCTCTTGTATCCTCTCGACGACAACGTCAGTAGCAGTCATATCGGCTCGAATGGAGGTCACTCCTTCTAACGGAGCGATTTGCTGCAGATCCACGGCGATAGCTGTTGCGTTTAACTGGCGAATCACTTGGAGCCACCCTCCTGGAGCTGCGCCTAAGTCAACTACTATATCCCCCTTCTGGACAATGCGGTAGCGTTCTTGAATTTGGAGTAATTTGTAAGATGCTCGGGATCGATATCCTTCGGACTTAGCCTTCCGATAATAGAAATCTTGTCGCTTTTTTACGATATCAATCATCCTCGATACAAATTATACTTAGAGCTAACAGCAGTATACAACTCTCCGACCGCTTTTTATATCATTCGACTAATAGCCAATGCATCACTCTAAATTATTACAACGCTTAATGGGGCTAAGATGAATCGAGGAATGTGGATTGAGCTTGACGGGTGGAAGGCAAAGCTCAGGTTCTCTGCTTGCCATTTTATTCCGAACCACCCAAAATGCGGGCGCCTCCACGGGCACACGTATGCAATAAGCGTGAAGATTGTTGGTCAGCAGATTGGCAATTTTGTAATAGACTTTGAAGACCTTAAGAGATATGTCGGTGAGATCTGTGAAACGCTTGATCACACGACGCTTCTCGCGTCTCGAGACGAGAATGTACAAATAACTAAAACTGAAACTGGAGATATTGTCGTTATCGTTGGAACGAGCAGAAAGCGTTATTGCTTCCCAAAGGAAGACGTGGTGACACTCCCGATAAACTCTGTGAGTGCTGAAGACCTATGTTCTTATCTGCTCGATGAGTTATGCAACAAGCTCGACCTTAGCACATTCTCAGAAATTAGCATACGTCTTGACGAAGGTTTGGGGCAAGGTGCAGGTTGTGTCCGGCACTTTTCGCAGCGGGAAGGCGATTCGGGCCTAGGTTAGAAGATATCAGATGACGTTGCGCGTTCTGTCGGGGTTCCAAGACAACAAGTTATTAAATTGCGTGAAAAATATATAGAGTGCCGATGGTCATAAGGGAATGGGATTATGTTTAAAGCTGATATTCTTGGAGAGACGCTGAAAGACGGTATCGAAGCGTTGACAATAATAGTAGACGAATCACGTGTGCACTTAGGCAAAGATGGCATTTATGCAAGAAACGCAGACCCATCATATGTAGCGATGGTGCAGTTTGAGTTGTCTGCAAAAGCATTTGAAAATTACGAAACCGATGAAGAAGTTGTAACGCTCGACTTGAAAAAAATGCAAGGCATACTTGAGCTAGCTAACCGTACAGATGTAATCCAAATGGTTATAGACGACAACCGGATGGCGTTGTCTTTTGGAGATCTTAAGTACACAATAGCACTCTTAAGTCCCTATTCGATTAAGAAAGAGCCGAAAGTGCCGAAGGTTGAATCTGCAGCACACGTTGTTATTACAGGAAAAGAGTTCCGATGGGCAGTCAAAGCGGCGGGTAAGGTGAGCGATAATATAGCTCTCGGCTGCGTCAATAGTGATTTCTTCATGGAAGCGCTAGGTGACGCAGACACTATGCGGCTTGAATTGTCAAAAGATCAACTCATCGATGTGTCTCGTACAGATGACAAATCAGATGAAGTAAAATCACTGTTTAGTTTAGAATTCTTGATTGAAATGTCAAAAGCGGTTGGAAAAGCCTCTGAAGTGTCCCTCGATATAGGTAAGAACATCCCGCTTAAAGTTGGATTCGATTTTGCTGACGGGAATGGTTCTGTCTCTTATTTACTTGCGCCGCGCATAGAGCAGGAATGAAATAGTAGGGCGTAGTAATTAACCAACGCTAGAAGCATGGAGGAATATTTAGCTCTTTTTCCATACACTTCAGCGGCCGCGCGCTACGTTGAATCCTCTTCAAAAACGTTTGAATCCCTGTTGTCTGTCGGCGAGTTTTCAAAGAGTGTCCTCAACAGGAGCGTTGAGAGGGTAACACGCGCGATCAGCGGTGACATGCATGTGTCGTCAGATGGGTACGACGACTATGAGGTTGAGATATTTTCTTATGTAATGGCACGAGCGTTTGTATCGTGTATCAATGAAACGCTTCTGTTTCAAAGATACGCGAATGCAGAAGCACAAGATGCTTATGATAATCTGCGACACGCAGACGAACGATCTCAAGACGGTTTTCTATTATCGTTACTTGACGACTTTGGGATGCCTGCATCCATTAAAAAAAATGCTTTTGAGCTATATTTTTCGGACTTTATAAGATATACAGGGAGGTTGAGAGGCCCTCAATGGCGGCTTGTCAATCTCTTATATCGAGGTCGCGTCACTCTAGCTAAAGGAGAGATAATACAGATCTTAGCGGAGGCTGTGCGGTTGAAAGTGCTAAGCGGCTTACCACTAAAGCTTAGCGCCAGAATGTGTGAAGAACTTTCGCCTTACACTTCGCCCTTGAAACACGCATTATCTCAAGTCTTACTGCGTCAGGAAGACTCCGGCCCTGTGGTCTTAGAAGCGTGCCCCCCATGCATTAAAGCGTTGCTTATGCAAGTAAAAGCAGGTAAGAATTTATCGCATCCTGCTCGGTTTGCCCTAACATCTTTCCTCGCGAATATCGGTATGAAAGCAGACGAGATTGTACTCATTTACCAGATGTCTCCAGACTTTGACTATGAGCTAACTCGCTATCAAGTTGAACATATTAAGGGGAGTTCTGGGAAGGATTACACGCCCCCGGGGTGCTCAACGATGGAGACGTATGGCAATTGCGTAGAAAGTGACGACTTGTGTCGGCGCATTTCGCATCCGCTCTCGTATTATAGATTGCGAATCAAACGTGGTACAGGGGCGTAAATACATTAACGGGAATGACCGATTAAGCAGCGTTTTGAGAAAATTTAGCTATCAATTACGTTAATGACTTTTTAGTCTGGGGTAGCACTGCGATGGTGGAAGTAGGTGAACGCTAGAACAAAAGCCTTCCTCGAAAGTAAGTTCAGAGAGTATTATCATAACGCCGTTACTGAACTTCCGCCCAGATTCCGGAAAAGAGAATGGGCTTTTGTTCTTTTTGATTCAGCTTACCCTAAGCTTGTGATGCGACGACACAAAGCTTTTGGCTCGCAGAAGGAACTCTACGCGTATTTAGGCGCAGTATCTCCGGCTCACGTGTACTACTCAACAGCTTGCTATGCGCATCCTAGCGCCACACGTATGCAAGACAAGAAATGGGAAGGGGCAGACCTTATCTTCGATCTAGATGCGGACAAGCTTTTCACGGATTCTGTCCCACAATATGCCTTAATGCTTACCGCTGTAAAAAACGAAACTGACAAACTTCTAGATTTTCTAATGAATGATTTCAGTTTTGAAGACGCTGACTTCAGCATAGTTTTTTCCGGTGGTCGAGGTTATCACGTCCATTTGCGAGAGGCGCGACTTCTCACTCTCGGCAGCCATGAACGGCGAGAGGTTGTGAACTACTTAACCGGCACCGGTTTAGAGCCGGAATACCTTATAAAGCGGACAAATATGGTGCCAGTGCCAGATGATAACAGCTGTTGGGAGATCAGGATAAGATCGTGGATCGACCGGTATTTCAAGCGCTTAAGCGAGATGGACTCAGAAACAGCGACGACAGAGCTTGCTAATGTTAAAGCTATCGGAAAGCGGCGTGCAAAAATGATAGTCGACGAAATGTCGCAAGATTCTACGGTCGCACCACTACTACAATCAAAACTAATGCCACTAGCCGCGTGGAAAAGCCTGATCAGGGAAGCAATTTTACAGATTAAGGTAAATATCGATGTGCCCGTGACAGCGGACACGAAGCGGTTGATCAGATTACCCACGTCTCTGCACGGTGGGTCTGGGCTTCGCGTGACACCGCTTACGCTTGACGAGTTTCGCCGTTTTGACCCGCTACGCGACGCAGTTGTCTTTTCTGACCGTCTCATTTCAGTAAAGATTCTCAGGCCCACAACAGCTGAACTCAAGGGTGAAACTATTAAGGTTCAGCAAGGCACAACTGAGTTACCTGAACACACGGCCGTCTATCTTATGGCGCGAGGGCTTGCCGAATATGAATCTCGACGATTTAAAAGTGATCAGAAATGAAGAACGCCGTTCAAGGCGATTGACCGTGTTGAATGATGATTTTTACTCTGAGTTTAAAGAATACGTCGACTCATTGAAAGATAGTGATAATCCTCAAAAGCGAGACGAACTTGAAAACGCTTTACGAGTCGCTGATGCGATTTATGACAAACGTGCAGCGAAAATAATCAAGTTGGCGGCGCTCGCTGCAAAAGGGCATAAAGAGGAAATAGCGTTAGCTAAAGCTGAGACTCAGATATATGATGCAGTTTACAGCGTATTTACTAATTATCGCGACTGTTTGCTAGCACAAACGGAACCCAAAGAAAGCGAGTCCGTTCGGTCACTTTCGGCCCTAAAAGCTGATGAAAACCGCGGAGTTGCGCTGCCACTTCTTAAAGAGGACTCATTTCGAGAGAAGTTTGACGAAAGCGTTGAACGGCCTCAAACAGGGGTGGGAAGTCAGAGTTTGATCGACTTAAATGATAAAACACAAGAAAGAACGGAAGTGAACGAAGCTCCCTACAGCGAAAGGACTTTAATAAAAGAACACGAGAATATGAGTTACCTCCAAGTGCGAGTTTTGATAGATATTCCAACGTTTATAGGGCTCGACGGCGATAACTACAAACTTGGTGCAGGCGAAACAGTTCTGCTGCCGGAAGGCAATGCTAAAGCTTTATCAGATCGCCACGTAGCTACCATAGTCGGTGATAAACTTGAAGATGCCAAAGAAGGTCAGGTCAATATGTCCGATGTGCGGAAAGCACACCATCCAAGAAGTTGAAAAAGTGCGGAAGGGGCGTGTATCGTCTTTAACGTGGATTACACGCCAAAAAAAGCGGCGAAGCGGTATTGGCAATCTCGGTAAGTTCTCAAAGGTTCCTGGCGGAGATAAGCCCACTAAGCGAGTAAATATCCGCTACCGCTGCACTGAGTGCAAGAAAGCACATACGCGCAAAGGATTTCGTGTATCGAAATTCGAGTTGGTGGAGGTATAGGTTATGAGCAAATTTTTACGCGTCCGCTGTGCGGATTGTGAGAACATCCAGATTGTATTTGGTAACGCCTCATCAGTTGTAAATTGTATAGTCTGCGGGCGAACCCTTGCGGTGCCGCGCGGGGGAAGGGCGGAGATAAGGACGCAAATTCTAGAGGTCTTATGAGAAAAGCCTGGCCAGAGATCGGAGATTTGGTCGTCTGTACTGTAGTGAACGTCGTCGACTTCGGAGCCTTCGTTCAACTTGATGAGTACGACAAAAAGGAGGGCCTGATTCATATCTCTGAAGTTGCCTCTGGGTGGGTCAAATATATCAGGGACCATGTTAGAGAAGGTCAAAAGATCGTTTGCAAAGTACTGAATGTCGACCCGAGTCGAAGCCACATAGACCTTTCGTTTAAAGACGTAAATGAACATCAGCGCCGCGCAAAAATTCAAGAATGGAAGGGCGAACAAAAGGCGGAAAAGTGGCTTGAATTTGTAGCGGATGCCACAGGGATAGATAAAGAAGCTCTTTATGACCAACTCGCTGACAAGTTTGGCGGTTTATATTTTCTTTTTGAGGACGCAGCCGCACGAGGTCCCGAAGCTCTCAAGGGACTTCAACCAGAGGTTGCCGCTCAAATTGAGCTTATCGCAAAAGAGAATGTAAAAATACCGTACGTTTATATTACGGGCTATGTTGATTTGGTCTGCCCGCAGCCGAATGGGATAGACGTAATCAAACGAGCTCTAAAAGCTGCAATGAAGTCTGAAAATGACGAAGTCCGCTTTGACGTGAGTTACATTGGTGCACCTCGCTACCGGATAAGGACTGTCGCTTTAGATTATAAAACAGCAGAAAACGCGATGAAAAAAGCGGCAAACGCAGCTATAGAGGTCGTTATCAAGGCTGGCGGCACTGGAAAGTTTCTTAGGGAACTTCAATCATCTTAGTATACTTATAATGGATCCCGTCAGATTATGAAGCTTCGTAAATGCCATGGGTACACGTTTCAGGAAAAGTGTACGACATGTGGACAAGCGACTGCGACAGCGCGTCCACCAAGATTCTCACCAGAGGATCGATACGGGAGATATCGGCGAATTCTTAAGCGCGAAACAACGGCAAGATCAAAGTAATCTTTTTGATTTAAGCGGCACAGTCTTTTTGGAAGAGATGGGATTAAGATGGAGCGAATAGAAGTAAAGGAAATTAAGCAAGTCGAATTGGAGAACCCTGTTTTGGTGGAAGGATTACCTGGCATTGGACACGTCGGGAAACTAGTTGCTGAACATATGATAGATGAGCTTGGCGCTGAGAAAATTGCAGAAGTATACTCGTCACATTTTCCCCCACAGGTGATTGTGCTTGCCAATGGGTTGGTGCGGATGGTAAGAAGCGAGTTTTATGCAGTTAAAGGCGAGAAGCAGGACTTATTAATCTTGGTAGGAGACCACCAAAGCGCGACAAACGAAGGTCATTATGAACTGACCGACGCCTATCTAGATATCGCAAAGAGACATAATGTGCGACGAATATACACGCTTGGCGGATACGGGCTAGGACAACTTGTGGAGAAACCTGCGGTTCTTGGGGCTGTGAACAATGAAGCATTAATCGAAGAAATGAAACAGTATGGGGTACTATTTAAAGAAAATGAGCCGGGAGGGGGCATCGTAGGCGCTTCTGGACTGCTATTGGGCCTCGGTGGCCTAGCAGGAATAGATGCAATCTGTTTGATGGGTGAGACATCCGGGTACTTGGTCGATCCAAAAAGCGCTCAAGCGGTATTGAGCATTTTATGCAAGGCCCTTAGTATTGACATTAACATGCAAGCCTTGGAAGAACGTGCAAAAGACATGGAAAAAATTGTAGCACGGCTCAGGGAAATGGAACAAACTGGGATGCATGAAGTGGCGAGCGAAGAGGATCTTCGCTATATACGCTAATATTCCTCTTAAACAAGCGGTATGATGCTTGCTTGGTGCCAGAGCATCCTTTGCTTCATGATACACATTGAAGGAGGTTAATCGTGATTCAGGTCAATATTGAAAAATGTGGACACTGTGGCGCTTGTGTGTCGGTTTGTCCCACTAACTCGATAACGCTTATCGAGTCGTGTCTAGAAATTGCAGATACGTGCACGGCGTGTGAGACTTGTGTAACAATCTGTCCGGTCGGTGCGCTAGCCATTTGTTAACAAGGGGGCTCGGGTGTGAAAGACAAATACGACGTTGTAGTGGTGGGCGCGGGCCCCGCTGGTTCTTATGCTGCAGCGACTGCAGCAAGTGAATGCGACGTTCTTTTGATCGAAAAGCGGCAGGAGATCGGCGATCCTGTACGTTGTGCAGAAGGCGTATCAACAGGGGCTCTCTCGAAGTTTCTGCAACCACAAAAAGAATGGATAGCAAATAAAGTAACTGGCGCCCGAATATTTGCGCCTGATGGGACGCTCTTGGAAGTCTCCGAAGAACTTGCAGGTCCCGAGGTGGGTTACGTGCTTGAACGCAAGATTTTTGATCGAGATCTTGCGAAGCGAGCAGCCAAAGCAGGGGCCGATGTAACTGTTCGTACACGCGCTGTCGGCGTCATAAGAGAAGATGGGTTTGTGCGCGGCGTCAAAGTCCGGCACTTAGGTGAACCGCTTGAAATACGGGCTTCTGTGGTTATCGCGGCCGATGGCGTCGAGT
>Ga0209585_10000027_pt1 | contig 49710 bp, 44 predicted proteins | sample NGEPerone_FD_185491 | JGI IMG/M metagenome (GOLD analysis project Ga0209585, IMG submission 185491) | Arctic peat soil microbial communities from the Barrow Environmental Observatory site, Barrow, Alaska, USA - NGEE Permafrost154B-one... | ecosystem: Environmental > Terrestrial > Soil >... | reverse complement strand
AAAACAAAAGAACTTGAATTTACGAATTCCCGCTTACGACTCATTTCAACTGTTAAAGCGGCACGAATTGATAAACTTTCAACAAAAGATCAAACTATCGAAATGATCAAACAGGTTAAAGAAACATTTGAAGTTGATGCTTGCGTTGTTCGTGTACTGTTGAAAGATGAAATGAAGTTATTGGGAAGTATTGGTGTTCAGCCTGATACTCTGACTGAATCTATTCCAGCCCGATCAGTTTTCACGAAAGAAGTTTTGCCAACAAATAAGCCAAAGGCTCATAATGACTCTGATGAATTAATCACTGCAGAATATCTGTTTGAAAATGAATTGGCTAATTATAACTTCAGGTCTTTCGCAGGCGCACAAATGCTGACAGAAGGACGGATTACCGGTATCCTATGCATTTATTCTGAAAAGGAAGGGCGCGAATTTACAAGAACTGATTTAGATCATTTACAAATTGTAGCCAACCAAATCGGGATTTCAATTGAGAATAACAGGCTTTTTGAACAAAATGAAAAGCAGAAAGAAATATTGGTGAAACAAATAATAACCAACAAAAAATCCAAGGAAGAGATTCAAAAACTCAACGAAGAACTTGAAATGAAGGTAAAGCTTCGCACCTCCCAGCTTGAGGCTTCTATCAAAGAGCTTGAAACATTCACTTATTCAGTATCGCATGATCTTAAAGCACCTCTACGTGGCATTGATGGTTACAGCAAATTATTATTGGATTTATACAAACCTGGCCTGAATGAAGAAGCTCAGATCTTTATTGAAACAATACGACGCTCCACCCTTCAAATGAACCAACTTATAAATGACCTTTTAGATTATTCACGTTTGGAACGAAGTCAGTTGAGCACAGAGCATGTAAAAATCAAAGATCTGGTAAAGTCTGTTCTATCTATTTACAATGCCGATTTGGAAGCCGGTAACTTTAAAATAAATGTGAATATACCAGATATCGAACTCATTACTGACAGTAAGGGACTTACCATAGCGCTTCGCAACCTCGTTGAAAATGCAATTAAATTTACCAAAGGAAACATTGAACCATCTATTCAAATCGACGTTGAAGAAAATGATTTGGCATGGATTATAAGTGTCAATGACAATGGTATTGGTTTCGACATGAAGTATCATCAAAAGATTTTTGAAATTTTTCAGCGCCTGCAAAGGATCGAAGAATTTCCTGGTACTGGCATCGGTCTGGCAATGGTTAGCAAAGCAATGCAAAGGATGCGCGGAAGGGCATGGGCTGAAAGTACCCTTGGTGTGGGTTCCTCCTTTTATCTCGAAATTCCTAAAAAACAATAATATGCTTACAGAAAACACAACCAACCCCATCTTAATTGTCGAAGACAATCCTATCGACCTGGACCTTACACTGCGGGCATTTGCTGTAAAAAAGCTTTCCAATCCAATACTGGTGGCGAGAGATGGTGAAGAAGCTCTGCAATATATGGAACGATGGGAACAGGGAGAACTATGGCCTGTCGTTATACTGCTCGACCTTAATATGCCGAAAATAAATGGGCTGGAAGTACTTCAAAAAATTAAATCCCATCCCGACTTCAAAGCAATTCCGGTCGTAATCCTGACGACTTCTTCAGAATCATCCGACTTACAAGCAGCATATAGGTTAGGTGCCAATTCTTATATTGTTAAACCGGTCGATTTTGAGAAATTTCTTGATGTGGCAAATCATATCGACTTATATTGGAGGGTAATTAACAAACCCTTGTAGGTTAAATTGTAATTAATTCTAAACTAAAAAGTTTTATGAAAATTTTACTTCTTGAAGACAATATTACCGATGCCGATTTGACGAAAAGAGGGCTTATAGGGTATATACCGGATTGCATTATTGAACATGCTTCAACATTGGAACAAGCGAGAAAGTATCTTGATACAAACCTTTTGTTCGACATCGCTCTTCTTGATGTGAATTTGCCTGATGGTAATGGGATTGAATTTCTTATGGAAATCAGGCAGCGGGAATTAAACTTCCCGGTTATCGTGCTAACAGGTTCAGGAGATGAAGAAGCAGCAGTTTCAGCTCTTAAAGCAGGTGCTGACGACTATATTGTAAAACGATTAGGGTATATTTTACATCTCCCGGATATAATCAATTCAGCCATTACTAATTTTAAGGAGAATGATTTATATAAATCAGAGGTAATTAATGTCTTGTACATCGAGCACCATACAGTCGATATTGATCTTACGGTCCGTCATTTTACACAATATGCCCCGTTTATTCAGATTGATGCTGTGGCCACAGCGGAAGAAGCATTATTAAAATTAGAAAGTTCAGAATCGTATAAACATAAAGTAATCGTAATGGATTATCGATTGCCGGGAATGGATGCCCTGGAATTGATTAAGACCATACGACAGAACAAAAAACTATGTATTCCCATCATCCTTGTAACCGGTCAGGGAAATGAAGAATTAGCAGTACAAGCACTGAAGCTTGGCGCAAACGATTATCTTACAAAGAGTGAAAAATATTTATTTAAGCTTCCTTCAGTTATAGTAAATTCATATCAACATTGCGAATTAAAAAGAAAACAAGATGCCCTTGCTGAAAGTGAGTCGAAATACCGTCTCCTGGCCGATAATTCAGGTGATGTAATTTTTGTTCTCGACATGGATTTAAACTATACATACATTAGCCCAGCGGTAAAAGTATTAAGGGGTTTTGAACCCGAAGAAGCAATAAAACAGAAATTAAGCGAAGTGTCAACACCAGCCTCATACCCAAAGGCAGTAAAAGTACTATCCGAAATTCTTTTGGGAAAATCCGATAGCCCGGAAAATTCTGATCAGCAGAAATCAATAGAGTTGGAAATGATCCGAAAAGACACAACTACTGTATGGACAGAAGTAAAAGCATCGCTAATAACCGACAAAAACAATGAACCTATTGGTATTCTTGGTGTTTCAAGGGATATTTCGGAAAGGAAAAAAATGATTGATGAGCTTATTTCCGCTAAAGAAAAAGCTGAAGAAAGCGATAAACTTAAAACAGCTTTTTTGGCTAATATTAGCCACGAAATACGCACTCCGATGAATGGAATATTAGGATTTGCAGAACTCCTTAAAGAAGAGGGTCTAACCGGTGACCAACAACGCGAATACATTAAGATTATCGAGAAAAGCGGACAACGAATGTTAAATATTATCAACGATATTGTTGATATTTCAAAAATTGAATCGGGTTTGGTAGAATTACGAATTTCAGAAATAAATATAAATGAGCAAATTGAGTATGCCTGTACTTTCTTCAAACCTGAAGTTGACAAAAAGGAAATTCAACTCATCCACAACACAACATTTCAAAAAAACGAAGTTATTTTAAAAACAGACCGTGAAAAATTATATGCTATTCTTCTAAACCTAATTAAAAATGCCATAAAATATACAGATTGTGGTAAAATCGAAATTGGATATAATATAAAAAACACGAATCACCATTCATATATAGAATTTTATATTGCTGATACTGGTATTGGGATTCCAAGTGACCGGCAGAAAGCCATTTTTGAGCGTTTTATTCAGGCTGATATTTCAGATAGGCAAGCCAGACAAGGTGCCGGATTAGGACTTTCTATAACTAAGGCTTATGTTGAACTTATGGGTGGTAATATATGGGTTGAAAGTGAACATGGGAAAGGCTCAATTTTTTATTTCACTTTACCTTTTTCACCCGAAAGCCTTACGAAAAATTCAGAACCGGGAAATATCACAGGCAGTAATAATGAATTGTATAACAAGTTAAAAATCCTTATTGCCGAAGATGACGAAAACGCTGAACAATTCTTAAAAATAATACTAAGGCCTATTAGTAGTGAATTACTGATAGTACGAAATGGTGCAGAAGCAGTTGAAGTTTGCAAATTGAATCCAGACATCGATGTGGTTTTAATGGACATTCAGATGCCAATAATGAATGGTTACGAAGCTACTCGCCAAATCAGACTTTTCAATGAAGTAGTGATAATCATTGCCCAGACAGCTTTTGCATTATCCGGTGAAGAGGAAAAAGTTAAAAATGCGGGTTGTAACGCATATATCAGCAAACCTATTAATAAGGCAAATTTGATTTCGATTATAAAAAAACATATAAACAAGCAGTGATTCCGAACCCTGACGTTGACTGGTCGTTCAAGAGAGCCAAGACATAACCTGAATAAGCCGAAAAGCTTACCTGCCACAGAGCACGGACAGAATGACAATGCATTAAAAATAAAAATCGGAATAATGAAAGACAAAAAAGGCCAGCTTGTAATCGAGTGGACAGCTCTGAGAAGCAACCATTATAGGGAGAGCCCATCACACCACTGTTACGTAAGTGACCTACACTCCTTCCTTCGTCCAAAATGTCCACCGGATATTTTGGACGAAGGGCACATATACAACGATTCATTAAGATGCGGGGCAATTTTCTCGTTAATAAGCCTTGTGCCGCCATTGCGGAGGCGTTCTTGAAAGCCTCCAGAATTTCGGTGCATTGTTGACTAGAAAGTGTACATTTGAAGTGTAGCACTAAAAGGTAGGTTCAGTGTTTAAAATCCCTGTCTGCATTTAACTGCGAAATATTATAGCCAATGCTACAAAACCTTTAAAATGAATAATCATGACAAAGAAAATCGAAATAAAACTAACAAGTATAAATGAAATTCATGTAAAAGATATCGTAATCAAAATATTAGAAAATAATATTATCATATATAACGCTGTTGGCTCACCGAATGAAGAAATTGCAAATGCGATTTATGAAATGGATACTAAAATATTAAAAGAAACTAAAGGCAAAGTTTATAGACTGATTGATCTTAGTAATGCAGGAAAACCGTCTAAAGAAGCAAGAGAGATTTTTCAAAAACTTCTAACTGAAAACCACGTTGAAAAAACAGCTTTTGTTGTCGGAAATCCAGTTGCAAAAATTATTGCATCATTTATTATTGCATTTTTAAAGACTGGTGATATAAAGCTATTTCCTACACAGGAAAGTGCAATCGAATGGTTCAAATCGAAATAAAAAGTCTTCGGAATATGAATATCGAACAAAAAAGAATTGAAGAAATACTTGATGTTATAACCAAAATAGCGCAAGGCGATTATTCCGTTCAAGTTGAACTGAGTAACAATAATGATGATATTGAAGCGATTGCTATTGGTTTAAATATGATGATCGATGATATAAAAGATAATTACGAAGCTGCATCAAATTTATACCACCAATTACAAAACAAAGAAAATAGGTTGCAAACAATAGTAAATAATATTGGAGAAGGATTTGGTTTAATGAATTTTGACGAAGTATTTACTTTATCAAATTCAGTTGCATGTGATATTTTTGGCGTTCAAAAAGGTAGTCTAACAGGCAGAAATCTCCGTAATTTTATTGATGACAATGAATGGAATATAATTGAACAACAAACAAATAAACGTAAATCTTCTGAAATTAGCACTTACGATTTAGTAATCACACTTTCCGATAAGACCAATAAAAACCTGTTAGTAACAGCAACACCCAATTACGATGAAAATGGAAATATCATAGGCACAATTGCTGTTTTTAGAGATATGACAGAACTTAAACAAGCGGAATTACTAAAGAAAAGAAATGATGAATTAATTATTGCAAAAGAAAAAGCTGAAATCTCAGAACAAATCACTAAAAGTTTTTTACAAGAGTTAACCATTGCGAAAGAAAACGCTGAAAAAAGCGACCGTTTAAAGTCTGCATTTCTTGCCAATATGTCACATGAAATACGAACACCAATGAACGGCATTTTAGGTTTCTCCGAATTATTGAAAAACCCTGATCTTACAGGTGAACAGCAGCAAGAGTACATCAGAATTATAGAAAAAAGCGGCATACGCATGCTCAATATCATCAACGATATTGTTGATATTTCGAAAATTGAAGCAGGACTTATGAAATTGGAATTGAAGGAGTCGAATATCAACGAGCAAATCGAATACATTTATACCTTTTTCAAACCTGAAGTCGAAGCAAAAGGGATGACCCTTTCATTCAGAAACTCCTTACCAGCTAAAGAAGCCATCATCATTACTGACCGCGAAAAATTATATGCTATTCTTTCCAACCTCATCAAAAATGCCATTAAATACACACCTTCTGGCTCAATAGAATTTGGGTATTATTTGATTGACTCACCAATTCAATTAAAGGAACTCCAGTTTTATGCAAAAGACACAGGAATAGGAATTCCAAAAGACCGTCAGGATGCCATATTTGAACGTTTTATTCAGGCTGATATTGAAGACTTACAAGCTCGCCAAGGTGCAGGTTTGGGGTTATCAATTACTAAAACGTATGTGGAAATGCTTGGCGGGAAAATATGGGTTGACAGCGAAATTGGAAAAGGTTCAACATTTTGTTTCACATTACCTTACAATGCTGTACGAAAAGAAAAAATACTTCAAAAAGACTTGCCTTTTATTAATGCGAATAATCACGTTAAAAACCTGAAAATATTGATTGCCGAAGATGATGAAGTATCGGAAATGCTAATTTCAAGAATGATTAACATGTTTGACAATGAGATTATAAAAGCACGAACCGGAATTGAAGCCGTTAATATCTGCTACAATAATCCCGATATTGATTTAATTCTAATGGATATTCAAATGCCTGAAATGGGGGGATATGAAGCAACCCACCAAATCCGTCAGTTCAATAAGGATGTTGTCATAATAGCCCAGACAGCTTACGGATTATCTGGCGATCGGGAAAAGGCAATTGAAGCAGGATGCAACGATTATATTGCAAAACCCATTAGCAAAAAAGAATTACTTGCAATAATACAAAAGCAATTCAAAAAATAATTACGTGTAAATAGATATGCTTACAGACATCAATCCAAAGCTACCCATGCGTAATAAAGCCATTACAAGGGACTTTTATATCAACAAATTAGATTTCCGGGAATTTGGTAATGCTGATTACGAAGGCTACCTGATGGTGCAAAAAGACAGTATTCAAATTCACTTTTTTGAATTTAAAGAACTTGACACAAAAGAAAATTACGGACAGGTATATATCCGTACTGATAATATTGAAGAATTGTATCTGTCAATGCTGGACAATAAACTGAGTATACATCCGGCAGGACATTTGCAAATAAAACCCTGGGGACAAAAGGAATTTTCTATGCTTGATCCTGACAATAATTTACTCACGTTCGGGCAGAAGGTGTAATGAAAAATTCAAATAGCGATTACGATGGTACGCGAGTAACTGTTCGCCGCAAAAACAATCGCTGTAAGCGGACAGAACAACGTTGTAATTACTCCGCTGCATATAGTTACGAAGAAAAAGTGTAAGGTCGATATCCTCCTTCTTCACTAAAATATCGATCACATGACTGGCGATATTACCACTGGCGCCAAGGATAATAACATTTTTCATTGCTAAATAATTTTTAGACACGGCTGTCACAAAAGAAGAAAAAAATTAACCACAAGGATCACAAAGGATCCCCACAAAGTTCACAAATAACAGAATTCATTGTTTTAACTTTGTGACCGTTGTGCTGACCTTGTGTACTTTGTGGTTTTAATACAACCTCTTCCAGATTCCTTTTACAACGATGCCATATCGATTACGAAACGGTAACGAACATCGCTTTTCAGCATTCTTTCGTAGGCTTCATTAATGTCCTGCATTTTAATGATTTCAATTTCGGATACGATGTTGTGTTCGCCGCAGAAATCGAGCATTTCCTGTGTTTCTGCAATCCCGCCAATTACTGAACCTGCTACGGATTTCCGACCCAAAATCATTGGTACGGTACTTAAAAACGGTTCCAGTCCGCCCAAATAACCAACCAAAACCAATGTGCCGCTGATATTTAAAGTAGAAACATATGGATTAACATCATGACCATAGGGAACGGTATCAATAATCAAATCAAATTTTCCTTTTGCTGCTTTCATCTGATCATCGTCAGTTGAGATAATTACCCCGTCAGCTCCAAGTTCAAACGCATCCTCAGTTTTACCCGGCGATCTCGAAAAGAGGGTAACTTCTGCATCTAAACCTTTTGCCAGTTTAATGGCCATATGTCCTAATCCACCTAAACCTACCACCGCGACCTTGCTCCCTTCGCCAACTTTCCAGTGACGAAGCGGCGACCATGTTGTAATTCCGGCACAAAGTAAAGGTGCAACGGCTGCCAAATCAAGGTTTGAAGGGACTTTCAGAACGAAGTGTTCATCCACTACAATCTTTTCAGAATAACCTCCGAACGTATGACCACCCAAATGTTTGTCAGGCCCATTGTAAGTCCCTATCATTCCACTTAAACAGTATTGTTCAAGATCGTGCTTGCAACTGTCGCATTCGCGGCACGAATCCACCAGACAGCCAACTGCAGCAACATCTCCTACTTTCAGTTTGGTGACTTCACTTCCTACTTTCGTAATTTTTCCAACAATCTCGTGACCCGGAACCGCAGGATAGATGGTTCCGCCCCAGTCATTTCTTGCCGTGTGCAAATCGGAATGACAAACACCGCAATACAAAATTTCGATTTCAATATCTTTTGCAGTGACTTCTCTGCGCCCGATGTTCATTTGTTTTAAAGGCGCATCTGCAGCCTCAGTTCCGAATGCTTTTACTTTCTTTGTTTCCATATTTACTAATGTTAATTGTTTTAACGAGTATCCGAAAAGTAGCCTGACCTAAACAGAATTTGTCATTGATCGTCATTATTGGTCATTCATGGTCAATAAGTTGTTAAAAACAAAATATGACAATCATATGACTATAAATGACCATGTTTGACGGAATGAAATCTCAATTAGAAAAGACAACGGATATTCAAATTATTTTTTACTCCGGCACTACTTCATTTATGCACCTTATGGCATTTAATGTTCTGGGGTATCCCACATAAGGCAATAACTGAGTAACAGTGTTGAGCAAAACTTGTTTATCGTTTCCAACATTTAAATTGCCTTGAACATGCCCTTTAAGCTGTGGCTCACAACCGCCCAACGATAAAAGAATTGAAAAGGTCAGAAGCTCTCTTATTTTAAGGTCAAGCCCTTTCCGGGTATAATAATCACCAAAGCAATTGGCAGACAGGTATTTTTGAATATGTAGCTGATTGGCAGGTGACTCTTCATACATTTTATCAATCACTTCTCCAAAAATTGCTTTCTGTACTTCCAGTCCTTTTTCAAATCGCGTTTCGGGTGTGGTAGTCGACTGTCCTTCCAATGGCAAAGCAATCCCACGTTCTGTAAATATTTCATTCGTAAGATAGATAAAATCCACCACTTTAGCGATGCCGACGTAAGGCACGGACTGATAGACAATTTCCTTCACCTCAACCGGTGTGACACCCACGTTAAGTGCAGCATTGGCCATCATTTTAAATTCGGAGAGCGCCTGACTGCCAATGGTGGATGCTAAAATCATCATTACCCGGGTTTTGGCATCCATTTTATCGTGACCAATAACCTCATCGAAAGCAAAATTGTCGAAAAATTCAATCAGTTCCGGGTCGGTTTGCATTGCCCGTGATTTGTAATCCGGCCACAGTTCTTCGTGATTTTGGTGTGCTGTTTCGCTTATGCTCATGGCTGATTATTACCTGTTAATCATTTTTGCACTACCGCCCGAATATCTTTCACCCTGCGCTACTATTTTAGATGAAGCTGTGTTAATTTCGTGAAGTTCCTGTGGGGTGAATTCTACTGCTACAGCTCCGAGATTCTCGTTCAAACGGTGCAACTTTGTAGTGCCCGGAATGGGGACAAACCATGGTTTTTGTGCAAGAATCCACGCGATCGCAATTTGTGCAGGTGTTACATTTTTACGTTTTGCTACAGCTGCAACCAAATCTACAAATGCCATATTTGCTTTAAGGTTTTCAGGCGATAGACGGGGAACAGTACTGCGGAAGTCTTTAGAGTCGAAGGTGGTGTTTTGGTCCATTTTCCCTGTCAGAAAACCCTTGCCAAGCGGACTAAACGGCACAAAGCCAATCCCCAATTCTTCGAGCGTTGGGATTATTTCATCTTCCGGCTCACGCCACCACAACGAGTATTCGCTTTGCAGGGCTGTAACCGGCTGAACGGCATGTGCACGGCGGATAATTTGTACTCCGGCTTCCGAAAGTCCGAAATGTTTCACTTTCCCTTCCTGAATAAGGTCTTTCACGGCACCGGCAACATCTTCAATCGGTACGTTCGGGTCAACCCGGTGCTGATAAAAAAGGTCAATAGCCTCTATCCGGAGTCGTTTCAGCGATTCCTCTGCCACTTTCTTAATATGCTCCGGCCTGCTGTTGAGTCCGGTATTAACGCCATCCTGAAAATTAAATCCGAATTTAGTAGCTATTACTACTTTGCCTTTGAATGGTTCGAGGGCTTCGCCCACTAGTTCTTCATTGATATATGGTCCATATACTTCAGCTGTATCAAAAAAGGTAACTCCGCTTTCAACGGCCGACCGAATCAGGGAGATCATTTCCTTTTCATCTGAAATAGTTCCGTAGCCAAAGCTCATTCCCATGCAGCCAAGACCTATTGATGAAACTTCCAGACCACTGGTTCCTAATTTACGTTTTTGAATTTTTGTTTCCATGATTTTATGCTTTTAATAATGATACAAATATCAAACAAAATGATACAGAATAATAACAAAAACCAAACGATAAGATACGAAAATCAAACAATTGCTCTGGACTTAGAAGTAATGTTTTTAGAGCAAATTTGGCTTTTGATTAAGGTATTTACTAAGTAATTTTTGATAGGTTTCCGGAGTATCCATATCTTCCAATATTTCGCCAGCTTCCAAAAGGATTACATTTTTTTCGTGGCATTTAATGATTTTTTTTGCTCCCTCGTCATTTCTCAATCCTGAAAGGTCTTTAAAATAGCATTTATCAAAAAGCACAGGAACACCTTTCCATCCGGATGTGGAATGAGATACAATGATTTGTTTCGAACTGGGCTGATAGACGCCAAGCATTTTTTCAATATAGGAAGTTGTAATCAATGGTTGATCCAGCAGCGTGATCAAAACTCCATCTGCATCCGGATATTTTTGGATTATCTCGCTGATTGCAAACGAAATGGAGCTTCCCATTCCTTTTTCCCAGTCTGTATTAATAAAGATGTTTATCAGATATTTCTCAATAACCGGAATTATGAGATTCGAATTCGAACCTAAGACTACATTTACCGGATGACCAGTTTTTAGTAATGTCTGGATTTGATGCCCGGTAAGTGTTTGGTTGCCCCATGGAAGCAACTGTTTGGGTTGCCCCATTCTTGAGGAACTTCCGGCAGCCAAAAGTAATATTGGAATTTCATTCATGGATTGAGCCAACTTTCTCACTTAGGAAAATGGGCTTCTGGTGGCGAACTATACTTAATATTTCGGCCAGAATTGACACTGCAATTTCTGAAGCGCTTTCAGCACCAATGCTGATTCCTGCCGGACTGTGAATCTGTTCCAGAAAATCGGATGAAATATCCGGCATATGATCAAGCAGCATCGAAAGGACACGTTCTCTCCGATTGTTCGATCCAAGCAGTCCAAGATAAGCTGGCTGTGTATCTTTTAAGGCCATCAGGTACTGAACATCTTTGTTAAAGCTGTGAGTCATTAATAACACTGCAGTTTGTTCATCAATTTCAGATGTGTCGATAGTATCGAAGGTTGGTGAAATAAGCGAATTGGCTCCCGGGAAATATTCGCATGATTTTGATTCGTCGGGAGATGCAATCACGGTAACTTTCCATCCGAGTAATTTAGCGGCCTGACATAACTGAACAGCATCGTGTTCTGCCCCAAAAATGAAGAGCTGGAAAAGTGGTTTTAAGGTTTGAGAAAAGCATTTCTGTTGAGCAATCTGATCCATCGTAAATGAAGGATGTAACGGATATTTTTTCCCATTCAGAGTCACCATTGATCCCACATCGCCATATTCTCCAACTTCGCGGTAAAACCAAGCTTCCATCTGGATGGGCTGCCTGATTTTTACCTGTTTTTCGAATGCCGAAAACAGTTCTTCGGAGAGAGAAACCGGTTCAATCAAAATATGAATGATGCCCTCGCAACCAATACGGAACCGGCCATCATAAACAATTACTTTGGCCTTGCCGGTTTGAAAAACACGCTGCGCTTGCCGCTCAATTTCTGTTTCGACACATCCACCACTTACTGCTCCAACCATTTCTCCTTCCTGGCTCATAATCATACAAACTCCGGGTCGGCGATAGGAAGAACCTTCAAGAGCAACTACCGAAATAAAAACAGCTTTTTTGCCTGATGCCTGCCAACTTTTTAATGTTTGAAACAATAATCTTAATTCGTGAGTCATAATCAAATCAGGTTGAAAGTTATTCGTTACCTATTTTTACATTAATCGAAACTGTTTTTAATGAATGGTTGATGGCGGTATCGTGTCCCGGTTGCTTTAAATAAAGCATTTGCCAACGCTCCCATCACAGGAGGATAAGGTGGTTCACCAAGCCCGGTAGGATTAATTTCATTTTTAACAAAATGAACCTCAATCTCTTTGGGGGCTTCGGCATGTCGGATCAAACGATAAGAATCGAAATTATCCTGATTCGGTTTCCCATTACGAAATGTGAGTTGGCCGTACATTGCCTGACCAATTCCATCCACAATGCCACCTTCAGTCATGTTAATTGCGGCATCAGGATTCACCACAATACCGCAATCGACAGCTGCATACACTTTTTGAATGACAGGTGTACCATTATCAACCGTGATATCCACCACATTTGCCACATACGAACTATGACAGAAATAAGCTGCAACCCCGCGATTTTTTCCGGTTGAATTTTTATCCCAGCCCGATTTTTCACGCACCAGTTCAAGAACTCCGGCATAACGGGATGCATCATAATCGTTTTTTTCTCCCACAGGATTTTCCTTTGCCCGTTTCAAAAGATCGAGACGAAACTGAATGGGATCTTTGCCAATCGCCTCAGCTACTTCGTCCAGAAAAGATTGCTCGGCTACAGCATTAAAATTGGAAGCGGGAGCCCTCATTGCCCCAACACTAATATTGGATTCTACTGACCAGCTTTCGGCAAGATAGTTATCAAAGGCCCCGGCGGGAAACCGGTTGGCATGAAGTGCATTTTCAGGGATACCACCCATTTTAACGTGAAAACCAATAAGATTATTGTTGGCATCGAGCGCTGCGCGATACAAGGCATGATAAGCCGGGCGATAAATGCCAAATGTTATTTCATCCTCCCGGAAATAAATCAGTTTAACAGGTGCTTTCACTTTTTTCGAGATCAATGCGGCTTCCACCATAAAGTGTCCATATAAACGTCGCCCAAAGCCACCACCCATCCGGGTCATCTGAATATCAATTTTTTCCAATGGCAAACCAAGCCTTGCCGACAAGGTCTTTTCCATAAATTCAGGAGATTGAACAGGGCCAACTAATACCGCATTATCTTCCGTTACATCGGCAAAAAAGTTCATTGGCTCCATTGGAGTGTGTGCCAGGAATGGTGCTGTATAAGTTCGTTCAATTATTTTCGCTGCGTTTTTGAAGGCTTCTTCCGGGTTGCCGTCTCTTCTTTCAATCTTTCCGGGTTTGGCTGCTGCTGCCACCATTTTTGCATGGTGGTCGGTTGTACTTTCCTGCCCTGCAGGAACAGAGACAAGCTGATCTCCTCCCCATCCAGCCATTGCAATTTTATAATCGGCAAAGGGTTCCCATTCAACTTTTATATACTCCCTGGCGCTCATTACTTCCCAGGTTGAATTGCCAACAATAGCAACCAGCTCGGTGAACGAAGTTGTATCACACCACTGTGGTTTATAGTCATCATTGAAGGTTTTAATTCTGAAAATATCTTTGATTCCGGGTTTGACTTTTGCTTCAGTTGCGTCGAACGATTTAAGTTTCATACCAAAAGCTGGCGGATGGACGATCATGGCAATAAGCATTCCGTCTTTTTTATAATCGAGGCCAAATAACGGCTGGCCAGTAACGATTTTATAACCATCCACATTTTTTCTGGAAGTTCCGATGATTTTAAAATCTTTTAATTCTTTTAATTCTACCTCTTTCGGAACGGGGATTTGGGCTGCAGCTGAAGCTACTTCGCCGTAACCGGCTTTTTTACCGCTTTTTTTATGATACAATATGCCCAGTTCGGTTGTGATTTCTTTCACCGGTACATTCCATTTTTTTGCGGCCGCTTCCATCAGCATTTTTCGCGCTGAAGCACCTGCCATTCGAAGACCGGGCCAGCTTTGTTTTATTGAATCACTTCCCCCGGCTAATTGCCTGTTAAAAATGGCAGTGTCCAAAGGAGCTTGCTCAACCAGCACATGTTTCCAGTCTACATCCAGCTCCTCGGCCACAATCATGGGCATTGAGGTTTTTACATTCTGGCCAATTTCAGGGTTAGGCGACATGATGGTTACCTCACCATTTTCACCGATCTTTAAATAACCGTTGATTTTAAACCATTCTTTAGGCAAGTCAGCCACTTCGCTACCTTGCGCATTAAACGACGAAAACCAGTTAAAAGATAACATCAGTCCACCACCTGCCAGTACCGAGCTTTTAATGAAGGATCTTCTTCCGAATTTTATTTTTGCTGTTGTCATTTTTCAATCATTAAAGGTTTGAATCAATCACACTGAATGGGTTGCTGTTTTAATAGCTTTTTTAATCCGGATATAGGTGCCGCAACGGCACAAATTTCCATTCATGGCCTCTTCTATTTCCTGATCAGTTGGATGAGGATTTTTCTTTAACAAAGCAGCTGCAGTCATAATTTGTCCACTCTGGCAATATCCGCATTGCGGAACATCATGTTCAATCCATGCTTGTTGAAGCGGATGATCGCCATTTTCAGAAAGCCCTTCAATGGTTGTAATTTCCTTGTTACCAACCTCAGAAATAAATGTGATACATGAGCGCACAGCCTCACCATCAACATGGATGGTGCAGGCACCACATTGTGCAATGCCGCAACCAAATTTGGTTCCTACCAGGTTTAGATGATCTCTTAATACCCAAAGCATGGGTGTAGAAGGATCAACATCTACCTGATAATCTTTTCTGTTAATTTTCAGTTTAAAAATTGCCATAGTATTGAGAATTATTTAAAATAAAACTGCCTGAATATATTATGAAACATGTATTTGTACGCAAAAGTTCATTTATATAAAAAGACAAGCCCATGAGTACTGAAAATTAAAATCAGCCGGAAGACTATGGATTATGGACCGCTTTTCAAAAATAGAATTCGAATTACGGCAATACATCGACAAGCATAGCACGAAACTAATTACTGCTAACATTGAATTGTTACTGAATTACTGTGATTGCTTTTACGACCGCCTGTTCATTACAAGGGACACTGCCAACAAAGGCATTTAGTAAAGTTTGAAGAATTGCTGAACGGCTATTTTTCGTCGGACAAGCCTCGAAAAATTGGCTTGCCCACTGTTGCTTTTTGTGCCGAAGAACTTCATTTGTCGGCCAACTACTTTGGCGATTTGATTAAGAAAGAAACAGGGAAATCAGCCAAGGAATACATTCAGAACAAAATTATTGACAATGCCAAGAACAAGACATTTGATACCGATAAAACAGTAAAAGAAATTGCTTACGAATTAGGTTTCAAATATCCTCAGCATTTTACCCGCTTGTTCAAAAACTTGGTCGGATATTCACCCAATGAGTATCGGTCGCAGAATTAAATTAGAGAGATAATAAAATCTTGTGATGTTTTAACCATTAAAATAGGCTGCCTTTTTCAAACAGCCTATTTTGAATTATTTAACCGTAACTTCCAGATTACATGGTTCTAATCCTTCAGCCGTTGCTTTTATGTTGATTTTTCCGGGAGTCGTTTCCGGACGCACAATCGCCAGACAAACTCCCTGGTAAGTTTTTCTTTCGGGTTGCTGAAAGCTTGCCAGATCCGTTGGACTTCCATTTCCAACTCCAGCTAACTTGCCTTGTCCTGAAATTTCAAAATTCACCAGCACATTATCGGCATATGGAATTACATTTTCATCGGCATCAACCACCTCTGTTTTAATGTATGCCAGGTCATTCCGGCTGGCCCTGATCACGCTTCTGTCAGCAGTTAACCTGATTGCTGCGGGTGCACCTGCAGTTTTCAGTGTCTGCGACGCGACCTCCTTCCCATTGTCATAACAGCGGGCAACGAGCGTACCCGGTTCATAAGTTACTTCGAATGTAGCAGTAATTGAATTCTCTCCGTCAACGGCCTGTTCTCCTATGACTTTTCCATTCAGCTCGAGTTTTACCAGCTTACTGCGAGTATAAACATGCACCTGCAATATTTCTTTGTCGTGACCTGGCCAGCTCCAGCTTTTCAATTCATCGGGCCAACCCCATGGACTTACAATTTCTTTCATACCCGCAGGAACCGGACGGTGAACAAGCATTTCAACCGGACTTTTGCGCCATACGACAAGCTGATGAGAATACCTGGGCTTCATATTCCCGATCAAATCTATATCGCCCTGGTAATCATTAAATATCGGCCATGAATCCCTGTTGAAAAATGCACCTAATCCATCTCCTTTCTGCGATCCGGGCTTTACCGGAACATCAGGAACAAGCCTTGAAAGACCGACGCCTGCTTCACCAAGGTAATCCATTACAACCCATGCAAAATTGCCAATCACATACGGAAGCTTTTCTACCATCTTCCAGTTGTCAAGTGCATAAAGCGGCATGAATTCAGTTGCAACGATCACGCGCTCAGGATATTTTTCGTGATGTTCCTCGTATTTATTGTATGCATAATTATACCCGGCAACATCAAGTTCTTTCATAAGCGGTGCCATGTCATCCCAACCGCTTTTGCCTGTTGTTAAACTTTTTAAATCAACCAACCCTTGTGTTACTCCACGGGTATTGTCAAGTTTGCGCACTTCTGCCGAGAGATTTTTGGCAATTCTTAATCCTGAACTATCTGCAGCTTCCGGGATTTCATTTCATATGCTCCACAGAATAACCGAAGGGTGATTGCGGTCATGGAGAACCATCGACTGTAAATCCTTCTGCCACCACTCCTTAAACGATTTCGAATAATCGTCCGGAGAAACTTTTGCCTTTTCCCAATTGTCAAAGATTTCGTCGATTACCAGGATTCCGAGACTGTCGCAAACATGCAGCAGATATGGAGAAGGCGGATTATGACTGCATCGAATGGCATTGTAACCGGCATTTTTAAAGATTTCCATTTTCCGTTCCTCGGCGCGATTGATCAATGCTGCTCCAAGTGGACCGTTATCGTGGTGAAAACATCCCCCAATGAGTTTAATGGTCTTTCCGTTGATGGTGAAACCATCTTTTGCATCAACCTTAATTGTCCGGATCCCGAAAGAAGTGCTGGTGAAATCTGATTCTTTGTTGTTATCGAGCACGGTAATATTGGCGGAATACAGCTTTGGGGTATCAACCGACCAAAGCTTTGGATTGCTGACAGATACCTGGTGTTCAATACTATTTTTTGCACCGGTCAAAACCGTGGTTTTGCTTTCTGAATGTCCAACCACCATTCCCGAAGGATCAATGATTTCAACCTTAACCGTTACATCCTTGTTTTCTTTGCCGGAATTTACAAGCGTAGTTGAGACATTTACCGCTGCCGATTTTTCGGATATTACCGGTGTTTTTACGTTTACTCCCCAGACATCGATATGGACAGGATTAACAAGGGTAAGCCATGTGTGCCTGTAAATTCCCGATCCGGAATACCAGCGGGCAGTTCTGCCTTCATTTTTAACCTGAACAGCGATCGTATTGTCTTGTCCTGCCGGATTGAGATATGGGGAAATATTGTAGTAAAAAGAGGTGTAGCCATATGGATGATTGCCAACATGCTTTCCATTGATCCAGACATCTGAATTCATATACACACCATCGAACATCAGGTAAGCGGTTTTATCCTGGTCTTCCCTGTTTATTGTGAAGTTCTTCCTGTACCAGGCGGTTCCGCCAATGGTATAGCCGGTTCCCATTTTGCCGATTGATGCCTTTGAAAAAGGACCGATGATTGAATCTTTTATTTGATTGGGCAAGTCTTCAATGCTCCAGTCATGCGGAAGATTGAGCGTTCTCCATTTCGAATCATCAAAAGAAGGGGCTTCAGCTCCTGATGGGTTGTCTTTAATAAAACGCCAACTTTCGTCGAATGAGGTGGTGCGAGGATTATTCTCTTTGCTATTTTGTAAGTTACTGGCATTCATGATGGCAACTTGCATCAACATCATAAGCAACACCAGGGTAATTTTTGTTCGCATAAAAAATGAGTTAGTCTGGTTTATATATAATGTGGTTCAATCAATATTACATTTTTCACAATTTGATCTTGCAAGTAATCAGTACAATTCCAATCATTAGGATCTCATAAAAATACAAATAAGTTGTATAAACTGTTTTAGTTTCTACAACTTATTTGATTCATAAATGATTTGTATTTTTCTTAAGAAGAATTATTGAGCGACTTTGATACACATTAACCGGCTTTGATCGCGGATTAACAATTTACCATCCGCAAGCGCGATAGGCGCCCAGTTTTGAGTTCCAAACCTTGCTGCACCCGGGTCGTCTGTTTTTTGTTCGGCAAGTAATTCCGAAGAAGCAATCGGTTTGAATGCTGTTGGATCAGGTTCGATGAGGTACAACTTTTTGGCGCCGTCGGTTGCCAAAATCAGTCCATCGGCTAGAATCATACTACCTTTATTGAAATCGGGATCCTTTTTGGTTTTCCACATGATCTGGCCATCCATACTCATACAAACGAGGCCATCACGCCGCTCATTGTTTGAATACTGTGCGTAGAAATAACCTTTATAAAATAACGGTGGTTTTGTGTGTTCGCCAAATTCGATGGTCTTATAAAGTTCGGTAACGCCATAGCTGCCATCTGTTTTCTTTTCAACTTTTATCATGGCCGCACCGGCCTGGTATCCTCCAATAATAAGGACTTTATTTTCACCGGCATCAAATGCACTTGGGGTTGGAATAGCACATTGCCAGTTTGTATATTCCCACAGAATTTTTCCTGTGAGCGGATCAATTCCAACGACTTTTCCGCCGCTTGAAGTTTTTCTGTCAGTTGCGCTTATCATCACGACTTGGTCTTCTCCTGAGATTTTTACAATTGCAGGACTTACATATCCAACGGGTCCGATGGCCGGTGTTTTCCATTTCACATTGCCGGTGAGTTTTTCGTAAGCCACAACACCAGTTTCGGGGGCCTGTGAAGCCAAAATAATTAAATCGCCATAAATCAGAGGGCACTGGGTAATTGCCCACCTCGGAATTTCTTCACCACCGAAATCCTTCCAGACATTTTTATTCCAGACTGGTTTGTGTGTATTGATGTCAATACAATACAGGTCGCCGTAGGGACCACACGAATAAACATGTTTATCGTCTACGATTGGAACACTTCTGGAACCGGGAAACATAACAGATCCTGGCGCTTCATAACCAAAATTCCAAAGCTCTTTACCACTTGACAGTTCAAAACATCTTAGGTTGTCTCCGACCTTGTCGTCCCTGTCGAGTAAATAGACCTTGCCGTCTTTAACAACAGGTCCGCCATAACCGATGCCCATGTTCACAGTCCACAGAACTTCGGGGCCATTCTGAGGCCATGTCCTTAAAATACCTTTCTGGTCTGAAGTACTATTACCATGAGGCCCAAGATACTGAGGCCAGTCTTGTGCATAGACATTCGCCATACAAACGAATAAGAAAACTACCGGAATAAAGATCTTTCTGTTTCTCATTTTTGTTAATTAATTAAGGGTTGTTGATCTGAAAATTGGGTTGATTGCTCAACTATTACTAGTATAATTTTAAGGCAGATAAAGTTATACCATTGACAAAATAAATGCAGAATGGTTTAATCAGTTTAGTCAAGAAAATCAAATATTTCTGAATTTCAACGGACTTAATTGTGCATGCTTCTTGAAGAAGTTATTAAAATGGGTGACCTCGGTAAAACCAAGTGCATATGCAATATCCGAAACAGTCCATACACTGTGTTTCAGCAGAATTTTTGCTTCCTGTAAAATGCGTTCGGCTATGATCTGTGATGTTGTTTTCTCAGTTGTATCTTTTACCGCCCTGTTCAGGTGGTTTACATGCACATTTAACTGATTTGCATAATCAGAGGCCCCACGCAGACTGAATGTCTGATGGTTTTCGTCAATAGGGAACTGACGTTCTAGCAATTCTAAAAACAAGGTTGAGATCCGTTGCGAAGCATTGATAGGTTGCTTTTCAGATTTTGCAGCAGGCTGAATTTTCATGGCAAAATGCAACAGTTCAAAGACCAGGTTGCGTAAGACGTCGTATTTGTGAATATAGTCTGATTTGATTTCATCAAACATCTTTTTATAAATGACAGTGATTTGTTCCACTTGTTCATCCGTCAATTCGAATACATGATTTCCTGCAGACTGGAATACTGAATATTGATTCAAATCACCAAATTTATGGAAAAAGTGCTGATTGAAAATGCAATAAAACCCGTCCTCTATTTTTTCGAGGTTTTCGCAATTATAAGGAATCTGAGGATTGGAGAAGAATAAGGCCTGTTTTTTCACGGAAACAACCCGATCGGCATAATTCATATTGATATTGCCAATCACCAACATTATTTTGTAAAAGTCCCTTCTTTTATAGGGGAGTTGTTTTGTTTTTCCGGGTTCAATAGGTTCATGCTGAAAAACATTGAAATGCCCAATCTCATTGCGGATATTATCAGGAATCCAATCGAATTTTCGCTGATAAAATTCTTCTATGGTTTCAATTTTACTCATCTCCCACAAACTTACTAATTTTAGGGGTTTGTTATCGTTCGACATATTTTTTATTGAAAGCGTAAATCAGACTTACATTCCAAACAAAGTTTTGACTTGCCGTTATATTCGTTTGAATGATTTTATTAATTACGGAAGAGATTGAAAGCGGAATTTTCCGGTTTGCCAATGTCAGTGCAGAGGTAAAATAGACTCCATTCTGCTGATCCATTTTTAAGTAATAGACCTGTGGCGTAAACTTCATATAAAATTGTTTGGAAAGCCGGATGTCGGAAAAGCTGGTATTCAGCGTAAGAAAATTTGTATTTCGCGTTGTTCCATGATCAATACCACGTGAATAGAGGTAATACATTCCAATACTTATATCTTTTGTAAGAAAATAATTTGGAACCAATTCACCAGCCAGGTAACGTTTTACTGTGGTAATTTCTGTTGCAATTCCATTTATTGGCTCTGTTGCGGTTTTGAAAGAAAGGCCAAGATGACTTCCAAGATTAAACGAAAATTTATTGGTCTTTAGTAATTTATACCTCCCCCAGAAAAGGAAAGACCAAGGTTTCCCTTCGAGCGAAAACCGGAATTGGGGATCAAAACTAAGCCTACTTCCCATTGACAGATCGAATATCACCGCAGGTTTCCCAAGTGAAAAAGTGGGAACAAATGAAATTCCATTATTCGTAATGGTAACAGCACCGCTAAAATGAGAGACCACTTTGGTAGTATCGGCGTTTTGCGAAAAAGAGAAATGAGCAAGCAATAAAAAAACAATAAACAATAAACCAGATTTCTTTTGCATCGTCTTGATTGACTTAGATTTTTACGATACAAAAGAACTTCACTCAACTAAGTTTTTATAACGATTTTCAAAGTAATAATTACGATTTTCAAACAATTTGCGATCTCAAGGCTTTCCAAATCAGTTCAACGGCATTTGCAGCCTAATAATCTTGTAGGTTACTTTCTTTTTGATGCTTATTATGCACTATTTAAATTGCTTATCACAGAACTGGAGGAATGGAAAAACTAATGTACCATTAAAATCAAATTGAAATATGACAACTGATTGGAGCAGCTTTGAAATTATGGTTTGAAACAGAACTTCTGTGTTCGGGGTCTAGCGATTCTCATTTGTGTATTTTGATCTCTGCGGTTAAAAACTACAGGACCCAATAGCGACAACAGGAACCCGGAAGGATACAACCCACAGAATTGAGAGGAACCTTATCTAAGATATTTTGTTTATTCCAAGTAAAATCACTACATTGATAAATAAGAAATTAATAATTAGAAAAAGATATGAAATACACCTTGAAAATAAACTCAATAAAATCAGTTGATGAACTTGATGGCTCTTGGAACAATGCAGACTTCATGGAGCTTTTAACAAGATTTGATTACGCGGATGCCGATAAATTGAAACAAAATGAATTAAAGGATTTCCTGTTTATGGCTATTTCTGACTTTGAGCCGGATGAAGCAGCAACAATTGTTCTTGATTACAAACTTTCGGACGTACTGACAGAGGGACAAATAGACAATCTATCGCACGAAATGACACGGGAAAAGGTTTCTGAAAACTACTCCGACATTTCAATACACAAAATCTTATTCGACATTAATCAATTGCTTTATAAAGCCTACAACGGAAAGTTCCCAAAAGCCACCGCGAACGTCATCGACTTCGAAATGCAGGCAGAAAATGATGAAGAAATAACAAAAGCATTAGTTCTGCAGTCATTTGCAACTGGTCTTTCAGACCGGAATTTAATAATCAGGTTATTTAAAGACCATCTGGAGGGCAAGGTTCCGTTTCCGGAAGCAGAAGGGATACTGTGGAATTTGGAAAGCAAGGGAAACGCTCAATATCGGGTGACAACTTCGGAAAAGTGGTTAAAAAAAGAGGATTTCACAAATCTGGAATTTGAATGCGATGTAACTCCGTTTATTGGAAAATCCGAAGAAGAATAGCAGTTGCTCACCCAACAGTAGCTAACTTTTTAAAATAAATTTGCATATAGCATTTGACAAGATTGAAATGATAAAAATCTTTGAAATATGAATTCAGAAGAACTTAAAAAGTTGCAGTCTCCCCTTAAAGAAAAATACCGGGAGCAGCCCGATTCAGCTATAATCACGCTCAAGGCACAAGGCAAAATTGGCGAAGGAATATCTTGTAAGGTTGATACAGGCAAGGCTTTAGTGGAAGCAGGACTTCATCCCGCAACAGGCGGGAATGGTTTACTGGCGTGTTCGGGGGATATGCTTCTCGAGGCATTGGTAGCCTGTGCAGGTGTTACGCTTAGCGCTGTTTCAACCGCTATCGGGATTATAATTAAAGATGCGACAGTGAAGGCAGAAGGTGATCTAGATTTTCGCGGGACTTTAGGTGTTTCAAAAGAAGCAGAAGTTGGATTTAAAGCGATTCGCCTTTCATTTATTTTGAATTGTGATGCGACGCCGGAACAAATACAAACGCTTGCAAAACTGACGGAGAGATATTGTGTCGTATACCAAACGCTTGTTAAAGGTGTTCAGATAGAAACTGTCTTTAATAAAAAGTGAGTATCTACTAGCACTTAAAATCCTGAAATCAGATCAATGGCGGTAAGAGCTTTTGAAAAACATAACAGTGGAATTGATGCGCTTAGAGGTATAGCTATACTTTCGGTAATACTGCTTCATATCAATATCCGGATCCCGTTTAGCGAGACTTTTTTAGGCAGCATCCTGCCAAACATGATTTACAAAATTTTGTTCTGGAGCGGATATTACGGTGTTTGTATCTTTTTTGTGATATCGGGTTTTCTGATAACGACTTCTACGCTTCACAAATGGGAAACGATTCCAAATATTAGTCTGCGTGGATTTTATGCAATGCGGTTTGCACGTATTGTGCCATTGCTTATCGGCCTGATATTGTTACTTTCGTTCCTTCATCTTGCAGGAGTATCGGGATTTGTTATCAATCCGGCTCAAACCACGCTTGGCAGAACCATCATTGCAGCACTTACTTTTCATATCAATTGGCTAGAGATTATTACTGGTTATTTACCCGCATCGTGGGACATTTTATGGTCTTTATCAATTGAAGAATTTTTCTACCTTTTTTTCCCGGTTGTTTGTATTCTCATTGGTAAAGAAAAATATTTTGTTTTTCTCGTGATCGCTTTTCTAATTATTTCACCTTTTGCTCGTACCGTCTGGTATCCGGGAAATGAACTGGCCGACCGTAACTACTTTGCTTACTTGGATGCACTGTCACTCGGATGTATTTCTGCATTGGCAGCGAAAAGGATTGAAATAAGTAAACTGGCATTAAATGCAATAGCTATATCAGGATGGGGATTATTTCTGTTTGTGATGGTTTTACGGAAATGGGTTTCAGTCTTGGGTCTGACTAATTTAGGATTGAATGTCACCTTTCTTGCAATTGGTACAGCATTGGTATTAATTTGGATGCAGAAGCAATTTATTAGCGGTCAGCAATTCCCCTCACGATTTACCGGATGCCTTCGATTTCTTGGTCGTAATAGTTATGAGGTTTACCTTACCCATATGTTTGTTATTTTCATCTTCGTGGAAGGTTATCAAGCATTAAAACTTTCCGGCGAATTGGTCTGGATACTTTATCTTACAGTTTTGCTTTTCTCAGGTGTTCTTGGTGAGCTTGTTGCACGGTATTTTTCAAATCCGTTGAATAACAGGCTTAGAGAACAATTCAAGATTAAGTTATCAGGACCTAAAAAAGATACCCAAATTAATAAGAATAAGCTGTTAGAAAGTGATTCATTACTATCCAAATTGGATATAATGCAGCTTAAAATCAAGGACAAGTAACGTTCATCCTGCTACCTGATTAAATCAGGGTAATTATAATCCTTTCCCTTCAACTTCAGGAAACCATCTGTAAGGGACAATTTACAGGTGCAGGAATTTTTCAATTTGTGCACAAAAAAAAACTAATAATAATTCATATTTTTACACGCATCGTTCAGCACATTTGTTAAACGAAAAAATTTGGTTTATATGAAAAAAATATTTTACTTATTATTTGTTGCTACGCTTTTATCGTCTTGTAATACGAAACCGAAAGAGCCTTCTTATGTTATTAATGGTAAGATTATTGGAGCGGATGGCATCACTTTTTATCTTCAGAAAAGAGAGGCCGGAAGTTTTGTCAAACTCGACTCTGCTGTTTCAGCAAAAGGTGAGTTCACAATAAAAGGTGGTTCAGTAAAATACCCTGACAAAGTTTATCTGTCGCAAAAAGACAAAAAAGGAAACTTATCTTTCTACCTCGAGAATGCAACGCTAACGATAACCGGATCTGTTGATTCACTTGCCTATGCAAAAGTTACAGGTTCAAAAACACAGGATGAGTATTTGGCTTACCAGGAATCATTAAAGCCATTTGAAGATAGTATCAGCAAATTAGAGACAGAATATGAGACTATCAAGAAAACCGAAGATAAAGCCAAAATGGCTGATTTTGAAAAGAGCAGCGATGCGTTATACAATAAGATATCTGCCGACCAGAACGCGTTTAGCAAGAAGTATATAGCGGATAATCCTAAATCATACATTACCCCGTTCATCTTAAGCAAATTAAGTTACGAACTTGAGGCTGTGGAAATTGAAGATTTAATCAATAAATTGGATACATCCATTACTAATGTGACTGTAATTAAGGATATTAAGGCAAGAGTGGCAGTGATGAAAACTGTTGCCATCGGTCAGAAAGCACCCGATTTCACAATGAATGACGTAAACGACCAACCGATTGCGCTTTCATCTAAAATTGGCAAATCAAAACTTATTCTAATCGATTTCTGGGCGTCATGGTGTGGCCCATGCAGGCAGGAGAATCCGAATGTTGTGAAAGTTTTCAAAGAATATAACAAGAAGGGATTTGATGTATACGGTGTTTCACTGGATAAGAAAAAAGAAAACTGGCTGAAGGCGATCGAAAAGGATCAATTGACATGGACTCAAGTTTCAGATCTTCAGTTCTGGAATAATGCTGCTGCAAAATTGTACGCAATAAATTCCATTCCTTCCAACCTACTTATCGACAATACCGGTACCATCATAGGCAGAAACCTTAGAGGTGACGCGCTCGCGAATAAAGTAAAGGAAGTGCTTGACGGAAAGTAATATTTCTGACTTCAAAATATAGCAAACTTATAATGACTGCTTGCCCCTTTCGAAAGAGGCAGGCTGTTATTCGTTTATAACAAAAACGCAACAGATAATGTGCGAGTTTGCATTCTAATGCCGAACCCACCAAGGTGACTGATCACACAATGATTAAATGCGTGAAACTAACGATCAGGGTCAGAACGGATTTAAGCCTACTGTAGTATATAATAGACGATCAGGAACAGATCTTGTTTGTGCACTAATTTTAGCTGCAGGTCCCAAGAATCATCCAGATAACAATAAAAACAACAACCGTACCTACGATGCCTCCACCTAATTTTGATGCTCCATATCCTGAAATCAGTCCTCTGAAAAGATTATTCATGATTTTTAAGTTGAAATTGTGAATAAATTTTCACCTGACAAAGATGCACATGTTCCTAAACGGTTTAGTTACACAATTTCATTAAAGATTTACATCATTCCCATATTTCGCCAGGGCCGTATCATTAATACGGATGATAAAGGATTCAAAAAGATGGTATAATTAAAACAGAAATCTGTCATCTGGCTATACTCAAAGCAACAAAGAAGATACTGCTATTTCCTCTTTGACATCGCCCTGGCTTTATTTCGAGGCTGCCGGAACAAAAACAAGGGAGATTGAATTCACACAATGACGCGTGTCCTTCCGCGTGAAACCTTCACCCAGAAACACGTGACCGAGATGTCCACCACATTTCGCACATACTATTTCGGTGCGACTGCCATCTATATCGGGAATGCGTTTTACTGCCCCCTTGATTTCATCATCAAAGCTTGGCCACCCACAATCTGATTTAAACTTATCTGTCGAATTGTACAAAGGGGTATTGCATTGTTTGCAATTATAGGTCCCTGCTTCCGAAAAATTCGTGTACTTGCCGATGAAAGGCCGCTCTGTTTGTTTATGCAATATTACTGCTGCCTCTTCAGGCGTAAGTTGAGTGTATTTTATATTCTTACTATCCATTTTCTTGTTATTATTTACCGTTTGTGCACATCCTGTAAAGACAGATATCACAATACAAAAGAGTAAAAGTGAAATTTTCATATTCGTATATTATTAAAAACTGTCTCATTTATCAATTAAAACCAACTAACATATTCAGAATAGGAATTGTTTCGATTAGTGTTTTGTGAACCATTTCTTTATCATACCACCTTTTGTATCCTTTATACTACTCATAACAACAAAGGTGTTTGGGTCTATTTTCTCAATTTCGGTATTTAATTTATTTAACTCAAGTCTGGAGATAACGGTATAAATGATATCTATATTGTCGTCTTCGCCTTTCAGACCAAAACCGCGTTTACCATTGTACAACGTAACTCCTCCTCCCATTTTATCTATTATCATTTTCCGTATTTCGTCGCTATAGGTTGAAATAATGGTAACACCAATGTATTCTTCAATCCCATCAACAATAAAGTCGAGCGTCTTTGACGCAGCTAAATAGGTAATCATTGAGTACAGTGCTATTTCGACTGAAAGTAAATATACAGCAGCTGAAAAGATTACAACATTAATAATGATAATAATGTCGCCAATTGTTGTCCCGAGTTTACGGCTTAAGTAAATCGCCAACACTTCTGTTCCGTCAATAACTGCACCTCCCCTCACTGAGAGTCCAATGCCTGCTCCAAGAAAAAATCCACCAAAAATGGCTACCAATAAATTGTCTTTGGTTACATCTGGGAAATCGACGATTGCAAGACAAAGCGCGAGTCCTGTGATTGCCAATGCTGTTTTAACAGCGAATGATTTGCCAAGAATGTTATATGCCAGCAGTATGAAAGGAATGTTTATCCCGATGATCAAGATATAAAGAGGAATTGATGTAAGTGCGGAGATTAAAAGCGATATGCCTGTAGCTCCTCCATCAATAAAGTGATTAGTTAGCAGAAATCCTTTGAACCCAAAAGCGGCTGAAAAAATTCCGATGGTGATTAAAATGATATCTTTTGAATAACGGAATATGTTGCTTTTAAGATCCCTAAGTCCTTTCGCCAGTTCATATTCTGAAATCTGATCATTGTTATCCAACTCCTTCACTCTCTGTCGGAGTGTTGTATGAAGTACTATTTCTGTCCAAAATGAGTTCACTTCTGGTGTATAGTTGCAGTTTTACACATGCAGGTAATTAATAAATATACGTGCCAAATATTCCCTCTTGCTTCCTAATAAATCAATGAATGTGAAATGCAATTGCGTATAGTTTTTGTAAATCTACACAAGTTATTCATGATTTATCGATTTATTATTCTTATTTAGACTTAATCTAAACTTTTTTCTCCCTGTTTCGTTATACTTGAAAACAATTTAAATTACGAAGTCATGAGTTTTACATTACCAACATTAAAATACGACTATAAAGCGCTCGAACCTTACATCGACGCACAAACGATGGAAATCCATCATTCAAAACATCACGCTGCGTATACAAACAACCTGAATGCAGCGCTTGAAACCAGTGATCTGAAGGGAAAAAGCATCGAAGAGATCATTGCAAATGCTTCAAAAGTTGCTCCTGTTTTAAGAAATAACGGAGGTGGTTTTTACAATCACAATCTTTACTTCGATTTAATGACACCAGGAGGGGCATCTGCTCCACAAGGTAAACTACTCGAAACGTTGAATGGCTCTTTCGGATCGTACGATTCATTTAAAGAGGCTTTTACAAAGGCAGCAGCAACAAGGTTCGGAAGCGGCTGGGCATGGCTGATTCAGAAAGGTGATTCACTCGTTGTGAGTTCAACTCCAAATCAGGACAATCCATTAATGGATGTTGCAGAAGTGCAGGGATCACCGATTCTTGGAATTGACGTCTGGGAACATGCTTATTACCTGAAATATCAAAATCGTCGTCCAGAGTATATTGAGGCATTTTTCAAGGTCATCAACTGGGACGAAGTGGCTAAACGATTTAAAGCATAAGCTTCGGGTAAATATCATATTAATACTAAGCCCGCAGATTACGCAGATAAACGCTGATTTAAAAAATCTGCGAAAATTTGCGAGATCTGCGGGCTTTAATTCATCCGTATAAACGACTAGGCGAGCAAGCTTTTCACTTTATCAGAAATCAGTCTTCCATCCGCTTTGCCTGCAAGCTCTTTTGAAGCAAGGCCAATCACTTTTCCCATCTCTTTGATAGAGGTGGCACCTGTTTTTTCGATAATGGCTTTAATAATAACCGTTAATTCAGCATCTTCCATTTGTTTTGGAAGGTACTCCTCCAAAATTTTCACCTGAGCCATTTCAGGTTCGTAAAGATCCATGCGGTTTTGCTCTTTGTAGATCTCTGCCGAATCGCGTCCTTGCTTAACCAATTTGGCGATTGCCTTAAGCGCTGCATCATCAGTCAACTCTTCAGCACCACTTTTGGCAGTTTTAGCTTCAATCAATACTTTCTTCACGTTACGTAACGCTTCGAGCCGCTCTTTGTCTCTTGCCAGCATAGCCAACCGAATGTCATCGCTGATCTGATCGAATAGATTCATATTGTTGTTTTTAAAAATTTAAATGCCATAGGATGATGCTATTCACCAGCATCTATCATATATTTTTCAATTTGCGGCGCATACAGTAATTTATTTCAATTTAGCTTCTCAGATGCGCCTTTTCTGTCCTTTCATCGCTTTCCCTGGGTGGCGTCGTTCCTCCTTACCCGGGTTATTCAAATAACCCTTTAGCTTCGCTGACCGTTGGTTCAGGGTAAAACTTCAAGCACTAATTGATTCTCCCTATCTCCTTTTCTCTCCGTCACGCCCTAACTCCCTCTCAGTCCGCTTTATCGTGAAGAAAAGAGTTGTTTTTCCTCAACCGGGGACCTTCGTCTGGATTACCTGACAAAGTGTATCGTGACACTTCCTTGGCATTTGCCAGCGGATTACCCGGATTCTTGGCTTTCCTCCGTTCATAAGCAGGAATTTTGGAGAGTTCTTCGATATAATCTTCAGTCTCGTTGAAGAAATTGACCTGCATTACTTTCTTTCCCCCTTCGCCCGTTCCATCGCCAAAAGGATCAATCCTGATGGGCGGGTACAACTGTTTGATAATCTCATCTTTTTTATCGACAGCTGTTGGTTCTGTAAAAACGGGATGTTTTGGCTGATTGGAAACATTTTCGTTGCCAAAGAACCCTGCCGGAAAGGCATTGGTATCGTCGAGCAGCGGAACTTTCTCACGCTGCGGTTGCGTTCCGCCATTCATTTCGGGAATCGAACTTGTTTTAAAACCTGTGGCAATTACGGTCACACTTATTGCTTCGCCCATTTCCGGGTCAACAGCAACGCCATAGATCAGATCGGCATTGTTGCCGGCCATCTCCTGCACATATTCGTTTACCAGGTTCATCTCATCCATTGTTACTTCGTTGGTCTCGCCTGAAGTAATATTCACGAGGATATTTTTTGCTCCTCGGATATCATTATTATTTAACAGCGGTGAATTGACGGCTCCTTCAACTGCCTTGCGCGCACGGTTTTCTCCGACTGCCATAAATGATCCCATAATCGCGACACCTGAATTAGACATCACTGTGCGAACATCTTCGAAGTCGACGTTGATAAAACCAGGACAAGTGATAATTTCAGCGATTCCCTTTGCGGCAATTGCCAATACGTCATCGGCCTTTGAAAATGCTTTTGAAATCGGGAAGTCACCATAAATCTCCCTGATTCTCTCGTTGTTAATGACGAGCAAAGAATCGACATGACTTTCCATTTCGCGAATCCCTTCGATGGCCTGCTGGATACGCAGACGTCCTTCGTTCCGGAAAGGAATTGAAACAATACCAACTGTTAATATTTTTCGGTCACGGGCCACCTGGGCAATCACTGGCGCTGCACCAGTTCCGGTTCCTCCGCCCATCCCTGCCGTGATAAAGACCATCTTGGTATTGCCATCCAACAACTTCTCGATGTCTTCGATGTTTTCGAGCGCTGATTCGCGCCCTACATCTGGTTTGTTTCCTGCTCCGCGACCTTCCGTCAATTCAGAACCAAGCTGAACTTTAAGGGGCACAGGGCTATTCATCAACGCCTGTGCATCTGTATTACAGACAGCAAATTCAACATCCTTAATACCTTGACGGTACATATGGTTTACAGCATTTCCGCCGCCGCCCCCTACCCCGATTACTTTAATAATTTTATCGCTGCTAACGGGTAAATCAAATTCTATAAGATCTGCCATTTTATCATCTTTTAATTGTTATCCGACGTGGAAAATTATTCATCAATTTCAGCATCGTCTTCACTAAATAGACTTCCAAACTGTCTTGTAAACCAATTACTTACTGGTTCATCACCATCTGCTCCCTTGGGTTTGGTATTTTTCTTTTCCAGCTTTGAAACTCGCTCCTGCCTGTCAGCATCACGGGTTTTTTCATCTTTACGAACAGTAAAACTCTCATCAGGGTCAAAGAGTGGATGAGGTTCCGCTGGTGGGCCAGGGGGTTCTTTAAACGTCTCTGGTTCCGGATTTATATTTTGATTGATCGTTTCTGTTGAAGGAATTACCACCGTTTCTTTTACGGGTTCCGGGCGAAGAATCCTGTTGGGATTTAACTCAAATCCAGTAGCGATAACGGTAACACTAATTTTATTACCCAGCTTGGCATCGTAACCATTCCCCCAGATAATGTTAGCATTATCGCCGGCTGCATTCTGAAGGTAATCGATAATATCGCCGATTTCTCCCATGCGAACCTCATCGTCGCCGGAGGTGATGTTGAGCAGGATATTTTCGGTACCGTAGATGTCGTTACTATCGAGAAGCGGTGATTTAAGTGCCTCTTCCGCAGCCCGCATGGCACGGTTTTCGCCTTCGGCAAAGCCGGTTCCCATAATGAATACACCACTTTCGCGTAAGACGGTATTTACATCGGCAAAGTCAATGTTGATATTTCCGTGGAGTGTGATGATTTCGGCACAACCTTTTACTGCAGCTGCCACAATATTATCGGCCTGCGCAAAAGCCTCACGTGCCGGCAGATCGCCATATACTTTATGCAGGTTTTCATTGCTGATTACGAGCAAACTATCGACATAACGCTGTAACCGTTTAATCCCCTCAATGGCCTGTTCGTAACGCAATCGCCCCTCCTTGATAGAAGGGAGTGTGACAACTGCTATCGTGAGAATATCCATCTCGCGTGCCAATTGTGCGATAACAGGCGCTGCTCCGGTTCCTGTTCCCCCGCCCATACCGGCGGTAATAAAAATCATTTTTGTCCCTGTTTCGAGAACTGCCCTGATTTCAGCAAGATTTTCGATAGCAGCCTGCTCACCACGTTTGGGTTTGTTCCCTGCCCCACGACCTTCGGTGAGCGAAACACCCAGTTGCACCTTTACCGGAACAGGGCTATTGACAAGCGCCTGTGCGTCAGTATTACATACCAGAAAATCAACACCGGCTATTCCTTTATAGAACATGTGATTAACAGCGTTTCCGCCACCGCCTCCAACTCCAACAACCTTAATGATTGATTGGTAATCGTGTTGAAACCCAAAGGTCAACAAGTCGTCTGATACATCTTCCATTTGATAAACTGTTGATTTTAATTTAATTCGCTGTCTTCATCGGATATCAGTCCGTTGAGACCCTCTTTTGCCCTGCCAAATAAATCAGATACCATCGTCTTTAGTCCGGCTCCCTGATTTTTTACGGGTAATTTCTTTTTAACCTCTTCCTGCGCATCCGAAACAATCATTCCCGGAGGATACTTATTTCTGCGTGCAGCATATAAGCCATTGATAAGCAATCCGATCAAATTTGCCGATTCGGTATTCATTATCTGTTCGTTGAACAACTGTTCCTTGATAGCAACTACGGGTTTTCCGAAACGGACATCAATACCGGTCATATAACTGACCAATTTATCGATACCTCGCATATTCGAACCGCCACCCGTTAAAACGATACCAGCTCCAAGTTTAGGCAATAAGCCTGTTGCTTCGAGTTGATAGTTCACCCCTTCGATGATCTCTTCGAGCCTTGCCTGAATGATTCCAGAGAGGTTGCGGAAACTAATCTCTTTGGCCTGCCATCCCTCCACTTCAGGAATCTGGGCAAACTTATTGTCGGGAACCAATTCAGAAAAAGCATAGCCACACTGGACTTTTACCATTTCGGCATGACGTGGAATAATGTTACAACCTTCACGAATGTCATTAGAAATCACATTTCCGCCGAAAGGCAATTCTGTTGCTAAGCGAAGTTTATTTTCGTAGTAAAGTGACATCCCGGTTGTTCCGGCACCGAAATCAAGTAGAATTACCCCTGCCTCTTTTTCATCTTTCGAAAGAAATCCAGCTCCCTGAACAAAAGGATTTATAAATGCCGAAACTAATTCGTATCCTGCCTTTTCGATGCTCCGCTTAAGATTCAATTCATATGATTCGGACGCAGAGATCACCGTGAAAGAAGCATCAACGCGACGTCCAGCCATTCCGACAGGGTTATTTACTCCACGCTCACCATCCACAATAAATTCCTGGGGAACAAGGTGGTAAACTTTTTCACCGGGACCACTCGAGTAACGTTGCGCCTCATCGATTAACGAATTGATGATCGCTTGTGTAACTTCTCCGTTTTCAGTCATCCGGTAACCACTGACCTGGCGGTTGTTAATTTTCTGTCCTGAAATTCCGGCGTAGACCTTCTGCACCCGTAAATTCAGCGATTTCTCCAGCGAACTGATTACTGTTCTGATCGATACCGCGACTTCGTCGATATTCACGACGACTCCGTTACGGACACCTTTTGTCAAAGTATCGCCTACGGCAACGATTTCGAGTTTCCCATCTGTGGTGAAACGGCCAATTGCCGACCTTGTCCGCAAGGTTCCAATGTCAATTGCTGCAACCAACTCTCTTGTCAGGTTCATAGCTTTTTATTTTTTTGTGCAAACTATCTGATTACGAAATCCTACATTGATGGTTTTGTAAATACTCCATCCACCATTCTTGAACCCATCGGTATATAACGCCTTAAGGTTACGAAATTTAATCTGAAAATCCTCAGGTTCACCGAAAAGAATTAGCTGTTCGCCAACCCTGGGGATCATTGAAAGCTCGCCAACTGCATTCACATAAACCTGATCGATCTGAGCACTCCAGAAAGGATCGCCGTTGATGAAATTGATCAAGGGGAGAAGCCTTTTCCTTGCATAATCCATTGATACAATGCCGCCAACAATCAAAACCCTTGGTGTATACCTGGGTGACCAGTCGATTACTTTTCCAAACTTGTCCATATAAAAGGCACGTCCCGAACTAATTACCCTAAAAACGGGTTCCCTTTGTTTTATTTTAACGACAAGTGCGCCAAAACTCCTGACACCATTGTCGAATACATTTGTATATACTGCAACATCTTCAACCGATTGTAACTTTCTCAATCCATCTTCAATCTTCCGAAGGTTGACAGATCCGAGCGGCTGACCAAAAATCGCCGGATGGTTTCTGTTAATCCATTGACGAATGTCGTTACTTCTCACAAATTTTTCCTGAATCGAATCGGTGATATCAACTTTAACACCAGCGCATTTTAATTGTCTACTTTGTTTTATCGAGAACCCCAACGAAATTATTATCAAAATTATAGCTGTACTCCAAAAAATCATATGTAGTACTTTCTTAAACATCTTCTTTTTTAATCAGGTATGAAACGATGGGGGCAACCAACCGGTCTATATCTCCCGCACCAAGTGTCAGCAATATTTCAGGATGATAATTATCCAGTATCTCCGGAAATTCAGTTTTCTGACAACGCAGGCGACTCTTTAATTTCATCTTACTCAGAATAATATCCGCATCAACTCCTTCAATTGGCAATTCACGGGCAGGATAGATCTCCATGATCAATGCATCGTCAAGCAAATCAAGCGCAGTGGCGAAGTCAGCTGCAAAATCTCTTGTTCTCGTAAAAAGGTGCGGCTGAAAAATCCCTGTCACCCTTTTGCCCGGGTAAAGATCCCGGACTGACCGAATCGTTGCCTCGAGTTCACGCGGATGATGCGCGTAATCGTCGATATAAATTGTTTTCTTCCCTGTAAACCGAACATCAAAACGGCGAACAACACCACTGTAATTCTGAAGTGCAGCACGAATTTCATCTTTCGATACACCACTGAAAAGCGCCATCCCGCAAGCAGCCACCGCATTTTCGACATTCATCAGTCCAGGATAAGTAAGGGAAAGGTTCTTGATTTCTCCAAACGGTGTTTTCAGATCGAAATGGTAAGCTCCATCCACGATATGGATTCTTAATGCTTGAAAATCGGCATCTTTTGTAATGGAGTAACTAAAATAACGGATGTTTTTATTCCACTCAAAATCAATCGCTAAGTCTTTCTTGAACAGTAATACGCCACCATCCTGGATTTGAGAAACAAAATCTGCAAAAGCCTTGATTACACTTGCGAGATCGCCGTAAATATCGAGGTGATCAGCATCCATCCAGGTAATTACCGCAAGTTCAGGATGAAGCTGAAGAAACGATCGATCGAATTCATCAGCTTCAGCAACAATAAAATTGCTGTTGTTTTGAGGCAATAAAAGGTTTGTTCCGTAGTTTTTAGAGATTCCTCCCATAAAAGCATAACAGTCGACATGCGATTGCTTGAGCAGATGAGAAGTCATCGTTGTAACCGATGTTTTGCCATGTGTACCTGCAATTGCAATGCACCGTTTTCCGGAAGTAAGAAGACCTAAGATCTGGGATCTTTTATAAAGTTGAAATCCGTTCTCGCGGAAATATACGAATTCTGAAAAATCAATCGGTACAGCTGGTGTATAAATCACAACCGTTTTATCCTTATCTGCAAGAGTAGGAACCTTCTGTAAATCTTCGTTATAATGAACAAGTATACCCTCTTTTTCGAGGTCAAGCGTAAGCGGCGAAGCGGTTTTATCGTACCCTTCGACCTTCTTCCCTATGAACTGGAAATAGCGTGCCAGGGCACTCATGCCAATACCACCAATTCCAAGCAGGTAAACCCGATCTATCTTTTCAATTTCAACCATCTTCAATTTTTTAATAAATTCGCGATCACCTCAACGATGTCTTCTGTTGCACGAGGTGTAGCCAGCCTTTTTATATTTTGTGAAAGTTTCAGGCATTTCTCCCTTTGATTTACCAATGCAAGTGCATCAGAAATCAATTCCTTTACAGCGACTGCGTCCTTAACCAGTATTGCAGCATCCTGCTCAACAAGCGACATTGCGTTACTTGTCTGGTGATCTTCCGACACATTTGGTGAAGGAACCAGTATTGATGCTGCGGCAACCATGCAAAGTTCCGAAATTGTTCCGGCGCCTGCCCTCGAAATCACAAGGTCAGCCACCGAATAAGCCAGATCCATGCGCGGAATAAATTCCATCAGCCGGATATTGGGAACTGGGTTTTTATTTAACTGCTTCTGAATTGCCTCGAAATAATATTTACCTGTTTGCCAAATGATGATGACGTCCGATTTTCGGATCAACTCCAGACTTGCCAGCATGCTTTGATTGAGTGTCCGTGCTCCGAGACTTCCTCCGACAACCAGAATAACAAGCTGATCAGTTGTGATATTAAAGAATTCCTTTGATTCCGCCGTACTTGGGGTAATCGACTCTAATCCTTTCCGGATTGGATTACCGGTGAAAACAATTTTTTCAGCAGGGAAAAAGCGTTCCATCTTATCGTAAGCGACACATATTTTTTTTGCTTTCCTTCCAAGAATCTTGTTGGTTACCCCTGCAAATGAGTTTTGTTCCTGTAAAACGGTGGGAATTCCAAGACTTGCCGCTACGCGCAAAATGGGACCACTTGCATACCCTCCTACTCCTACTACGACATCAGGTCGAAAGGCTTTCACAACTTTCTTTGCCTCGAGCATCGAACGGATCAGTTTGGGGATAAACGCAAAATTCCGCCAGATTTCGCCACGATGAAATCCCGCAACAGGTAATCCTACAATGCGATAACCTGCAGCTGGAACCTTCTCCATTTCCATTTTCCCTTCGGCACCCACAAAAAGAATTTCACATTCGGGAAAGTGTTTTCGAAGTCCATCGGCAATTGACAAAGCCGGGAAGATATGTCCCCCGGTTCCTCCTCCACTTACTATAAATTTATATTTCCCCATTTTCTAATCTTTTGTCAATAAAATGTCTTCATCAGCAAGTACTCCATCCGGACTGAAATTATTTTCTACCTCTCTTTGTGCTTCCTGATCGGTTTCGGAGCTTACACTCAGCAATAAACCGAATGTAAGCGCTGTAAATACCTGTGAGGTTCCTCCCCAACTAACCCAGGGGAGCGGTTGTCCTGTAACAGGAATCGCTCCTGCAGAAACTGCCATGTTAATGACGGCCTGCAAAATAATAATTGTGACTGCACCTGTTGCCAGGAACGTTGGAAACGTTCGGTTGCATCGCCTGATAATGATCCCTCCACGGGTCAGAAAAATAAGGTAAAGCAGCGGAACAACAATTCCTCCCACTAACCCATACTCCTCGATGATAATCGAATAAATAAAGTCGTTGTACGCAGCAGGCATAAAATTGCTAATCTTGCTTTTGCCTGCCCCAACACCTGTAACCCCGCCCATGTGAATGGCAATCTTGGCAAAATCACCCTGGGTAAGCCCTTTTACCGAGGATTTTTCACCATTAATATGCCGATCAATTCGTCCTCTTATAGTCTGAATTCGTCCGAAGTTCCCTTTTTCAGGGAGCAAAGGCGCTGCGAAATAGATTAACAGCACGAATCCTATACCCGCCAACATCGTAAATAACAGGTATTTTAAAGGAATTCTTCCTACAAACATCATGATCAATGCAGTTGTGAAAAGCAGAACGGCAGAGGAGAAATTGGCCATCGAAATCAGCAAACAGATGATTCCAATTCCAATAATAATTTTAACATAGGCAATACGAAGTAGCCTCGGATCTTTCTGATTATTAGCCAACAAACGTGCCACCCAGAGTATAATTGCTACTTTGGCAATCTCTGCCGGCTGAAAGCTTATAAAACCTAATGGTAGTGTACGACCTGTTGCTTCGCCCCCACGCCCAAAAACCAATCCCAACAAAATAAAGGCGATCGCGATAACATAGCCGGCATTCGCAAACTTGTTATACAATTTTACCGGAATATAATTCAGCATGATGATGATAGCACCATATCCCACACATTGAAAAATCAACTGCCGTAAAATATAATGTGTCGTATTTCCTTCGGCCTGTCGGTAGGCAAGCGCACCGGTAGAACTATACACAATCAGCAGTGAAATGCACGTCAACGCGACGAGCACGAACCAGATGATCCTGTCTCCTTTAATGTATTTTTTGAATTCCCCGGTATCCATTATTTTTTGAATTAAAGATTTCGGACGGCATCTTTGAATTGCCGGCCACGTTCTTCATAGTTTTTGAACAGATCGAAACTGGCACATGCCGGCGACAACAATACCGTATCACCCTTTGCAGCAAGAAAATAGGCGCTTCTGACCGCTTCTTCAATACTTTTTGTATCAACGATTTGCTTTACTTTACCATCGAATGCTGCAATAATTTTACTGTTATCTTTTCCGAGGCAAACAATCGCTTTAACTTTCTCTTTCACAAGATCGAACAACTGCGAATAATCGTTCCCTTTATCAATTCCACCCACAATCCATACAACCGGTGTATTCATACTTTCAAGTGCGTACCAAACCGAGTTGATATTAGTTGCCTTCGAATCATTGATAAACTCAATGTTGTGCACACGCAAAAATCTTTCAAGACGGTGCTCAACTCCCTGAAAGTCGCTGAGGCATTCGCGGATACCCTCTTTACGCAAATTCAAAATGCTCCCAGAGATTCCGGCGGCCATCGAGTTGTTCAAGTTGTGTTTTCCCTGTAGTGCTAATTCGTAGATTGTCATATCGAAAGTATTATTGTTAACATTAAGTTTCATCGTGTCATTTTCAACCCACCCACCTTCTTTCAAAACCTGCATGATGGTAAATGGGACTTTGTGCGCTTTAATATCCCGTTTCGTTAGTTCTACCTGAATAATCGGGTCGTCGGCACAGTAAACGAACCAGTCTTCCGGACGCTGATTCTGCGTGATTCGCATTTTAGAATCAGTGTAGTTTTGCATCTTATAATCGTACCTGTCAAGGTGATCGGGTGTAATGTTCATTAATACAGCTATATCTGCCCTGAAGTCAAACATTCCATCTAATTGAAAACTGGAAAGCTCGATGACGTAGTAGTCAAAATCATCTTCTGCGACTTGCAACGCAAAGCTTTTCCCCACATTCCCGGCTAATCCGACTTTTAACCCAGCTCTCTTAAGAATCTCGTAAGAGAGCATAGTCGTGGTTGTTTTACCGTTACTTCCTGTTATACAAATTGTTTTTGCGGTTGTGTATCTACCTGCAAATTCGATTTCCGAGATCACCGGAATATTTCTTTCGTGAAGTTTGACGACGATTGGCGCTTTCTCCGGAATTCCAGGACTTTTCATAACAAGGTCAGCATCCAGAATGATTGCTTCGGTATGCTGCTTCTCCTCATATTTTAGTCCCCGCTGGTCCAGAACTGCTTTGTATTCATCTTTTATCTCTCCAAAGTCAGAGACAAAAACTTCGAAACCTTGCTTTGCACCAAGAATTGCAGCACCAACACCGCTCTCTCCTCCACCAAGTATTACTAGTTTATTTTTCACCATGATTAACGCATTTTAAGTGTTGCAATCGTTGCAACTGCAAGGATGATTCCTACAATCCAGAACCGGGTAACAATCTTAGGTTCAGGGAATCCCATTTTCTGATAATGGTGATGTAAAGGTGCCATCAGGAAGACGCGCCGCCCTTCACCATATTTACGTTTCGTATACTTAAACCACACTACCTGAATCACTACTGATAAATTTTCAATCAGGAATATCCCACATAACAGCGGAATAAGGATTTCTTTGCGGATGATAATGGCAAAAACTGCGAGGATACCGCCCAATGCCAGACTACCTGTATCACCCATAAATACCTGTGCCGGATACGAATTATACCACAAAAAGCCGATACATGCTCCGATAAATGCAGACATAAAAACTGTAAGTTCACCGCTGTCAGGAATATACATAATATTTAAGTAGCCCGAATAGATGATATTACCCCCGATATAAGCAAAGACACCAAGTGTGGCCCCGCTAATTGCCGAGGCACCTGTCGCCAGGCCATCAAGACCATCGGTGAGATTGGCGCCATTCGAAACTGCAGTAATGATGAATATCGAAATGATCGCATAAAGAAGCCATACCCAGCTATCAGCCCCTTTACCTAAAAACCAGAGCAGCCATTTATAATCAAATTCATGGTTTTTAATAAATGGAAGCGTTGTTTTGGTCGATTTGATCTCTTTGGTCATCTGTCGGGTCTCACTTTTTCCGGTCTCGTAGTTAAGGCCCATTTCGGTTTTTGCCTTGCCCGTCGAATCGTACATCTTTTCCCTGATCGAGACTTCATCACTTAAATAAAGTGTGGCTGCAACTATTACCCCCAGTGAAATTTGACCCAGAATTTTAAACTTCCCGGCAAGCCCTTTTTTGTCTTTCAAAAATACCTTGATATAATCATCGGTAAATCCAATCATTCCCAACCAAACGGTCGTTATGATCATGAGCAGTATGTAGATGTTATCCAATTTCGCAAAAAGCAACGTAGGAAAAAGGATCGAGGCAAGAATGATGATCCCTCCCATCGTAGGTGTCCCCTTTTTCTGCATTTGACCTTCAAGTCCGAGGTCACGAATCTCCTCCCCAATTTGCTGACGCTGAAGTATATAAATTACTTTTTTACCAATGATTGTTGAAAATAACAAAGCTGTGATAACTGCCATTGCCGAACGGAACATGATGTAATTGAACATCTGTGCTCCGGGAACGTCCAATGATTCAAGATATTTGAAGAGTGGAATCAGCATAGCAGTTAATTTGGATTTGTAACATTGAATATCTCACGGATAACTTCCCGATCATCAAAATGGTGCTTGACACCCTTGATCTCCTGGTAATTTTCGTGTCCTTTACCAGCGATCAAAATGATATCGCCGGGTTTGGCCATCATACAGGCAGTTCGAATCGCCTCTTTCCGGTTTGTAATGGCGAGTACAATTGCTGTTTTATTCGCAGGCACACCTTTTAACATTTCCGAAATAATCACTTCGGGATCTTCGGACCGTGGATTATCAGAAGTAAGAATCACTTTATCACTTGCAACAGCTGCCTCAAAAGCCATCTCAGGTCGTTTTGTTTTATCACGGTTGCCACCAGCCCCGACAATTGTGAATAATGTTTCGTTGCCCGTTCTTACTTCATTAATGGCCGAAAGAACATTTTTAACTGCATCAGGCGTATGAGCATAGTCAACCACCGCATATATTCCGGTCGGAGATATAAAAGTCTCGAACCTTCCGTCAACAGGTTTTAACATACTGATGATCCGCAATATTTCTTCCTTTTTAGCACCCAGCGAAATAGCTGCGCCATAGACCGCCAGCAGATTATAGGCATTAAAGTTCCCTACGAATTGAGTCCAAACCTCTGTCCCATCAATGTTGATCAGCATTCCGTCAAAATGACTTTCAACAACCTTTACCTTGAAATCTGCCATCATCTTTCCAGCATAGGTAAGCTTTCGGGCTGCTGTATTCTGAAGCATAAACAGCCCGTTTTTATCATCGGAATTTGTGATGACAAATGCTTTCGGACCGAGCTGGTCGAAGAATTTTTTCTTGGCATCACGATATTCCGCGAATGTTTTGTGATAGTCGAGATGGTCGTGTGTAAGATTGGTAAATATGCCACCATCGAAATCGATTCCCGCAATCCTGTCTTGGGCAATTGCATGTGAGCTGACCTCCATAAAACAGTAGGTACAGCCAGCTGCCACCATTTCAGCCATCAGTTTCTGCGTCTCCAAAGGATCAGGAGTGGTATGAGTTGCTTCAACTTTCTTGTCATCGACGTAGTTGCAAACAGTTGACAATAAACCAACTTTATGACCAAGTTCTTTAAACAACCGGTACAGCAAGGTGGCCGTAGTTGTTTTTCCGTTGGTTCCTGTGATTCCTACAATTTTCATTTCAGATGAAGGGTTGCCACCAAAGTTAGAGACGATTTGTCCCAACACTATCGAGGAATTTGCAGCTTTAATCCATGTAATTTTCGCATCCGGATCCTCCGGAAGCTGTTCGCAAAGTACTGATGTTGCGCCATTCGCAATAGCTGTCGCTATAAATCGGTGACCATCAACAGCCGTTCCCGGAATTGCAGCAAAAAGAAATCCCTGGAGTACCTTTCTCGAATCGAAAGCAATTCCAGCAACCGCACAATCTTTGTTTCCAATTACTGTGATATCGCCAACCCCGTTTAATATTTCAGATAAAGTCTTCATTTTTTACCTTTTAACTTAATTTGAGCACAATACTTTGCCCACGTTGTATTTTTGAACCGGCTCTTACCGATTGTGATTTAACCTTTCCTCGACCTCGAACAGACACCCTCATCCCAGTATTTTCGAGCAGAAAAACGGCATCGGTAGCTCCCATTCCCCTTACGTTGGGTACAGTTCCCTTTTCTACCTTGCGATTTGTGAGTTCAAGGCCATCTTCATCGGGTTTGGCTTCAACCCAATCGGATTTTGTAAATGCGAATCCATTAAGGATATCCAACTCGTCCAAAACATTGGCAATGTCTTTCTTTCGTCCGGCTGTAATACCTGGAATATCATTTTCGATTTTGGCAACAGGTAATTCCACGTCTTCGTCAAGTCCCAACTGATAAGCGTAAACATAATCTGATATCATTCTGAATACAGGACCAGCCACAGAGCCTCCGTAATAATTTCCTCCTTTTGGATCATTGATCACAACGATGCAGGAGTATTTAGGATCATCGGCAGGAAAATAACCGACAAATGAGGACTGGTAGATTTTCTGTCCGCCGTGGCTATACCCTTCTTTATTATTTGCGACAAGCGCTGTTCCTGTTTTTCCTGCAATTTTGTAGAACTTTGACCGTAATGCCTTTGCCGTTCCGTTGGTTACGACTCCTTCAAGCATGGCATGAGCCATCCGCAATGTTTTTGCTGAACAGATCGACCATATCAATTTTTCGGTTCCGATCTTCTCACGAAACGATCCATTTTCAGTAACTCCTTTCACAAGTCGTGGTTTCATCATTGTCCCGCCGTTAGCAACAGCATTATAGAAATTAAGTGTTTGAAGTGGAGTTACTTTTAGTTCATATCCAAATGATAGCCATGCCAATGATACACCGGACCATAATTTGTCTTCCGGTGTACGTATATAAGGTTTAGCCTCACCCTGAATTCCAAGTTTAAGCTCTTCCAACATGCCAAGTTTGCCGATCCTTTTGACAAAATCTTTTGCATTGCCGTCGTAGCTTTGTGTAATCAATTTAGCAAGACCCACATTTGATGATAATTCAAAGGCGCGTTTGGCTGTAATCTTGCCATGTCCGGGTCCGCCTTTCTTATACTCACTGTCTTTGATCTCTTCTCCTTTGTATTTCCATAACCCGTTTCCAGTGTCAACAATTGTAGAAGTATCTATTTTCCCATCATCGAATGCAGCCATTAATGATGCCAGCTTAAAAGTTGATCCGGGTTCGGAACAACCTGCATTCCCAATGGCATAATTCTGATATCCACCCATCAACTGACCGCTACTGTTTCGTCCGAAATTTGCAATAGCCTTTATATCTCCCGTTTTCACCTCCATTAGAATAGCGGTACCATAAGCGGCCCTGGTCTTCTCCATCTGGAGTTTGAGAGAATAAGTGACCTGGTCCTGCATTTTGACGTCAAGCGTAGTTATGATGTTCTTGCCATCTTCCGGGTCGTCCTTACTGATAATAAACCATCGGCCTGACATATTTTGCTTAACGGCCACTCCGTCTTCACCTTTCAACTCTTTCTCAAACGATTTTTCAAGACCAAATGCGCCGGCATTTCCAGTTGAACCTTCAGTTTCGGTTCTTGTCAGTTTTCCCAGTGTTCTCATCGCAAGATTTCCCGATGGATAAACCCTTTGGTCCTCCTGTTCAGGCATTAATCCTCCCTTATTTCGCCCCCTGCGAAGAATAGGAAATTTTTTAATCTCCTGTAATTCAGCATATGAAGCCATGTGAGAAGAGAGTAGATAATAGTGCTTTTGTTGTGCAAAGGCTCTTTTTAGCTCCGCCCGATAGGTCCTTGCCGATTTATCACCTAAAAATCTGGAAAGACAATAAGCCAGCGAATCAACCTCGTTATAAAAAAATTTTGACAGACCTGGTGCTCCAAGATCTATCCGTAATTCGTAATAAGGGACAGAGGTTGCAAGTGGGCTGCCATCTGCCGCACAGATATCGCCTCGCCGTGCAGCCAGGGCAAACTCTTTGATATCTAATTTTTGAGCCTCCCTGTCCCATCTGGGCATGTGTTGAATTATGAAAACACGCACAATAATATAGATGCAGAAGAGCACAATGATGGCATACACCATTCCAAAACGTGTCAATATTGCTTTTCTGATCTCCATTCTATTCTTTATCTACATATATTTTTCGTGGAGGTTCTTTCGAAGTCTCCAGGTCTAAACCACTTTTTTTAACACGATCTATAATTACAGAGTTTCGGCCTAGTCGCACCACGTCAGCAGCAATTGAAATCGATTTTGAACGTAATTCAATCAGGCTATCTTCCAACGCTGTCATTTCGCGAATGACCTTCTCCGACTTGTAACGCACTGAAATATTTGCCAATAACATTACAAAGATCATTAACATTAAAATTCTGTTCCGGCGAAACCAATCGCTTTCGAAGAATCTGCCGTTTAGCACTTCCCTTACCGTGACTTTTTTTTTCCTTTTTGCCACACCCATTATCGTTTTTCTGCAATTCGTAATTTTCCGCTCCTCGCCCTTGGGTTTAAAGCAATTTCCTTTTCACCCGGGATGATAATTTTCCGGTTGATCAATTCGAACGGCGATGAACGGTTGCCGAAAAAATCGTTCTCCTGCACCCCGTCAATCCGACCTGATCGCATAAAGTTTTTTACAATCCGGTCTTCAAGTGAATGGTACGAAAGCACCACTAACCGGCCTCCAGGTTTTAACAGATCTGTTGTACTTTCGAGAAAATCGCTGAGTACACCAATTTCGTTATTCACTTCAATTCTTAAGGCCTGAAAAACCATCGCGAGGTATTTTTTCTCAATTTTGGCCGGAACACAAGGCCCAATGACTTTCAGAAACTGACTTGTCGAAGTGATTGGTTCATTCGACCGGGCAGCTGTTATAAGTGAAACCAGGTGCCGCCAGTTTTTTATCTCACCATATTCCTGGAAAATCGTCCAAAGTTGAGCCTCATTGTATTCGTTGATGACCTTTGAAGCATCAAGAGCAGCAGATTGATTCATTCGCATGTCGAGATTTCCTTCGAAACGGAAAGAAAATCCGCGGTCCGGAACATCAAAATCGTGCGATGACACACCAAGATCTGCCAGTATTCCATCAACTTTGTCGATTTGATAATAGCGTAGAAAATGGCGGATGTATTTGAAGTTATGACGAATAAAGATTAATCGATTGTCATTGGGAAGATTGTCATTGACATCAATGTCCTGATCGAATGCAATCAGTTTTCCATCACCTAGTTTTTCAAGGATCTTTGCGGAGTGTCCGCCTCCACCGTATGTCACATCGACATAGGTACCGCCAAGTTGAATATTCAACCCTTCAATACTCTCTTCAAGCAATACTGGTACATGATAATCGTCCATGTGATCAATGTTTTAGACATTAAAAGCTTTCCATCGGACCACCAAGCAACTCCTTATATAATCTTGCATAGTCATCATCACTTAGCCTTGAAGCCTGATGGCGAGAAGGTTCCCATAATCTCATCCGGGATCCCTGACCTGTAAATACGGCCTCTTTGGTGATTCCTGCATATTCAAGCATTTCATCGGGGATATTTAATCGCCCGTTTTCAGCCATACTTACTTTGACAATCTCCTCGTAATAACGCGAGAGCATTTTGCTTTGAATGGGATCGTCAGGGTTCAGCCTGCGGCGTAATCTGTCGACTTTTGCCAGCCAGGTTGAATGGGGATATATGTTCAGACACTTGTCGTAGACATCTTTTTCGACCACAAACGATGGCTCAAGCGCATCCCCCATCTCCTTTTTAAAGGGAGAGGGTAACACCACGCGGCCTTTACCGTCCAGAGTTACAGGGTATATGTTCGAAAAAGAAACCATCTGAATATAACTTACCAATTGTATGTAAAAATAGTAGTTTTACACATCATGACAAAGTATGACACTTTATTCCACCAACAACTTCTCAACATTTTGTTGATAAACTTTATTATAACAGTTGATAACTTGCTTATTGATGTTGATAACATGCCAGGATCAGCAGTTTTTGTTTGGAAGACCTCAACAAGCAGAAGGGATTTGCAAAAGAAGAGAAATATTTTCATTTCATAATGCAACTGTAAATTAAAATGTAGGAGAACGAAATTTAAGTGTTAAATTCCCCCTAGAAACTACAATTAGGCGGCTCGAATTCTCAGTAGGGCCATTGAAATATGAACCAAACCAGGCTAAAGTCAATAACCATCAGTCTAATTCTGCCCGAGTCACCGACTGTTACCACTTACTTCAGACCGATATCTCTTGATGGTTACAATAATTCCTTGATACCTTTTCATTACGGAACCTTTTTTTATTTTACTTTGGGGGAAATTAAACCCAGAATAGCAGGTATGGAAATCGAAAGGGATACACCCACTCTAAAACCAATTGTTTTAAAGGAACTGGTGGCGGAAAAAAATAAAAAGTTGGCAGCCAGAATACCCGGTTTTGTTTACGGACTGATAAATCGGTTACTGCATATCAGGGAAATCAACGAAATAATCAGAAAATACGGACATCTTAAGGGGGTCCCTTTTATTGAGGCGGTTCTTCAATATTTCAATGTGAAAGTTGTGCTCAAGGGCGAGGAAAATCTTCCGGCATCGGGACAATACATCTTCGCATCGAACCATCCATTGGGCGGTTTCGATGGTTTGATGCTGATCAAGGCAGTGTCTGACCGTATGGGAAAATCATTGTTCCTTGTCAGAGATGAGCTAACGAAAATACCTCCTCTTGCCAGTGTTTTTATCCCAATCAATAAGTTTGGAGACCAGCGAAAGTCTGCCAGTTTGATTAATGAAGCTTATGATTCAGACAATCAAATTCTTATTTTTCCAGCGGGGTTAGCATCTCGAAAAATCAACGGAAAAATCGTTGATTTAACCTGGCAGAAACACTTCGTTCAGAAATCGGTAGAGCATCAAAGAGATGTAGTTCCTGTCTATATTAACGGAAAAAACTCCTGGTTTTTCTATTGGCTTGCCAATTTCCGCAAAAAAATTGGAATCCGGATTAATCTCGAAATGTTCCTGCTATCGGATGAATTATTTAAAAACAGAGGTAAAACGTTTGTTATCAGTTTCGGAATACCGATACCCTGGAACCATTTCGATCGTTCAAAATCTCACACAGAATGGGCTCGCAACGTAAAAGACATTGTATATGAGTTAACTAATAAATAACTTTTTACGGAATAATCACAGCCAATTATTACTATTTTTGAAGCATCAATTCAATTGTTTGAAAAATGAAGGAAATAATTCCTCCCTTACCAAGGGAGCTAATCGAAGCAGAACTTACCGCAGATAAATTTCATCGGAAAACGAACAAAGCCGAAAACGAAATATATATTCTTACTTATCACGATTCACCAAATATAATGCGTGAAATCGGGAGATTAAGGGAGTTGACTTTCCGGACTGCGGGTGGTGGAATTGGTGAAGAGGTAGATATCGATGAATACGACACAAGAGAAGAACGTCCTTATAAGCAGTTGATTGTATGGGATCCAAGCCGTCGTGAGATATTGGGTGGTTACAGATACATCCATTGCGCAGGTCTTCCCCGAGATGAAAACGGCGAAGTTCAATTAGCAACAACACACCATTTCCATTTTTCGGATGAGTTTATTGAAAATTACCTTCCCTATGTAATTGAGTTGGGTCGTTCATTTGTACAACCTGATTACCAATCAAGTAAAGCAGGAGCGAAAGCGCTTTTTGCACTCGATAATCTTTGGGACGGTTTAGGTGCACTTATGATTGATTATCCCGATATCAGGTACTATTTTGGGAAAGTGACGATGTATCCGCAGTATAATCAAAGTGCACGAAATCTGATTCTCCATTTTTTCGGAACCTACTTTCCCGATCCTGACAAATTGGTCCGGCCTAAAAAACCAATGCCTTATACTGCCGATACGGCACGAATGGATGAACTATTCTCCGGTAAAAGTTATGAAGAGGCATACAAAATACTTTCGGCGGAGGTTCGCAAGCATGGAGAGAATATCCCGCCGCTTATAAATGCCTATATGAGCCTTACCCCCTCAATGCGAACATTCGGAACTGTGATTAGTGATGAATTCGGGGATGTGGAAGAGACAGGTATCTTACTCGATATTGACGACATGTACGATTCAAAAATAGATAGGCATGTAGGCACTTATCTCGAAGAATTGGCTGATAAACAGGAAAATCCCAAGGTGAGATTTCAATAATATCCAGGGAAATATTTATAAAAAAGGTGCAGAGATACGATTAATCGCGTCTCTGCACCTTTTTTATAAATATCAATATGCCCTTCCTTTTATTCCTTCTATAAAGTTTATAAAAGAGGTATTAACTACTTTATTTCCTCCGGGAGTAGGGTAATCACCGGTAAAATACCAGTCACCCAAATCATTCGGACATGCAATGTGTAAATTATCAACAGTTTGATATACAATTTCAACTTCAGCTTTGCAATCGTCAGGCTTGAGTAATACTGCAATTTTCGCTGAAATCTCCTCATCACTGAAAGGTTTGTAAATCTCTTTCACATAATTGACCATCTCTTCTTTCGGCAAATGTTGTTGTTCCTTACATTTACGGTAAACCTCATCAATTATTTTTGACCGCTTACTCTCCCTTAGCAAAACGATTGCCGCTTCGAACGCGACAAATTTTCCAAGAATGGCCATATCAATTCCATAACAATCGGGATACCGAATTTGAGGAGCTGATGAGATGATGATTATCTTCTTCGGTTTAAGGCGGTCAAGTATTTTTAGAATGCTCATTTTTAGTGTCGTACCGCGTACAATTGAATCGTCAATTACAACCAGCGTGTCGGTATAATTCTCAACAATTCCATAAGTTACATCGTAAACATGAGCCACAAGATCATCGCGGCTGGTGTCGTCTGCAATAAAAGTCCGCATCTTCACATCCTTAACGGCAATCTTCTCCATTCGGGGTTGAAGAGAGATGATCTCCTCGATATCGGAGTCGCTTATTGCGGTTCCTAATGCTCGGATTTGCTTCTTTTTCCAACTGATCAATGAGTCGCGAATTCCCTCCATCATTCCATAGAAGGCAGTCTCAGCCGTATTGGGAATATACGAAAAAACAGTCTTTTTAAGATCGTGGTTTACTTTATCAAGAATAATCGGAGCCAACAGAAATCCCAG
>Ga0209585_10000026_pt1 | contig 51019 bp, 35 predicted proteins | sample NGEPerone_FD_185491 | JGI IMG/M metagenome (GOLD analysis project Ga0209585, IMG submission 185491) | Arctic peat soil microbial communities from the Barrow Environmental Observatory site, Barrow, Alaska, USA - NGEE Permafrost154B-one... | ecosystem: Environmental > Terrestrial > Soil >... | reverse complement strand
TGGTTATCTTTATAAAAATAGCCAAACGTATTTTTAAGACTGCCAACGACTTTAACCGATACCTCATTTTTTCCATCATTGATAAATTGGCTGATATTCAATTCATATGGCGGATAGGCAATGACTCCGGCTTTCTTTTGATTTACAAAGACTTCGGCAATAATTCCCTTCCATTTATTCAGCTTCAATTTGAATTGTGCGTCTGCTTTTGTGACCTCAAAATTTTCGGAATAAGCCACTTTTTGAGCATAAAAAGGATAACCCATCGATTTCCATGATCCTAATTTTGAGATCGTTCCTGATGAAATTTCGAAACTCTGCTTAAGCGGATTCAATATAAAATTTCCAACAATGTAAACCGGCATCAATTCGGCATGAACCGACATTTTGGGCGCTTTCAAAGTCAGTGTATTGATTCCTTTATGAACCTTGTCGCCAATCGGAATTTTGAAAAATTCGCGGTCGATCCACCATTTATCGCTCTTCTCCACTTTTCTATCATTGATGAAAACGTCCCATATTTCTGGTCTTTCCACCACCGCAGATAATTTACTGATGGTTTCCGCATTAGCATGTTCTGAAATTGAAAAGTGATATTTTACTTCGAATCCAGAACCTACCTTAAAGGTATCCAATGCAAGATAGTCTTGCTTATACTGAATTTTATGCTGCCATGGATTGCCCATTTTAAATCCTGAACTATCAAATAATTGACGCATGGCTTTCATAAAATAGAATTCGGTAAGATTCAGTTTTTTCGATTTAAGATCGAGATAATCAAGCACCAGAACATTCTCATTTTCAGGATGGATATCGATTTCCCCTGATCCTGTTAACGTTTGCTCATTTATTGGCGTTAAAGGTGCCGGCGTCTCATCGATTTTTTTGGTTGGGATATAATACAATGCACTCCCAACAGGCGAAAGCTTAATCTCAAAAGATAGCTGCCCTTTATCTTCTATTGCGGGTAACTGGAAACATTCTCCGGTCAGCAAATCCATTTTAATCAATTGCTTACCTTTGGCATTCACAATAGCATTGACACTTTTAGCTGAGTCGGTATTGACTACAAAAAGCAACTGTCCGTCATCTGTTATCCTACGCTGATGATACAATTCGCCTGAAACGGGTATCGTCTCCTGAAGCGAAAAATCGTTGATTGAAAACAGTTGTTTAACCACCTGCTCATCTGTTTCTTTAGCGACGGTCCATTGTCCTGAGAAGCTGTTTTTCAATTCATTTACTGCATCCGACTCAGCCCCGTCGAGGTAGGGGATTTCATTGGTAAATGATAGCACTTTTCCTCCCTGTTGAAGGTAATCTTTCAAGAGTGTAAAGGTTACTTTATCAATATTTTGCATTGATTCCGGAAAGACAACCAGTTCGTAAGCGCGCTTTCCAACGACTAATTTGCCATCCTTCACTGAGCCGATCGCTTTTAGAACATTTTCAGAACCAAGATCATACTCAAAATGGTTCCGCTCCAACCGGTAAACAAATGATTTGAAACTCTTTTGTATTGAATCTGGGGTTCCGTTTTTTTCGCTTCGGGAGAAATACATCCATGAGGTAGTATTTGGCTGAATTACTAGCGTTTTATTGATTTGCTGACCGGACGACATTGCCATCGAAATACGACCCAGGTAATCACCCATTGATTTGTAACTATCCCACCATGGTTCATGGTAACTAAATGAAGGTGGATAATCAAATTTGCGTACCCCTTTGATTGTGTAATAGGAGAGGTGCTGATTTACAAAATTCACCCCCAGAACGCCCTGCCAGTCAGCTAATCGTTTGAAATTTGCAAAGGTAATTTCCCAGCCTGCCCCACCATAGGTCTCGCTTAACATGCGTGTTCTTCCTGCTTGGTTGGCAGCGCTGTGTAATTCTCTGATCGCACGTGTATTTCCGAATTGCCCTCCTAATCCGTTAGGAACATATTCATTTCCAAGCATGTCGACGCCTGGTTGTTGATGATGAATATAGAATGCAGCTTCGTCGGAACCATCTGTTGGTTTTGGCCAGCCATGTTCCCAATAATGACCTGTCCATTTCAACCCGTTTTCTTCACAATATTTGCTCCATGGTTTTGCCCACCGATCGACAAACATTTCGAGCAGCATTTCATAGTAATCGTGCCTCACCTTTTTCCAGTTACCTACCTCATCTACAAGTGAAGGAAGGTTTAGTCTTAAATCGTATCCCCAACGTTTCTCAAATTCAGGGAACAAGTCGGGCGTCCAACGGAAAGCAGTTTTGGGACCCATGGCCGCTTCTAAGTTTGGCTCATCGGTAAAAATGCCCATCAGAGTTTTGCCAAATTCATCTTTGTCATATTTTTCGTAACCCTTCATCGTGATCTCCATAAATTTCTGCGTCACACCCTTTTGAAGAAGGTCAACGTATGGGAAATTGCCATACCAATACGATTTTGAACCATAGGTTTTTTTGAAGAGGTAATACATCCCTTTTTTACCAGCGTAGGTTTCTTTTGCCGAAGTGATGTCGGAGAATTTATTGTTTTCAAACATTAGAATCACCTCATATTTACTCGTATCAGGTTTTAAAATTTCCTGAAGTTCGCAACTTAAACCTGTCCCATGTATGTAGGATTCGGGCATTTGGGCCGGAACATGGCCGCCGGCAAAGCCGCTCGGATAAGAATTTTCATCATAAATCCAGACCTTCATTCCCAGTTCTTTCCCTTTGCGAACCGTGTAATCGAAAAGATGATTCCAGTCCTCTGAAAGATATTCGGTTATCAATCCCGGCCGCGGATGAATAAATACTCCGCCAATTCCCCCTTCTTTGAACTTTTTCATGTGGAAATCAATCCCTTGCTCGGTGATCTTATCGTTCCAATCCCAAAGCGGTGCACTCCGGTACTCGGATGGCGGATCCGCAAATAGTTTTTTTAATCCGGAATAGGTGTTGATGCCTTCCACCGCGGGTTTGATGTCGGTGCTGCATCCAAAAGTTACGACGATCAACAGAATGGTGACCATCACTAAGCGTAAATGATTTTTCTTCATGTTTGATTTGATTAAATGATTGTTAGCAGATCTGAACAACTTCAATGTTTAATATTTTTCCCAATTTTTCAATTTTATCAGCGATATGACCAACACCAATGGCACAATGGTGAGCTGGACCTTGTTTTGACCATTCATTCATGAACTTTTTGGCACCGATTGAAAAACGGTAACGACTATTGGTGTTCCCAATTTCAAGAACCGGACCTGCAACCGATTCGCCTTCAGCAACAAGCAGGAAAATGCCATCTTTGCCTTCAACCACTGATAACAAGGTCACAGGACCATGTTTAACACTCATCTGAATAGACAACCCTTTACCCGGTTTCCCGTGATAGATGGAGAGAGGAACCAGTTTCACACGTCCTTCGGCGATGGCGGAGTGTGCAGGTCCGTCGTGTCCGAGCATCACCACATCGTCCTTAAAATCCATCAGGTAGAATTCCGAGAAAGAACCTCCGGCACCAAATTCAGCCATGATTTTCATCGCCTGTGCATTTTTTACTTCACATTCGCCGGCTATCGGAATGTTTTTGCCTGTCAATAAAGTATTTCCGGCAATAACTGATGTCACAATGTTCTCATAATCATTGCGCGATTCTCCTTCGTAATAGTAGGCCATCGAACCTAAATTGCGGTTTTTCACCAGCTTGTCCAAAGCGATAGCAGTACGTGCAGCCCGCTCAATTTCTATAGGTTCACACTCAGGTGCAACATCAAAAACGGTATTAAATTCCTGGACTTTTACCTGAACTTCGCCATCAGTAACTTCATCACGGTATTTCTTTAGCTCGCACATTTCAAGCATTTCGATGTGCGTACCGAACACTGCCGATTGTTTGGTCAGATCGGTGTAAACGTCAAGCATTCCACCGTAATAATGTCCCAAAATGCCCAAACGGTTGTTCCGGATGGCTGCAGCAACGCGGGCAGCTTCAGTCCACGCTTCAATCTCGTGCCAAGCTTCTTCATCCTGAAGATATCCAGTCACAAAGTCGTATTGAATTCCGGAGCGGTTGAATACGCTGGCTATTTCCGGAACCGAACAAGCCTGGCAATGTTCGAGCCAGACACCCGTCATTTTACCACGGTCACCTAATTTGTTAAAGGCTTCGTAATCAAGTTCGGCTACAGGTTGAAGATTCAATATCACCACCGGAACTTTCAGCTTTTGAGCGACCGGTAATACAGTTGATGAAAGTGCATATGTGGAAACATACAAAAAGACGATCTCCACATCCTGCGATTTCAGAAAATCGGCCGCTTCACGTGCTCTCACCGGGTTATCAACCATTCCGGCGTCAATTACTTCAACCCCGAACCCTGAGATTCTGTTTTTGATTTGTCCCTGATAACTTTTTAGATTGTCGAGCAATCCATCGAACTGCGCCCAATAGGTATCGAGGCCAATTCCAAATAATCCTACTTTAGTCTTCATTCAATCATTTTTTTAATAATCGTACCGGACCAATCAAGCCGGATTTCAACAATGGAGAATCCTTTTTATAAAACCTGGCTGTTGTAAATGTATACCTGCCGGATGTTCTCGGCTGATTTTTCAATAACCATTCCGGCCATTTGTTGTCTTTAATTCCATCATCAGGGAACTGTTCATCACCAATCAGCCTGTTCGGCCAAAGATTTGCTACTTCAATCTCAACCAGGTTATTCCCGGGATGAATGGCATCTGAAATATTTAACTGATAGGGGGCAGTCCAGATAACACCCATATCTTTCCCGTTAATTCGAACGCGTGCCAGGTTGTAGACTTCACCCAGATCAAGAAAGAGAACCGTATTTCTATCAGACATGATTTTCTTGGGAATATTTATTTTATTCCGATAGGTAGCAATGCCCGAATAATACTTAATACCTTCATTCTTATTGGAAGTCCAATCTTCCAGTTTATTGAAAACAACATTATTCGGACCTCCCCATTTCGGGTCGAAGGAAACATTCCATGGGCTGTTAACCACCATGAGTACTTTCGGTTCGGAAAAGTTTTTTGCCGATGTATTTGTAGTCGGATTTGGTTTTTCCTTTTTGTCAATTACAATGAAAAAGCTTTGATACTGCTCAAATTGCAACGGTACGTTCATTCTATCGTTCTCAATGACAAATTCGGGTAACAAACGCGTTTCTCCGGAAAGAGGATCCCACAATTCCGGTGTACCTTCACCAACCCGGAAAGTACAGATGGATTTTATCCGTTCGTTAGTTTTATTTGAAACGAAATAGATATCCCTGCCATCCATCGAGCGATGTGTATACCTGATTGGTCCGGTTGATTCAAAATCTTGCTGAACTCCCATCTTTTTCAGAATATCAGCAGTAACATCGTAATTGGGATATAGTTCAGGTAGTTTGATATTCGAAAGTGTTCCTCCCCAATAGATATTCCCCTTTTCAAATTGAATTTTAGTAATATCATTCGGAGGGGTTGAATTTCCCCACATTAACATCGCTTTTGAAGCAACCTGCTGATCGCATGAAGGGTAATTCACCAAACTTGGAGATTTTTGTGGCGGATTTCCAACGATGATAGCCCCCTCTTTCACAAGCGAAACAATTTTATCAAGCAATTCTGGGGTCATGGTCCCTACAGCAGGCAAAACGAGTAACCGGTAAGATCCCCCTCCCGGGAAAACAATCCGGTTGTCAATTACACTTGCTGTTTTCAATTGAGAAGGTGAACATCCGTCGAAATTATAACCTTTCCGGTCAGGAAGAAATTCATCACCAGCTAATGCGGAAACCGGGGCACGAAATACATGCGGCGCACCTTCGGGTGTCAGATAAAGAATATCTGATATCGTCTTTCCCTGTCGCAAAATATACGAGCATCGGGAGATGTAACGATGATATTCGTCAGCCATTGGCCACCAAGTCTGGCTGCGGTCCCAGTGAACACCATATGGCCCCATCGTCATTCCTGGTTTCAGATTATCCGGGAGGAACTGATGCTGAAAAGTATGGTAAACAAACCGGTTAATTCCAGCTGCAAAAGCCCAGTCACCCTGGTTTTTCATAGAACCCGGATATTGTTTCCATGCGTCATGATCAGCGGTAAATGCTTCTGCTGCAACTACCTTATTCCCGTTCACATGGGCGATCGAAGCAGCCTGAATACAACTGAATGACGAGTTGTATCCATAACCTTTGCTCCAGAATTCACACATCGGAACATCGGCAACAGCTCCTAATTCCATGTCGGCAGTAGGGTTCATGTCGTATGGCTCAATCGAAAATCCGAGGTTATACTTTTGCCCGTACTTTTTAAGATGCATCGCGTGGTTTTCAATGATCAGTTCCTGTCCGGTTTGCCGCAAATCCCATAAAAACCGTTCACTTTTTTCCAGACTTCCAACAACCAATCCCGAGTAAACGGGATAAAACGGTAGTGGATCGTAACCCCTCCTTTTTTTGAATTCCTCACGGAATCGCGGGCTCCAGTTTTGGGCGCCCATTTCCCAACTATCCATGTGGAGCATCTTCAAACCACCCTGCAGATTCTTATCAGGAGTCCCAATCTTTTTAAACAGCTTTCCGGTGAAGTTTTCCATGTGGGCATTGATCGCTGTCGTATCAAACTTGTCGGCTTCAAAACCCAAGCCGGGCATTGGAGCCGGGCGAGTGACTGCTCCGTTATTACGGCTTCCCATGCGTATAATTGTCCAGTTTCCTTCCGGTACTTTCCACTCTAAAATACTATCTGATTTTAGGAAACGGGTAACATCAATGATTTTATCCTGTGCAATTGCTGTTCCCTGTGCTGGTTCACTGTAGTTTGCCAGCGAAGGCAGAAATTGTTTGACGTTCGGTGCCGATGTATAGGGAGCTCGGTAGTAAAGTGCTTTTTCGTCGATATCTGCTATTTTATAATCGGTAGAAGGCGTTGGAAATGCCAGAACTGCAACATCTTCATAATAATCGAGCCATCGTTGTTTAAGTTCTGGTGTAAAAGCTCCTTCGCCAAAGTAGGGTGGTTTTGGTGCCGGCTTTGGAAGAATTACAGGTTTTGAATTATCGCCTGAAACCTGAATACTGCTTGAAACCAAATGCTGCATCGATTCTTTTCCTGATACCCAGGGGCCGCCGCTACCTGACCAACCCGGGCCAACGCCAAGTGTAATCGCAATACCTAACCGTTCCGCTTCACGAACAGCATGCTGGAATAAATCCTGCCACTGTTCGCTTAAGAAATCAACCTTTCCGCGCGGAATACCAACATTCACCTCAAGAAATATCAGGTTACCGATACCCACTTTTTTCATTGATTCAAGGTCTTTCGTCATCGCTTCCTTCGATAGATTGCCATCCATAAAATACCAGTAAACACCGGGACGAGCCGAATCCGGAGGGTTTAGAAATCCGGCCTTTAAGGTGTCATCACCTTCTGAGGAAATAAAAGCGGCAATTGCCATCCAGGAGAATGCCAGCAGAATGGGAAGTAATTTTTTTAATCGTTTCATAACCTGTGTATTCGTATTTTTAAAACCATTTCATCAATTCATTTGCAATAAGTTCGTGTCCCAGTTCGTTTGGATGATTCACCTGCGACATGTATTTGCCGAGTTGTTCCTTGTCCGGATAAAGAAATTCGAAAGCCTTGTAACTATCAGCCAATCCAACCTGATTATCAGAAGCAAGCTTTCGGATCTGGTCAGCATGCTTTTTCAGGTCATTCTCCTGATCAGCATAATTGACACTTTGATCGGGTGATGGAGTCAATAATATCACTTTTATTCCATGAACTTTGGCCTGTTGAATCATCTGGTTCCAGGCGGTGTAAGCATTTTCGAGTCCGCAACCACGATCATTTAATCCGTAATCAATCAGGATCAAATCGGGATGATGACAGATCACATCCCGTTCAAACCGTTCAGCACTCTTCACCGAATTTTCTCCGCCAATGGCGGTTACGATAACGTTCACCACGGCAAGCGGATACATTGCCTTCAACCTCTTCAGAACCAGATTAGGATATGCTGCCAGGGTGTTTACCTGAGGTGTTTTGAAGTATCCCGCCGGAACACTATGCCCGTGAAAAACCAGGTTGATGGTCCGGTTTTTCGGCCATTCCTTTTGCATTTCTGTTTTCAGGTCGCTTAAATAGGTGGCAGGATCCGCAATAGCCGGTTCAACCGCTTGACTATGAACAACGAGCGCGAGAAACAGTACAGGCAATAAAAGAATTTTCTTCATCCTTAAATTCTATCCGATTGATACTTAGAACTTTGTTTTAGTTTATTCCACCATCACCAAAATTACATTATTTGTGTGTTTCCATTTACCTGAAAATAAATATTAAAACGATCTTCTTTTGCCTTGACATGCCGTTTATCCGTCTTTCATTAGCCGTTGATCAGCCATTGATGAATTGCCGCTGACTTTAGTCAATGGCAAGAGGACAACTAAAAGACTGGGCTTTAGCCCAAACTCATGTGGCTAAAGCCAATATCACAATTTTTTATTATTCCGTCAGCTGAAGCAGACGGCAATTTTTTTTAATTACAGAACCATTAATATCTTCTTATTTAAACACACTTTTAACAGCTTCCAAATAGCCGAATTTGTTTTTGGTATCCGGTTCAAGGTAACTGCCTTCGGTCCACTCGTTCCAGCAGTTAATGTTCATGATTCTCGGACCATTAGGATCGGCTAGCAATTTATCCTTTGTTATTTGTAAGGCTTTCCTGAAATTTTCAGGTGTATTGTTGCCAATGGTATTGGTAAACGGATAACCAAAATTTCCCCATTCCGACTTCAGGTCGCATCGCGGACTTGGGTCCCAACCCATTGAAACATTGGGATAATAGGGTACCGGATATTCTGTTTTTGCCTTATCCCAATATGCAAAATACTGATCCCGTGCCTTGTTGTAATCGGTTTGACGTTCAGATAAATCCACATGATGTACCCAAACATAGGAAGTGGCAGAATTGAATCCCAGTAATTTGATCAGTTCAGGAAAATTCGCCGGAACTTTTTCCACGGGAAGAATCGGGCGGCCCCAGGCAACAAGGTTCCAGTGAACCCCTTTGAGTCCCGCGGCAATGGCTTTTTGATTCAGTCGCTCCATCGCGGCTTTTGTGGCTTCGATGCTGCCAAAACCTTCCATAAATTTCTGAATATCATAGATGGAGAAGTAGGCCTTACCATCAATTTTCCAGTAGTTAGGTTTCGTAAAATATTGTGAAACCAGTATATCACAAATTTCATCAAAACGTTTGGAAGTCACTTTTCCCTGATAAAGTAGCTTTTGTTTCGCTCCTTTCGTATATGGATGAATGTCAGTCCAGTCATGATTCGCCCACATGAAGGCAAATTTGATCTTATCCACATTCCTTGCCTTCAGGAAACCTTCGTCGAGACAACGATTCAGAAAAGGACCATCTTCGTACATGTACCAGTCGAATATGAAACAATCGACACCATATTTCGAAGCTGCTTCAATCTTCTGTGCCATCACCTTCGGATCTTTTTCGTCGGTGTATCCCCAAAGCGGAATTTTCGGTTGGTCGTGTCCGGGGAAACGTGGTTTAGCGGCTTTCACCAGTTCCCATTCCGACCAGTCTGCACCTTTATTTTTTATGTTTCGAGGATCGTTGGTGTGGTAGTTGGGAAAATAATAGGCCGCAACCGTAATTTCACCTGGTTTCGGATTCGTTTTATTGCCCGATTTTCCTGAGGATAATAACACTGACAAAATAATTGCAAAGGATAAAATGTATCGCATCGTTTTATATTTTCAATGAGGTAAAATGTTTGATTCAGAGGAGTCAATCTTTTATTTCGGAGGCGAAAGCGGCAGTTCCAGCCATGCAAGTCCAACGTTGCGTTTCATATGGCTAGTACTATTTTCTCCGGGAGCATCATAGAGTACAGCCAATCGTTTGCCAACCACCAGAACAGATGGCAATCCAACGCACTTTTTTGACCAGCTGCAATTCTGACCATCCAAAACAACTGCCTTATTTTCCGGATTCCATTTGTTCGGATCTTTGGTCCAATAAACCCAAATGGCATCAGTGAATTCATCTTTGTCAATGCCAATATGATTGGTGAAAAGATACCAGGTTTTGTTGCTTTTTTCGTAATAGAGAGAAGAGTTTTCTACCTGCTCTTCAATAGGAACAATGGGTTGCGGATCGATAGTCCATAACCCATCAAGATTTTTGGTGCGTGCAATACCAAGAGTGCGCTGTACACAAGGGTTGCCCGCTTTTTGGGTTGTTGCGCTGAAGAATTGGAGAAACTCACCCTTGTACTTGATTACATTACCCGGACTGGCAATCACGGAATAGTAAGTGCCTGGTTTTGGACGAAATGGAACAACGTCCTTTTGCTTGATCCATGGACCGGCAGGGCTTTTTGCCTTTGCTTTCATCGTTAAATATGGGAACGAAGGAACAAGGTCAGGAGCCTTGGAAGTATTTGGAGTTCCGAGGTAAAACATATGCCAATCTTTACCATCATGATAGGTAACGCCATAGGAGGCGGACTTTGAATCATCTTCAGACGGTGCGCCAAAATCGAGAATTGGTCCTTTTTTCTCCCAGTTAACCAAATCTTTACTAACAGCAAGACAGCTCAGCCATCCTTTGGATCCAGCCCCGTCGTAATGCATGTAATAGGTTCCGCCTGCTTCAAAAGCCCAAACATCGCGTGCCCCCAAAAGATCGCAATTGCCTGGTCCATCGCCATAACGCATTACAATGCCATTGTCTTTTGCGTTCATTCTTAGATCAGTGTATGGCCGGCCATCGTTGTATTTCTGCGATTTTACAGTCAGAACAGACATGAAAAGAATCATCGTAATTAAAGTAATTCTTTGATTCATTTGGTTATCTTTTAATTTGATATTATTATTTATTTTAGTCCGGATTTTATTGAGTACAATATCTTAATAATTTAGCTTCGCTTTTTATTATTTTATGATCTTTAAACTTTGATTTTTGACACAGCCACATGTTATGCAACATCCCTTAAACACCAATATCAGGTATCTCCCTGTTCATGAACAAGACGAAAACTGGAGTCTCATGGTGAAAACTGCCGGATTTCAAGCTATTTCGCCTAACAGTATTTACCCCACGAAGGGACATCAGATGGACTATACGTTTAATTATCAAAGCGGTCGCGTACTGGATGAATTTCAGATGATCTATATTACAAAAGGTTCAGGAACTTTTGAATCAACCAGCTGTAAGAATGTTACAATAGGCGAGGGGACTGTTTTTTTTCTGTTTCCCGGTGAATGGCACCGGTTCAAACCTGAACAATTGACCGGTTGGGACAGCTACTGGGTGGGTTTTAAGGGAAAGTTTGCGGAGAACCTTGTCGCAAATAGTTATTTATCAGTTAATAAACCTATTGTTAAAGTGGGTTACAACGAAGAAATTGTAAGTCTCTACCAGCGCATTCTGGAAGCCGGAAACGAGGAGCGGTCAGGTTATCAACAATATATATCGGGAATCGTAATTCACCTGCTTGGATATATTTATTATCGGGCGAAGGACAACCATTACGAAGACAAATCGATTGTACAGAAAATTGACAAGGCAAGGGTATTAATCAGGGAACAAATCACTACCAATGTTTCTCCGGAAGCGATTGCTGCAGCATTATTTATGACATATTCATGGTTCAGACGGCTTTTTAAACAATATACAGGACTTGCTCCGGCACAGTATATCGCACAATTGAGGTTACAGCATGCCAAAGAGTTGCTTTCTACGTCTGCAAAATCAATCAAGGAGATTGCTGTTGAAATGAACTATGAATCAGTTGATTATTTCTCGACACAATTCCGAAGACAGACAAAAATGACCCCAACTCAATATCGAAAAGGAGCTGTTGGAAAAAGTAACTTAGAATTGTAACTGATTTCAATTAAAGTTTGTCAGTTTCGGGCACTGAAGGCTGAAAAAAATCATTATTTTGAAGTACTTTTGCACCCTGAATATTTGTCATGGGTTTAAAAGAAGAAATACTACGCCGGAGAACTTTCGGTATTGTCAGTCATCCTGATGCGGGAAAAACAACACTTACGGAAAAGCTGCTCCTTTTTGGAGGTGCAATACACGTTGCCGGTGCTGTTAAAAGCAATAAAATTAAAAAGGGTGCAACCTCCGACTTTATGGAGATTGAGCGGCAGCGTGGTATTTCCGTTGCTACCTCTGTAATGGGATTCGAATTCAATGGTTATAAAGTGAATATCCTCGATACTCCCGGTCATCAGGATTTTCAGGAAGATACTTTTCGCACATTGACTGCTGTCGATAGCGTAATCATCGTGATTGATGCAGCAAAAGGGGTTGAGCCTCAGACAGAGAAACTGATGAGCGTTTGCCGAAGCCGCAAAACGCCGGTCATTGTTTTTGTGAACAAGATGGACCGACCGGCAGACGATACGTTTGATCTTCTGGACGATATTGAGAAACAATTATTGATTAAAGTGCGTCCTTTGAGCTGGCCGATCAATAGCGGTCCTGATTTTAAGGGGGTTTATAATCTTTACGACAAAAATCTAAACCTTTTCGATCCAAGTATTACCGACATTAGGACTGGTATAAGTTTCACGGATATCAATAGTCCGGAACTCGAAAATATTATTGGCAAAGATGCCGGAGTCTTGCGTGAAGAACTCGAAATTTTGAGCGAAGTTTATCCGGAATTTGATATCGATCAATATCTTGCAGGCGATTTGGCACCTGTGTTTTTTGGAAGTGCGCTGTACAATTTTGGCGTAAAGGAATTGCTCGATACCTTTGTACGAATTGCCCCATCACCTCGTGCGAAAAAAGCGGAGGAACGTTTAGTTCAGGTTAATGAAGAGGCATTTACTGGATTTGTATTTAAAATACACGCCAATATTGACCCAAATCACCGGAGCCGTATTGCTTTCGTGAAAATTTGTTCAGGTAAGTTTGAGCGGAACAAAAATTACCGCCACATCCGGTTAGGAAAAGTATTTAAATATTCGAGTCCAACGGCGTTTATGGCCGACAAAAAAGAGGTCATCGACGAAGCCTTCCCAGGTGATATTGTAGGGATTCCCGATACCGGTAATTTTGTGATCGGTGATACGCTAACTGAAGGTGAAATTCTGCATTATAAAGGATTACCTTCATTTTCACCAGAGATTTTCCGCTACATCGAGAATGCTGACCCGATGAAATCGAAACAGCTCGCAAAGGGTGTCGATCAGCTAATGGACGAAGGTGTTGCCCAGCTGTTTATCAGCCAATTAAATGGTCGTAAGATCATTGGGACGGTGGGAGCGCTTCAGTTTGAGGTAATAGAGTATCGTCTTGAACACGAGTATAATGCGAAATGCCGGTGGGAATCTTTGTCACTCTATAAAGCTTGTTGGATTAAATGCGATGACAAGGTTATGCTTGAAGACTTTAAAAGGCGGAAATACAATAAAATGTCTTTGGACAACCAGGGACGTGATGTATTTATGGCCGATTCGTCGTTTATCCTTGATATGGCGCAGCGCGATTTTCCTAAAATTCAATTTCACTTTACTTCGGAATTTTAGGAAAACAGGTTAATAGACTTTGGGTTATCGACTTAGAGTAAGCGATTGTAAACTTATTTTTAACGCTCTCTTTTCCCAAAAACCTTCAGCCTAATGCCCAAAAACCTTGTTTTTTCCTTATTGCCGATTAGCAAATAATTTCTAAATTTACACCCTACCAGTACCTACCGGTAGGGGAATTAAATTTAAACTTTTGCTATGACTAAAAAATTGATTTTGTTTGGGTTGCTCACCCTTATTGCCTTTTCGGGCAAAAGCCAGGACAAAAACGAGCCTAACAAAGAGACAGTGCCACATGATTGGGAAAATCAGGCAGTTTCTGAAATTAACAGAGAAGCTCCCCATGCTTCGTTAATGCCTTTTGATACAGAAGCTAAGGTGCCCGCAAATGATTTTTCGGCTTCACCGTATTACAAATCATTGAACGGAAAATGGAAGTTCAACCTGGTGACCAAACCGGCTGATCGTCCGGCTTCTTTTTTCGGCAAAAATTTCGACGACAGTGCATGGAAATTAATCGACGTTCCTGCAAACTGGGAAATGAAAGGTTACGAATATCCTATTTACACAAATATCATCTATCCGCATAAAGCAACTCCACCAACTATTCAGGAAAATTACAATCCGGTTGGTTCGTATCGAATGGAGTTTGAAACCCCAAATGATTGGAACGGAAAAGAGATTATTCTCCATTTTGGTGCAGTTAGTTCAGCCATGTACGTTTGGGTGAATGGCGAAAAGGTTGGTTACAGCGAAGACAGTAAAACACCCGCTGAGTTCAACATTACAAAGTACCTAAAGAGTGGAAAAAACCTCCTTGCAGTTCAGGTATTTCGCTGGAGTGATGGTTCCTACCTCGAAGATCAGGATTTTTGGCGCATGAGCGGTATTACACGTGATGTATACCTGGTTGCCAGAAATACAACACATGTTTTTGATTTTCAATTAAAATCGGGACTTGATGCGCTTTATAATGACGGAATTTTTAATGCGGACATCACGCTGCGAAATCTTGGAAAAACGACAAAGAATGTAACTGTTGAAGCAAAACTTCTTGATGGAAATGCCAGAGTACTTGAATTTTCAAAAAAGGTAAGTGCTGCTGCTGGTAATCAATCAATTAGTTTTGATGGAAAGCTGGCAAATGTAAAGAAATGGAGTGCTGAAACACCCAATCTTTATCAACTGATTATCACCACAAAAGACGAAAGCGGAAAGATCATTGAATCGCTGGGTTGCCAGGTTGGTTTCCGTAATGTCGAAATCAAAAACGGGCAATTGTGTGTAAATGGTGTTCGGATTCTGGTGAAGGGTGTGAATATTCATGAACACAATGAAATTAACGGCCATGTTCAGGATCTTGAGACTATGATCAAGGATATCACAGTAATGAAGAAGTTTAATATCAATACTGTACGTACCTCCCATTATCCGGAACCCGAAAAGTGGTATGAACTGTGTAATAAATACGGGATGTATCTGATTGACGAAGCAAATATTGAATCACATGGAATGGGTTATGGCAAAGAATCGCTCGCTAAAGATCCAACGTGGTATGATGCCCATCTTTTCAGAACCCGTAATATGCTTGAACGTGACAAAAACAATCCTTCCATTATTATCTGGTCATTGGGAAATGAAGCCGGCGACGGGGAGAATTTTGTCAAAACTTCAGCCTGGATCAAATCGCGTGATAATACGAGATTGGTTCAGTACGAACAAGCCGGGACAAAAGCACATACCGATATTTATTGTCCGATGTATGCATCAATCGAACGCATGATTCAATATGCAGAAAAGAGTAAGGATAAACCATTGATTCAATGTGAATATGCGCATGCAATGGGAAACAGTGTCGGTAATCTTCAGGATTACTGGGATGCCATCGAAAAGTACGACATGCTGCAGGGCGGTTGCATTTGGGACTGGGTTGATCAGGGTTTAGTTACAACAAACGAAAAGGGCGAGAAATTCTGGGCATATGGTGGCGATTTTGGTCCGAAAGATGTTTGGACAGATGGCAATTTCAATTGCAACGGCCTTGTCGATCCTGACCGTACGCCGCACCCTTCATTATATGAAGTCAAAAAAGTATATCAATATGTTGGCTTTAAGGCTCTTGATGTCAATGCTGGGAAGTTCGAAGTGATCAATAAATACGACTTTCTGAACCTCAATAACTTTGGTTTCGATTGGCGCATAGAAGCTGATGGAATTAAAGTCGCTGAAGGAAAATTGTTGTCATTAAATGTTCCGGCACATGGCAAAATTGAAGTTTCAATTCCGATAAATCTGAAGCCTGAACCTGGCAAAGAATATTTCATCATATTCAGTGTAAAAACGATCACCGCGACCGATTTAATTCCGGTCGGTCATGAAGTGGCTTACGAGCAATTCGAATTACCGATTTCTGCGCCTGCCGTTTCAGTTACTCCTAAAGGAAAACTGACGATGGAGAAAAGCACAAATAAAACAGTTATCAAAGGAGCTGATTTTGCGGTGTCTTTTGATTTGGTTAAAGGCGGAATGAATAGTCTGGTTTTTGCCGGAAAAGAGATGCTCAACGATGGGAAAGGTCCTGAACCAAATTTCTGGCGTGCACCGACGGATAACGATTTTGGAAATGGTCTCGATAAAAGGGACAAAGTATGGCGCAAAGCTGGAGAGAATAAAAAGCTGACTGGTTCTAAAGTGACGAAAATATCTGAAAATCAGGTAAATGTAGAGCTGACTTTCGATATCCCAGGCTTGGATGGGGAGACGGTTGCCAAATACGAATCGGTTTATAAAGTTTATGGAAACCGGGAAATCGAAGTGGTCAATAACTTTAAAGAGATTGCCGAAAAATTACCTGAAATTCCAAGGATGGGTATGAATCTGCAACTTGCCCGTGAATACGAAAATATGGAATGGCTCGGACGTGGACCGCAGGAAAATTATTGCGATCGGAATACGGGTGCGCTTGTTGGACTTTATAACGGTAAGGTAAAAGATCAGTACTGGGCTTATATACGTCCGCAAGAGAATGGTAATAAGACCGATGTACGTTGGGTTGCTTTTACAAATAATGAAGGTAACGGTCTGCTCTCCATTGGGTCCCCACTTTTAAGCGTAAGCGCTCATCATAATTTGATGGAGGATTTCGAATCTCCGGTTCGTACGGTTGGACGTGTTTATGAAGGTAAAGAGGTGGTTAATCGTCATACTACAGACGTAAAGGAGCGAAACCTTGTTTCAGTTAATCTTGACTACAAACAAATGGGCGTTGGTGGTGACAATAGCTGGGGTGCGCGTACACATAAGCAGTACCTGCTCACAGACAAAGAATATAGTTATTCATTCCGTCTGAAATTGGTTAAAAAAGGGGATGATCTGAATTCTCTAGCGAGAACAAAGCTTAGTGCTACTACGATTCCCGCTGGTGCGGAAAGTATTAAAGATAAGCCACAAGTTGGCAAGATATCCAAGTCGGGTAGCAAGCCATTGAAGAATTAACTGCTATTAAGAGAACCCAAAAATCTGATAAAAAGAACCCTGGTCTGCAATTGGCAGATCAGGGTTTTTTGTCTAAATAATTTTGAAAGGGCTCATTGACTTTCACTTTCTATAAACTGGCGATGAATCATGAGTTTCTCGATTGAATATTCTTCACTTTTATCTAAAAAGTTCTCTCCAAAGACAGCAGGTGTTGATTTGAAAATAGTTTCCATATAAACTTCCAATTGATTATCAATTATTTGGTATTCATTAGCAACCATATCATGCTGATGGGTTATTTCTGCAAGTTCTGATTCGCCGTCTTTTAGTTTTTGCATTAATAAATGAAAATCATTTAAAATTCTTATAATAAAACCTTTGTCGATTAGCTCTTCTATTAGTAATTCCAATTCACTGACCATATTTCGACAACTTTTTTGTATCTCCCAGGCGCATTTTTTGTTGAGCACTTCTCTAAGTTGTTTTAGACTTAAACTTGCAGCGATAAAACCAGGTTCATCCGGTATCTTTTGAAGTAATGCTTCCGTAATATTAAGTAAAGGGTGAAAATGGTTGATAATAATCTGTATTTTATCGTTTTTTTTCACTATCTCTTTTTCAAGTGCCTGTAAGGGTGTAAGATGGACTAAGGCATTGACGTTTTCTTCAAAACGGATTAAGAATTCGTTGTTGAATAGGGGTGAATAATGCTCAAAATACACTCTGTCGCGTTTATAATTGCAGAGAATATGATCGGCAATGATTGGTGTTTCAGAAAGGCTGAAACGGTGATTTGCACTTTTCATGAGTGATGCTTTTTTCGATTCATCTAAATACAAGAAAGAGATAACCGGCGTTTTGCTTTTCAGCTGGAAGAAGAGAATACTTCGTGATCAAAACATTGACTTAGCGAATGTTTTGTCCGTAAAAATGCATGAGTCAAGTTTTTATTGGCAGATTAGTGTGCTCTGAATCAATCTGGCTAAGTTATTTGGAAACAATTTAATGGCTGTTTTTGTTCGATTTAATGATTGAAAATTTAGTATCTGTATAATGCTTAAAGTTATATAAAAGGATCAGATATTCAAAACTATTGTTGACCAAAACCGTTATATATACTATAATTAATACCGGAAAATGAAAATAGCATTTATTTATCTGGTTGGATTATTAGCGATGATCCCGTCAGAATTAAAGAGTTCAATATCACAAAATACGAACAAGATAATGAAAGATACAGGATCAAAGACTGTGGTTTTTGCAGGAGGATGTTTCTGGTGTACCGAAGCAATTTTCGAAGAATTAAAAGGTGTGGAAAAGGTGGTTTCCGGATATTCGGGTGGTAAGATTGCCAACCCTACTTATGAACAGGTTTGTACGGGGAGTACAGGTCATGCTGAATGTACACAGATTACCTACAATCCAACGCAGATCACGTTTGCCGAATTGCTCGAAGTATTTTGGATGACACATGACCCGACAACATTAAACCGTCAGGGAGCCGATAGTGGCACACAATATCGTTCGGCAATATTCTATACAGACGAAGATCAGAAGCTGGAGGCAATCGCCTATAAGGCAAAGTTTGAAAAGGAAAAAATCTGGAGCGCCCCGATTGTTACCGAAATTACCAAATTCGAAAAGTTTTATCCTGCAGAGAATTATCACCAGGAATATTACCAAAATAATCCGAATCAAGGTTATTGCCGTATTGTGATCACCCCTAAGATTGAGAAGTTTAAAAAGATTTTTGCTGATAAACTGAAATAGGCCAAAAGAAGACAGAAGAGATGCGATTAATCGCGTCTGTACAGAAGGAAGTCAGCCATCATTAGCTGACTGTTCCCGAAGCTACGGAATTATTTACCAGGCTGCCTGTCGCTAATTGACAATCAATTCATCCAATGATCTTTTCGGGACGTAATGAACACCATTTTCGTCACGGTAATACCTGATATCACCATCATCGCCAACGTTGGTTATGACAACGGTTTCGATGGGTTTTCCCAGCGCAACTACATCGATGATTTCGAAGCGGTCCGTAAGGTTGAGAATCGCAGTCAGACGAGGTTTATTAATTGACCTGAGAATACAGCCGCCCAGCCCTTTATCAACAGCTCCAAGCAGTATATTTTGCATCGCTATTCCGTCATCACAAAGAAAGTTGTCCGAAATATCGAGGTCGAGCAGAACGACAATATAAGCTGAAGGGCGCTCTCCTTCTTTTGGACCAAGCCACTTTTTAAGATAGCCTGCCCATGTCAAGGTCGAAAAAATCAGTTCGTTCACGACTTTGTCGTTGCTTAAAAAATACTTCAATGGTTGTGCATTTCTGCCCGAAGCGGCATACCTTGCAAGCTCAATCAACTCAACAAGCGTTTCACGTTCAATCACGAATTGCTCATCAAACCTTCTGCAACTACGGTTATTTTTCACTAAATCCTTAAAATTCATATTGTTTGATTTTTATGTTTTTGTGATCTCCTTTTTATGTCAAGAGAACAAATTTATACGTAAATTTTATAAACCGCCACTATTTGCTAAGTTTGCATCTAAATATTAAAATTAGTCATCGGTCAAACTAACTGAATGGAGATTTTTCTTGTCCTTCTTGTGGGCTGTTTTTCAGGAGTGATAACAGGCTTGACAGGAGCATCAGGTGTAATGGTTGTGGTTCCACTTATCACGATTTTATTTAAATTTCCAATTCATGAAGCAATTGGGACGAGCCTCGTTGTTGACGTACTCACTTCACTGATGATTTCGGCAACTTACTTCAGGAATGACAATATTGCTCTCAAAGCTGCCGGATGGGTGGCCATATCTTCGGTAACGATGGCACAGATTGGTGCCCGTTTTTCTGACAAAATTCCCGAGCGGGGACTCGATTCCGGCTTTTCATTTGTACTGATTGTACTCGCTATAATTATATGGAGAACCGGCATTAAACGGGATAAAGCGGCGGTTGATCCTTTTCAGATAGCTGATTATAAATCGACTTTGTGGCGACTTATTCTATCTGTTTTACTGGCTGGCGGAAGCGGTTTTTTGACCGGGTTTATCGGAGCCGGTGGCGGAACGAATATTTTATTGATCCTGCTGTTTGTGAATAAGTTTCCGATGCATAAGGCACTGGGAACCTCAATTTTGATCATGTCGTTTACTGCCTTGTCGGGTGTTATCGGACATGCATCTTTCGGCAATGTAAATATTCTGACAGGAATCGTACTTGCCTTTAGCGCAATACCAACAGGTATTTATTGTGCCCGGTATACAAGCAAGATAAGTGAGAAATCACTTTCGCGGCTAATGAGTGGCGTTTATATCATCTTAGGCGTGGTGATGATGTTCATTAGTTTGCGGAACTCATAAGTGATTTATGATCTTGGATTTATGATTAAGACGATTTTTAATTGTTTTGATGGATGAAACAAAAATCGCGGTTAATTCGTTGGCTTCTTGCTTTAAATTTAGGATTTTTGATTCTTGTTTTAGGATTTCTGATTATTCAATCATCTCTAACCAAAACAATGTTTCGTCTGCCTCTTCTATTACAGTGCCAATTTTATTAATAAAATCCCGATCGCTTTTCGATCTGCAGACAGCCCGGTAATTGGCGGCAACCGAAGTTGATGATCGAATTATTTGGTCTGTAAATGTCCATCCGACTCTATTATTCGGCAATAGTTCAACAAACCTGATAATTTCCAAAGCAAATTTCTTCGTTCTAATTTGTAGCTCTTTATTATTCATATTTTAAATTTTAGTTGTCATTATTCCTAAACCCTAAACGATTTGTGACCCTTTTATGATTCAAACGATTTATGTTCAAATGACTTCAATCCTAAATCCTCAATCCTAAATCTTAAATCAAGTAGATGTAACTATTCTGTCCTTAATCAATGCAACATCCTGTTTGAGTTGGTTCAATGCGTAAGCAAGATCAGCAGGTGAGACTTCGCCCGAAGGCAACTCTTCGCTGATGTAATGGATAAACCGCCAGATTTCACGGATTTCGACCACGGCCAGTTCATAAGGTTTGTAGAGTGGATTCAGCGAAATCAGTCCGATTTTTCCCTCTTTTTCGATCCTGTTTTCTATAATTTTAAATACGATCCCCTCGTCGAGTGTAAGAATAATGCAGGCTTCACCGTTTTTCAGTGTGCTCCAATCCTGAACAAATTCGCCGGTCACCCACGATCCGTCAGGAATGGGCGACATCGAATCGCCACTGATCTGAAAAGTGCGGTATTTCCGTTCGGGTGAAAGAAATGGAAGCTGAAATACAGGAAGCTCGCGCACAAATTCCGGATCGGCAAAACCGCGTGTGTAACCGGCTTTTGCTTTTTCGGGCACCAATTCAATATTTTCGGTATTGGCACTGTCAACTGTTGTGGTGAGCACCCGCAATTTAGACCCTTTTACAAACACATCGAACCCGCTCTCCAACTGGCGCAGGTCACTTTCACGGAGCTTCGATAAATCGATTTTGATTAAAGTATCGATCGAGATTCCGAAATAGTCCGAATAGGCAATCAGTTGCTGGATACCTGGTTGCGCCACGCCGTTTTCGTAACCACTCAGCGTCGGACGTTTCATCTTCAGCGTGAAAGCCACTTCGTCCTGTGTCCGTCCACGCCGTTTCCTCATTAATTTAATATTCGAGTTGAAGTACATGATAGAAGTTATAAAATGATTAAAGAATAGATATTAATTTTTCAATATGCGGCGCATATAGCAGTAATATTTTAATTGACACTTACAGATGCGCCTTTATCTGCTTTGCATCTCTTGCCCCGGGTTGCGTCGTTCCTCCTTACCCGGGGTTATTCATATTTCGCCCCTTCAGGGCCGCTCTTCCGGCGGAACAATTCTCTCATCGTATCATTGCCGAATTGTCACATTGCCGAATTTTTTTGCCCTTCACATAACAATTTTCTGAAAAGATGATTATATTATAACCGGATTAATGATTAAATACTAATCAAAAATAGTTCATTTTTCTGAAAAACAAAAGTTTTTAGCAAAAAAAGATTCAGCCATGCAGGAGATCAGTCAAATATCGAACAAAACGGTCGTTCACTACGATCTCGACACTTTTTTTGTCTCGGTTGAACGGCTGCATCACAGCGAACTAATAGGAAAGCCCATCATTATTGGTGGCACTTCCGATCGGGGTGTGGTGGCGAGTTGCAGCTACGAAACGCGGCTGTTTGGTGTCCGCTCGGGGATGCCCATGAAACTGGCCCGGCGACTTTGTCCCGAGTCTGTCCTTATCCGTGGCGACATGGAGAGTTACAGCCGTCATTCGGATGTTGTTACGCAGATTATTGCAGAGCGGGCACCCGTTTACGAAAAAGCATCGATTGATGAGCATTACCTCGATATTACGGGGATGGACCGTTTTTTCGGTTGTATGAAATGGGCACATGAACTCCGTCATACGATTATAAAGGAGAGTGGTCTGCCTATTTCGTTTGGATTATCGGTGAATAAAACGGTTTCCAAAATTGCCACGGGCGAAGCGAAGCCGAACGGTGAGAAGGAGGTACCTCAATACAATATTCAGCCGTTTCTCGATCCACTTTCGATCCGGAAAATCCCGATGATCGGCCCTAAGACTTATTACCTGCTTCGTTCGATGGGGATCGAAACCATTCATTCGCTGGCAGCTGTTCCGGGCGAAATGATGCAGCAGGTGCTTGGCGATAACGGGATGATGATCTGGAAAAAGGCGCATGGGATTGACAATACGCCGGTTAAACCTTATTCAGAACAAAAATCGATCAGTACTGAGCGCACTTTCGAGAAGGATACCACGGATGTGCTTTTCCTGGAACAACTGATTGTCAGTATGGCCGAAAAACTGGCATTTCAGCTTCGGAAGCAACAGAAGATGGCTTCGTGCGTCACGATAAAAATCAAGTATTCGAATTTCGATACCTTTAGTCAGCAGCAGCGGATTCCTTACACACAGTTTGATCATACGTTGCTTGGGGTGGCCAAAGAGCTTTTCCGGAAACTTTACCAGCGGCGAATGCTGATCCGGCTGATTGGTGTCAGGTTTAGTTATTTGGTGAGTGGTACGCAGCAGCTCGATCTTTTTGAAGATACCTCCGAACGGGTGAATCTTTATACAAGTATGGATGGGATCCGGAAACGGTTTGGCGCATCTGCGATTTACCGCGCTTCAGGATTGGCTGCCCGCAAAACGATCGAAGAGATGAAAATGGTTCCGCTACAGATTCCTGAGGGAAAACTGGTAATTAAACGGGGGTTTTATTAATTTTTTGATGCAGAAACGCGATTAATGTAGAGACGCGATTAATCGCGTCTCTACGAATTTTATCATTTGTTCTATGTTGTTTACATGTCATTCCTATTATAGTTTACGTTACGGGACAATGCAGCCCGAAACATTGTTGCAAAAGGCGGTTGAAAATCACCTCCCAGTGGTTGTAATGGCTGATATCAACAACACCTCTGGAGTGATTACTTTCGTGAAAGAAGCACAGGCGCTGGGCATTAAGCCCATTGCCGGGATCGATTTCCGGAATGGCGACCGTCATCTCTACACCGCCATTGCCCGGAACAATGATGGCTTCCGCGAATTGAACGAATTTCTGAGCCTCCACCTGTCGAAAAAGAAGGCATTTCCGGCTGTCCCCGAACCTTTTAATCAGGCTTATGTCATTTACCCTTTCGGTGAGAAGGATCTAACGGATCTGCGCGACAACGAATTTGTCGGGGTTCAGCCGCAGGATGTCAACCGGCTCCGCTATATCACGGCTAAAAAATATTTTCATAAATTAATTGTTTTTCAAACGGTTACATTCTCAGGGAAGCATGATTTTATCCTGCATAAGCACCTGCGCGCCATCCATCACAACACGTTGCTGAGTAAGATTACCCCGGAGCAGATGGGCAATGAGTCGGATATCTTCCGGACTTTCGATGATCTGCTCGTGGCGTTTGCCGATTTTCCGGAGATTCTTCAGACGACTAAAAAACTGATCGAAGATTGTTCCATTACATTCGATTTCACGGCAAGCAAGAATAAGAAGACCTATACAGACAGTCTTTATGATGATAAACTTCTTCTTGAAAAGCTGGCGTTTGACGGATGGAAATACCGCTATGGTAACGATTCCGAAGCATTGAGGCGTGTACGTTATGAACTGGAAATTATTGACAAACAGGGCTTTTCGGCCTATTTTCTCATTACATGGGACATTGTCCGTTATTCGATGAGTCGTGGATTTTATCACGTGGGGCGTGGTTCCGGTGCCAATTCAATTGTTGCTTATTGCTTGAAAATAACCGATGTAGATCCAATCGAACTCAATCTCTATTTTGAGCGCTTTCTGAATCCCAAACGGAGTTCACCACCCGATTTTGACATCGACTTTTCGTGGCGCAACCGCGACGATATTCACGAATATATTTTTAAACGGTACGGAGCCAAAAATACGGCGCTTCTTGGGGCAATGAATACCTTCAAGGGAAAGTCGATCGTACGCGAACTGGGAAAGGTTTATGGACTACCGAAAGCGGAGATCGATATGCTGGCAGAGGATCCGGTTGCTGATATTGAGGAGAGTGAGCTGTACAAGCGGATTTTCGCGGTGGGTGCATTGATGGAGGATTTTCCCAATCTGCGTACCATTCATGCGGGTGGTGTGATGATTTCGGAGGAACCAATTACCTGTTATACGGCACTTGATCTTCCGCCTAAGGGGTTTCCGACGACCCAATGGGATATGTATGTTGCTGAAGATTTCAGATTCGACAAACTTGATATTCTGAGTCAGCGCGGTATCGGCCATATCAACGACAGTATCGAGATTATTCTGCGTAACCGAAAGCTGAAAATTGATATTCATCGTGTTAAGGAGTTGAAAGAGGATCCTCAGGTGAAGCATCAGCTTAAGATAGGTGAAACGATCGGCTGTTTTTACATTGAGAGTCCGGCCATGCGCGGTTTGCTGAAGAAATTACACTGCGACAACTATATTTCATTGGTGGCAGCCAGTTCGATTATCCGTCCCGGGGTTGCCAAGAGTGGGATGATGCGTGAGTACATCAACCGGTTTCACCATCCTGAGAGTTTCACCTACCTCCATCCCGTAATGAAGGAGCAGCTGGAAGAGACTTACGGTGTGATGGTTTTTCAGGAGGATGTACTTAAAGTGTGTCACCATTTTGCCGGGCTCGATCTGGCTGATGCCGATGTGTTGCGCCGGGCCATGAGTGGAAAATTCCGTTCGAAGAGCGAGTTTCAGCGCATCATTGACCGTTTTTTTGAGAATTGCCGCACGTTGGGGCGTCCCGATGAGACGGCAAAGGAAGTTTGGCGACAGATCGAGAGTTTTGCCGGATACTCCTTTTCGAAAGCCCATTCAGCTTCGTACGCGGTAGAGAGTTTCCAGAGCCTTTACCTGAAAGCCCATTATCCGCTTGAGTTTATGGTGGCGGTGATTAATAATTTTGGCGGATTCTACCGTACCTGGGTGTATGTGAACGAAGCCCGGCGGTGTGGCGGCCGTATTGAACTGCCCTGTGTCAATAAAAGCCTCGAGGAAACAACGATTTATGATGACCGAATTTACCTTGGATTTAATTTGGTCGCCAATCTTGAGCACGATTTTCAGCGTCAGTTGGTGAGTGAACGGATGCGTGGCGGTGAATTCCGGTCGCTCGAAGATTTTTTGCACCGTGTTTTGATCGGGATCGAACATCTTGTGCTGTTGATCCGGCTGGGCTCATTTCGGTTTATCGGCAAACCGAAAATGCAATTGTTGTGGGAAGCCCATATGTTGCTAAGCAAGCATGTTAAAAGCATCCCAAACCGGTTATTTGATATTCCATCGAAAAAATGGGAATTGCCGGGTATGGAGCAGTCGGTGGTTGAGGCAGCCTACGACGAGATTGAACTGCTTGGTTTCCCGGTAACAATGTCGTGGTTCGATTTTCTGCAAACCAGTTTCCGGGGCGAAGTGATGGCGAACGATCTGACCAGTCACGTCGGCAAAACGGTGCGTATGGTGGGGCTGCTGGTGACAATTAAATACGTGAGCACTTCGAAGCGCGAGCTGATGCATTTCGGCAGTTTTTTGGATCTTTCCGGTGAATTCTTCGAGACGGTGCACTTCCCGCAGAGCCTGAAGAGTTGGCCGTTTGCCGGACATGGCGTTTACCTGATCCTTGGAAAAGTGGTTGCTGAATTCGGTCATCCTTCTATAGAGGTCGAGAAACTGGCCAAATTGCCTGTGAAAGGCGATCCGAGACGATAAGGAGCGAATTATAAGTTTGTAATTCTGGTGCGTACCGAACGCGATACGAACGTGATACGACCAAGATACGACCGAGATACGACCAAGGTCCAGTTGAGTTGTAATCAGATTTGATTTTTTTTGTCTCATTTCGCCTCTAAACCATACGCCAGGTGCATTGAACAAGTTGCCTGTCAACAGTTGCCAGTCGTTATTTTACTACCTTCCTTACCCTTACGGCAAAAGCTTCAGCCGGGTTTTTTACAATAATCTGGTCAACCTCTTCTTTTGTAAATCCTTCATGCATTATATACGGAATCAGCGTATTGAAAAGGGCTGTATAAGGACGAATTTCTCCGCCATTTGGTTTTCCTGGCTGGTACCAACCGGCGTCGTGAGAGAGCAAAACGTGGTTGAGCTGACGCGTAGATTTCATGAATCGTAATAAATTTTCATACCAGTGAATGGCAACCATATTATCGTGAATCCCATCGAAAGCAACCCAGCAGCCCATTTGAGAGATAGCCAGGGTGTTTTCCTTAGTAGTTTCTACATTGGCATGTGCCCAGATAAATGCGGAAGGATCGACACCATACTGTTTTAGAATTTGCAATTGAGACAAAGCCGCCGAGGCGAGTCCGGTATGCGACATAATGGTAAGTCCTGTTTCCAGATGGGTGAGACAGGCTGCGGCAACCAACTTTTTATCGGTTTCGGTTAATTGAAAATCGTTAATGCCAATTTTGATAAAGCCGGGTTTAATGCCGGTGTTCCCAATCCCGTTTTTGGCTTCTCCAATCCAAACTGCTGCTATTTCTTCAGGACTCATATCTTTAATTTCATGGGGAACATGTCTTTCATTGTCAGCTGCATACCATCCTGTATTCGTGAGAATGTTAATCCCTGTTTTCCTTGATAGCTCGGCAAGTAATTGTGGATCTTTGCCCATGAATTCCGGCGTGCAATCGACAAAAGTTGCAACTTTGAACGGCTTTAACTCTTCAAAATAGGGTAATACCTTCATGATTACAGAATCTTTATTGTAACGGTTCGCACTTAATGAATCGATCATCGCAAAATCGACCAGAACATGTTCATGCGTGAGTGTAATACCCATTTCTGATGCCGGTATTTCGCCCAGAACTGTAATTACTTTTAAATCATTGTTCTGACATGATAGCGTGAATAATAATGACACCAGTAGAAGATAGATATTGGTCTTTTTCATCTGTGAAAGTCGCATTAAGTTTGTTTTGAATTTATCTGACGAAGGTAATAATATAATTAAGATCGGAAAAAAAAGCTTAATTCAGAGAGGAACCTAAAGTATACGATTGGTTAAAGAGAAGCAGGTAAAAGAGAAAAACGGAAGTATAAATTTGCTTTGTGGAATTTAATGTTTTTTTACAATAAAGGTTTAATGATAGTACTACTATTCTTCATTTTTTTTAGAATGTATTTTGGAAATTTAATTTTTCTCCTGTGTTTGTTATCTTTCAATGTTAAAAAAATGTAAAAAAATTGATAAGTTTTTTTTTGAATTGATTTTATTTATTTCTATTTTTACTGCCATTAAACGAAACAACTAATTTTTGGATTTCACTTTCTCGATTTTCTTTTTGTACTCTGGTAATTTCGCGATCTGATTGTATTGCTTGTTTAAATATAGTATTATAAAATACGTTTAAAAGTGTTAAAATACGTTGAGGCTTCCAGCGTTTTTCTATGAAATTATACATATATTGGATCCGCTTGAATCTATATTTTCGATCCAATAAATTGATAATAAGATAATCAAAATTGCGTTCTTATATTTTTTATTACTAATCATTAAGTTTATGTATTTATGAAACAAAAAAATCTGATTTTTCTGCCTAAAGGGAATTGGACCAGGATGCTAAGTTCTCTGGTTCTTCTTATGGTATTGATGACCGGAATGGCCTTTGCACAAAAGAAGGCAATTACTGGTAAGGTTACAGACCAAACAGGTTCTGCTGTTCCCGGAGTAACTGTTATGGTGAAAGGTACTTCTATTGGTGTGGTTACGGATTTTGATGGAAAGTACACACTTTCTGTCCCTGCCGATGCTAAAATTCTGAATTTTTCATTCGTGGGTATGGTGCCACAGGACATTGAAATTGCCGGCAAAACAACAATCAGCGTTGTGATGAAATCCGATGTGGTCGGAGTTGAGGAAGTTGTTGTTGTGGGGTATGGTACACAACAGAAGAAGACCTTAACCGGATCGGTTTCTACAGTCGGTAATGAAGAACTTCGTGCTGCTCCTGCTGCCAATGCTGCTTCGAGAATGCAGGGACGTGTTGCCGGTGTGACAATTACAACTGATAATTCACCAGGTGGTGATGCAACTGTCAGGGTTCGTGGTATTGGTTCGGTCAACAATAACGATCCATTGTATATTATTGATGGCGTACCATCAGCAGGGGGAATGACCAGTATCAATTCAAATGATATTGAGACGATGACTGTATTGAAAGATGCTTCATCTTCTGCTATTTATGGAGTTCGCGCTGCCAATGGGGTTATCATCATTACAACCAAACGTGGTACTTCTGGAAAATCAAAACTTACTTTTGATGCCCGTTACGGAGTTCAAAAAAATGTCAACCAGCTAAACCTGATGAATACACAACAGTATGGTGAAATGACCTGGTTGGAATTCACAAACGCAGGCCTTAAACAGGGTGATGCAGGATGGACAAGCCAGCAGTATGGTTCAGGCGCTTCACCTGTAATTCCTGATTATATTATTCCTACAGGAAAGGTAGGCACACTAGATGAAACTCTCTACAGTTATCCAAATCCCTATAATGGAATTACAAAAGCCAATAAAACTGGTACAAACTGGTATGATGAAATTTTTCACCCTGCCCCAATCCAGGAATACAATCTTGCAATGAGTGGTGGTTCAGAAAAGGGAAATTATGCATTCTCTGCCGGCTATATGAAACAGGATGGTGTTTTGAAAATGACTGATTATGAGCGTTTTTCTCTTCGGTCGAATGCTGACTCTAAAATTGGAGACTGGCTTCAGATTGGTGAGAGCTTAGGGGCAACTTATTCGGATCGTACTTTAGGATTCACGAACAATGACGAAGGAAACCCAATTTCACAGGCTTATCGTATGCAACCTATTGTCCCTGTGTATGATATTAAGGGTAACTTTGCCGGAACTCAGGCGAAAGGTACTGGTAATGGTGCGAACCCACTTGCCAATCTTGTTCGTAATAAGGATGATTTCCAACGTGATTTGAGAATCACTGCAAATGCTTATGCACAGATTAATTTAATGAAAGATTTTACATTTAAGTCGCTTGTAGGAATTGACTTTATTAGTTCATCGATTCAGGACCGGACTTTAAGAAACCCTGAATTCTCTGAAGCAATAGCCGCAGATGTTCTAAATCAAACCTCTAATGGGACGATGCAATGGAACTGGGCAAATACACTTAATTTCAGGAAAAAATTTGCCGATGTACACAATGTAAATGTTCTTGTAGGTTCAGAAGCTGTTAGCTTTAGATATGACCACCTTGTTGGTGCCAGATCTACTTATGCCTTCACGAATACTGATTATATGATTCTGGACGCTGGAGAAGCTGATCAGTCTTCAAACGGTTATTTTGATGAATCGAAAACATTCTCCTATTTTGGTAGGTTGAATTATGATTATATGGGTAAATACCTTTTAGAAGGTGTTGTACGTCGTGATGCATCTTCCCGTTTTAACTCAGCAAACCGTTGGGGTACATTCCCAGCCTTTTCTCTTGGTTGGAGGGTTTCTGAAGAGTCATTTATGCAGGATGTTACGTTTATTAATGACTTAAAATTGCGTGCAGGCTGGGGTAAAACCGGTAACGATAATGTTGGAGGTTATTACAATTCATACAGTACTTACCGTGCCAGTATTGACGAATCGTTCTACGCAATGGGTGGTTCAGCATCCAAGACAGATGCTGGTTTCCATAAATACAAATTAGGTAATCCTGATGCCAAATGGGAGGCCAATGCAACAACTAACTTAGGTGTGGATGCAACATTCTTAAATAAAAAATTGGAAGTTAATCTTGACGTGTACCAAAAGGTGACTACCGATATGTTATATAATAAACAACTTCCTTATACATGGGGATATTTGGTGCTTCCTGCTGTTAATATTGGTGAGATGAAGAATACAGGTTTAGATCTGTTATTAACTTATCATGGTAAAGTCGGTAGTGATTTCAAATATGATATCAGAGGCAACTTGTCACATTACAAGAATGAGGTAGTTAAACTTAATGCAAATTCGAACGAAAAACTTTATGGACCGACCTTAAGGCAGAATATCTATACTGTAAGTATGGCAGGTCAGCCTATTTCTTCTTTCTACGGATATATTGTTGAAGGAATATTCAACACTCCTGCAGAAGTTGCTGCTCATGCTAAATATAATCCTGACGTGAATGGGAATGATACTTACAGTCGGCCAGGAGTATTTGCTTACAAAGATGTTTCCGGACCAGCTGGTGTTCCTGACGGGAAAATCACCACAGATGACCGTACGGTTATCGGTAGTCCTCATCCTGATTTTACTTATGGTTTGAACTTTAATTTTGCCTACAAAAATTGGGACATGACGATGTTCTTCCAGGGCTCTCAGGGCAACCAATTGATTAACTATGTAAATCGTTGGACTCAATTCAATAATTTCTCTGGAAACAGGGACGTGAAACGTCTTACTGAATCGTGGACTGCTGAAAGGTATGCAAACGGAAGCAAAATTTCTTTGCCGATGGCAATTCTCGACGATGCTGTAATGCAACAAAGCTCCTCTTTCTTCATTGAAGATGGCTCTTACCTGCGTATGAAAGACCTTCAAATTGGTTATAGTCTGCCAGCTTCAGTTCTTTCTAAAATCAAAATTGAACGTTGCAGGGTTTATGTACAGGCTACGAATCTTTTCACCATTACCAAGTACTCGGGTCTTGATCCTGAAATTCGCAATACTGAGGCCAATGCAGACCGTGGAATGGGTATTGACGAAGGTAGTTATCCTACATCCCGGATCTTTATGATAGGTCTTAATATAAATCTGTAATTAATTGAAAAATTGTTGATTATGAAAAAAATATTATATAGCGCGCTTGTAATTATGACAGGTTTGGTTTATTCCTGCTCAAGCGATTGGTTAGAAATAAAACCTAAAGGCTCTGCTGATATCTCAACATTCTCTTCTGCGAACGGAGTAAGAGTGTTACTAATCGGGGCTTATGCATGTGTCGACGGTACGGAAAGGAGTCGCGATGGAAATACCTGGGCAAGTGCTGTAGACAACTGGGTTTGGGGCGGTGTAGCTTCGGACGATGCTTATAAAGGATCGAACTATGGTGACCAGGCGACAATTAATCCTGTTGAAGGATTCTACGCCGATGCTAACAATGGATATGTAACAAACCATTGGGCACCATTATATGATGGTATCGTAAGGGCAAATGATGTTCTTAAAGCGATTCCACTTGCTTTGGATATGGCTGACGCAGCTAAAACACAGGCTATGGCTGAGGCTAAGTTCCTCAGGGCACATTTCTATGTTGAGTTAACCAGGGTTCACGGAGCAGTTCCGTATATTGATGAAACAACTGTTGATCCTACTGTAGTTCCTAATGACCATTTGTTATGGCCGGAAATTGAAGCTGACTTGAAATATGCCGGTGACAATCTTCCTTCAAGGCAGACTGACAAAGGTCGCGCAACAAAATGGGCTGCAAAGACTTATTTAGCCTATGTTTACTTGTATCAAAAGAAATATACTGATGCTAAACCTCTGTTAGAAGACGTTTATACCAATGGTGGCTTTACATTGATGCCAAGCTTTGAACAGAATTTCATGATTGCTAATAGAAATAATGCTGAATCAATTTTTGAAATTCAATATACGGTTAATGATGGCAATAACGGATCATCAAATGCTGGTTGGGGTTCTGCATTGAATTTCCCTTATGGACATACAGGTACATGTTGCGGTTTCTACCAGCCTTCACACAGTACGGTAGCATCTTATCGCACTGATGCAGCGACAGGACTTCCGCTTTTGGATGAAGTATACACTACAGCATCAATATTGCCTTATGACCCAACCGGTGCTACAGTTAAAGTTTACGCTAAACCAGTTGATCCACGCCTTGACCATACGGTTGGACGTCCGGGAATACCATATTTGGATTGGGGTGTTCAGGACGGTGCCACATGGGTTCGTGATCTATCGAATGGTGGGCCTTACCTTAATAAGAAGAACATGTTCAAGAAGGCAGAAAAATCCCTGGCAACCTCTACTGGTTGGGCTACGGGTGTAAATGCCAATAACTATCGTAAATTCCGCAAGGCACATGTTATTCTTTGGCTGGCAGAGTGTGAAGTCCAAGTACCAGGTGGAAGTCTTGCAAGGGCTACATCTTTGGTGAATGAAATCCGTAACAGGGCAAAAGCTACGACAGTGGTTAAACTTGATGACGGAACTCCAGCTGCTAATTACAAAGTTGAACCTTATACAACTGATTTTGCATCTAAGGAATATGCACTCAAAGCGATAAAAGCTGAGTGCCGCGTTGAATTCGCCATGGAAGGTTATAGATTCTATGATCTGGTACGTTGGGGCGACGCAGCAACTGTAATTAATAATTATTTGAAGGTTGATGGAACTCAAATTGGAGCGCTTGCAGGCAAAACATTTGTCGCCGGTCAGCACGAAATATGGCCAATTCCACAAACACAGATTGACCTCTCAGTTGATGCCACAGGGAAAAAAGTACTAAAACAAAATCCAGGTTATAATTGAACAATTTGATTTACTAAGAAAATAAAAAGGCTGTCCGAACGGGCAGCCTTTTTTGGCAGTATAATAAGTAGAATCATATACCAAATTAAAATCAATTATTAAATCGATGTGCCATCTGAAATTATTTAAATATTGACAGCCAGAATTTTGTGATTGAAATTGGTTTTGTAGCTGTCACCGATGGGTATTAACGATTTGCCAATTACAATTCTGTTGTTCTGAATGGCATCAATTTTTGCCAAGGGAATAATAAACGACTTATGAATTCTTACAAACCGGTCATTTGGAAGAATTTCCTCATACTTTTTAAGGCTGTTCTGGGTTACGATTATTTTGCCCGCTATATGAATTTTGATGTAATCCTTCAGCCCCTCGCAAAAGAGAATTTCATCCAGATTAATCCGAATTGTATTGTAGCCGGTTTTGACCAGGATGAAATCAAGATTTGTATTCTTATCATGACTGGCAGACTTATTACTTTTAAATTCAGTAAACCGATGGATTTGATTCGCTTTATTGATGGCTTTTAAAAGCCGGTCGAATGTGAGTGGTTTTAGTAAATAGTCGGTTGCATCAAGATCATATCCGGATATTGCGTACTGATTATTGACAGCCATAAAAATGACCTGCGGACGGATCAGAATGCTTTTCATCAGCTCGATGCCGTTAATCATAGGCATATCAACATCCTGAAAAACAAGATCTACATTGTTCTTTTGAATGAACTCGAGACCTTCGAAAGGATTTGTGAAGGTTTCTAACAAATTTAAAAAAGGCAGGCGTCCGATCATCGCTCTTAAAATTTCAATGGCTGGATTCTCATCATCAATAATTATGCAGTTCACAGTTCACAGTTTTAAATGATTCCTTCGCCGAAGGAAATAAGACAAATGATAAATGGCTGAGCATATTCGGCATAAAAACCGGCATCAGAAACGTCGGTCTCAGGGATTACTAAAATTAAGATGGTTTTCTATTATGATGGTTGCGTTGAAAAAAAGCAGAACAGCGACTTCTCATTCTTTTAACTAATATTCACAATAATCGACCATTATGAGGCTATTTCTAGAGCGGTCCGGATATTTAACTAACAGAATTACAGGAAATTTTTATCCAGGTACTCCTGAAATTTTTCTTTGTACTGATCGCTAACAGGGATATAGACTTTACCGAAAATAATACGACTACGCTCAATCGTATCAATTTTGTCGAGGTTGACGATAAACGACCGGTGCACACGCATAAATTTATCCTCGGGTAATTTTTGTTCGAGCGATTTAATGGAATTGAGAGATAAAACAGGCTTTTCATCCCCGGCAATATAGACTTTGATATAGTCCTTTAATCCTTCAATATACAGTATATCATTGAAATTGATACGCCGGATTTTATATTCTGATTTCAAAAAAAGAAACTGGTTATTTGCTTCAATAGAGGGTAATGCGTTGGTCTCAAGTTCAACCTGTTTCCGGGCTTTGCCAACTGCCTTCAGAAATTCCTCATAGCTAAATGGCTTTAACAGGTAATCGATCGCATTTAGTTTAAACCCTTCGAGTGCGTACTTCTCATATGCCGTCGTGAAAATGATTTTCGGTGCATCTTCCAGAGTTCGTGTAAATTCAATGCCGGTTAAATCGGGCATCTGAATATCAACCAAAATCAGGTCAGCTGTATTCGTTGAAAGAAAATCGATGGCATCAAGCGGATTATCAAATGCCCCCGTCAATTCCAGGAACGGTGTTTTGCTTACGTAATCACTTACCAACCGGAGGGCAAGTGGTTCGTCGTCGATTGCTATGGTTTTCAATTTCATCTGTATCAAAATTTGTTTTTTTAAGGTCAGATGGAATAGCCAAGAGAAAATTTCATTTCGGTTTGTGACAATTTAGTCAAGGCTATTTCATGCCTGCAATTTCATATTCTGAATTGTAAGTTCAACTCGGAAAATGGTATCGTCTTGCTCAATTTTCAATTCGTAATTATCCGGGAACAAAAGTCCTAACCGTTTCCGCACATTTTCGAGACCGATGCCTGAATGTTGGAGGTCACCAGCCTGACTGCTTTTCCCGATGCTGTTTTCTGCATTAAAACTGATTCTATCATTTTCGATTTTCATACTGATATTGATGTATGACCGATCGCGGGAATTAATTCCATGCTTAAAAGCATTCTCGATAAACGGGACGAATAGAAGCGGTGGAATCGAAAAGTCGGAAAATTCTTTGGGAAAAACGATGTTTAATTCAACCCTGGAACTTAGTCGCAATTTCATCAAATCGATGTAGTTATTCATGAAATCGATTTCGCTGCTGATCATCGTTTCTCCATGTTCTGATTCGTACAGAAGGTATCGCATCAGTTTAGACAATTTTAGCACCGAATCCTGTGCTGTAGGGCCATCAATTCCGATCAGTGAGTAGATGTTATTCAGCGTATTGAAGAAAAAATGGGGACTTATCTGATTTTTTAGAAATGCCAGCTCTGAATTGAGTTTTTCTTTTTCGAGTTCCTTTTGCTTTTTCTCGTTTTGTTTTAGTTTATCCATTACACCTAGTCCAATGGCAAAACCGGAGAGTAATACGGAGGAAATAAAATGGTTAAAAAACCCAAATGCCTTCATCGGAGGACGGAAATTTTCATCTTTACCTGTTACACTTTTCATCGCTTCACGAAATTTTTCATCCTGAATTGGGTCAAAAAGGTAAGACTCTTCTATAAAATTAGTAATATAGTGAGTGGCAAGGATTAATCCGATTACAATGATAACATAGGTGAATTTTTTATCCTGAAGAAAATATTTAGGAACAAGCCATAGGTAGCCAAGATAAAAAATGACTGCTGCTGAAAATGTGTGAAGATAAAACTCATAAAGCCTATGCAGGTTGCCACCCCCAAAAGCGTTGTTGAGGTAAAGCGGGATAATTGTAACTATAATCCATGCAAGTGCATGAAGAGATAATGTGATCTTGTTGTGAGGAATTGATATAGACTTTAGCATGTGATTGTCATTTTTCTCAAAGATAATTATTCCGATGATTAAAGTTCTAAGTTAAAGCAGCGACCGGGCTCATTCGAATTCTGAATTTGGATTTACCGTTTCCAACGTTGGATTTGCCATATCCATAATTAGATTTGCCGAATATTGGGTTCTGCATTTCATTAATGGATCAGGCATTTCCGACTTCTTATTTACTAATCTACTAACTATTCGTAACGTAATGCATCAATTGGATTCAGACTGGCCGCTTTGCGTGCAGGATACCATCCGAAAAAGATACCAATAGCTGAGCAAACCAGGAAAGACATTACAACCGAGAGCGTTGTAATAACTACAGGCCAGCTCATGATTGAAGCCATAATCTGTGTAGCTACAATTCCCAGTGAAATTCCGATGACTCCTCCAAAAACGCTTAACAGAATTGATTCGATAAGGAATTGAAGCAGAATATCATTTCCGCGTCCGCCAACCGAAAGGCGAAGACCGATTTCACGTGTACGCTCGGTTACAGATACATACATGATATTCATAATCCCGATTCCGCCCACAAGCAGCGATATTCCTGAAATGGCCCCCAGTAAAATGGTCATGATGTTGCTGATGGAACTAAACATTTGCACCATTTCAGATTGCGATCTGACCTGAAAATCATTCGCGTCGTTCATTTTTAGTTTGTGGCTATGTCGGAGCGATTCTGTCATTTGCTCAATGGCTGCTTCATTCTGGCTTTCACTTGCTGCTGAAGCATAAATACTCTGAATATGGGTAATGGCCAGGATGCGTTTCTGAACTGTTGTGTAAGGAGCCATAATCAGGTCGTCCTGATCTTGTCCCATCCCATTTTCACCTTTTTCACCCAAAATACCTATAATCAGGAGTGGAATATTTTTAAAACGGATGGATTGTCCGATGGGATCCTCTTTCCCAAATAAATTTTCAACGACTGTTTGACCAACAAGACATACTTTTGCATATGTTTGAATTTCGGTTTCAGTGAAAGTACGTCCCCGGCCAATCGTATATTTTTTAATGTTGAAATACTTATTATTGACACCATAAATTGAAGTCGGCCAGTTTTGATTCCCTAAAACGGCTTGTCCGCTTGAGCGCACTTCGGGAGAAACGTCACTGATGGCAGGACAGTTTTTTTCAATCGCCTCCACATCGGCCAGTTTCATGGTTTGTGCATCGCTGTTACCCATCCGCACACCACCTTTTTGTTCGGCTCCAGGCATCGCGAAAATCAGGTTGGTTCCCATACTCGACATTGTATCCTGAATGCTTTTTTTCGAGCCTTGTCCGATGGCCAGCATCACAATCACAGAAGCGACCCCGATGATAATCCCCAACATGGTTAAGAAAGCTCTGAATTTATTTCTTTTCAGTGCGTTCAAGGCTATTTTTATTGAATTTATATAGTTCATGATGCGTAATTTTTACGTTTAAACGGATTCTTCTATCGGAAGTGTTTTCAGTAACTCGACGGCATTGTTCCTGTTGGTCACTAATTCTTCGCGAATTATGTGTCCATCACGGAACATCACTTGACGGGTCATAAACTTTGCAATGTCAGCTTCGTGGGTTACAAACACGATGGTTTTTCCTTTTTGGTTCAAATCCTGAAGTAACGCCATAATCTCAAAGGATGTACGCGTGTCGAGGTTACCAGTTGCTTCATCAGCCAGAATTACGACAGGATCGTTAACCAGCGAGCGGGCAATTGCCACACGTTGCTGCTGTCCACCTGACAATTGATTAGGCATATGGTGCATACGATCTGACAGACCAACAGCTTCGAGGGCTGCTTCGGCACGTTCGCGACGTTCTTTTGATCTTATTTTCGAGTTGTAGAACAAAGGCAGTTCGACATTTTCGAGGGCTGAGGTTCTTGACAGCAGGTTGTACGACTGAAAAACGAATCCCAACTTAATGTTGCGCAGATTTGCAAGTTGGTTTTTCGAAAGTTCTCCCATGCTGGTTCCATCAAGGAAGTAATTGCCAGAGGTTGGTTTATCAAGGCAACCCAGGATGTTTAGCATTGTTGATTTTCCGGAACCACTGGTTCCCATTATCGCAACAAACTCTCCTTCTTTGATTTCGAGGTCAACGCCTCTTAGCGCATGAACTGTGATTTCGCCAACATAGAAATCCTTTTTCAGTTCCTTGACCTCTATTATAGTTTTTTTCATCTGTATATAATTTTATTAATTTTCAGATTAAACTCGTCCTGAAAATTATCCTAATGTGTACAAAAATTCCCGCCATGGCTCGTTTCATGGTTGTGGTGGTTGTTGTTCCGATGGCTTTGTGGTAGTGGTTGTCTTACGGTTACTTCCCGGTCTGGTCGGCATAAATGGGCTTTTGGCTGCCGCGGTTTTTGCCTTCGCACTATTTGTGCCTTCACTCATTGCGGTAACAACCTCATCACCTTCGTTCAATCCGGACAACAATTCGTAATGAATTTCATCGGTAACACCAACTTTAACTATTTGCGGATGAACCATTAATCCGTTTTTTACCCAAACTGTTTTCACGCTGTCGTTTTGCTTGCGTTTAGACACCCTTTCATCATTTTGTGGTATTAATGGATTAGCACCAGCTGTTCTTTGATTATAGGTTGCCAATTCTGCCTGGTCAGGCGTAAATTGAACAGCTTTTGACGGAACAACTAATATGTTTTTTCGTTCTGTTACAAAGAAGGAGGCATTAGCGGTCATTCCTGGCATTAATATTTTATCGGGGTTCGGTGCATTAATAACTACTGTATAGGTGATTACATTTGCTGATGCAACTGGTTTCAGCCTGATCTCGGTTACTTCTCCGGCGAATTTCTTCAACGGATATGCATCAACTGTAAATTCAACCCTTTGTCCGTTACGAACCTTACCGATATCAGCCTCGTCAACTTTAGCTTCCACACGCATTTGTGTAAGGTCATTTGCAATCGTAAAAAGGGTAGGTGTACTGAAACTTGCTGCAACCGTTTGCCCTTCATCAACTGCCCTTTCGATAATGATACCGTCGATGGGCGAATAAATCCTGGCATACGACAGGTTAATCCTTGATCTTTCGTATACCGATTTTACATTGTTCAATGTTGCGACTGCTTTGTTGTAGTTGTATTCAGCAAGATCAAAATCTGATTGTGCAATCAGTTTCTTTTCTGCCAATATTTTATAACGGTCGTACGTTGCTTTCTGATATTTAACTTCAGCATCCGACTGATCGACACTTGCCTTACTTTGTTCAAGCTGTGTCAGAAGGGGTGTTTCATCTAACTGTGCCAGTAACTGACCTTTTTTAACCTGCGAATTAAAGTCAACATAGATTTTCTCGATAACCCCTGAAACCTGCGTACCAACTTCAACTGTTTTGATAGCTTCGAGCGTTCCGGTTGCTGTAACGGTATTGCTGATGGTTCCTTTTCCGATTTTCGCTGTTTCGAACGAAATTGTTTTTTCCGTGCCTGCGAACGATTTGTAAACGAAGAAGCCAATTGCGACCAGGACTACTGCTGATCCAATGTATAAAAGATTCTTTTTCATGATAATATAATTTTTTTGTATTTCTAATTATTTCTATGTGTAAAGTCTAAAGTGTTAACGGAACTCCTTTGTAGAAATCAAGCACCTTATAACTGAAGATAAGGTTGAATTTTGATTGTAACAGCTTACTTTCAGAAGTTATCAGGCTTGTTTTCTGAACAAGAAAATCAACGGAGTTAAGCAGTCCGACTTTGAATTTTTCGTTTGTCACATCATACGATTCATTTGATGACTGATTTTGTTCGAGACTGGCGGTGTATTGGCTTCTGGCCGATGCCACATTCACACATGCCTGCTCGATCTCTTTGCGAAGCTGATTTTTAGTATTCACCACATCGAGTTCGGCATTGGTTACAGCAATAGTGGCAATTCCAACATTTGTTTTTACCTGTTTCTTCTGGAAAATTGGTATTGAAAGCGTCAGCCCGATCGATGGATTTACTTTATCATTTAACTGAGTGGTATAACCAGAGCCTGTATTCAGACTTGAATAACCCGTTGATAATCCTGCATTCGCTGATATACTTGGCAAATAATCGGCTTTGGCAATTTTCACATTGAGGGCCGTGCTTTCTTTGGTCAGTTCAATATTCTTTATTTCAGGTTTTATCCCTAGAGCAAGATTGTAAATTTCCTGCGCATCGGGCTGAGCAAATTCTACCAGTAAACTTTCAAGATCTGGTGAACTGATTGCAAAATTGGGATCGACCGGCAATTCCATTAATTGTTCCAGTGTAACATTGTCGATTGCTAACTGGCTTTGAGCTGTAGCAAGGGTTGATTTCTCAGTTGACAGTTCAGATTTGATCTGTAAATAATCTGACGAGGCAATGACGCCCAAATCCATGCGCTCTTTGGCCAAAGCCAGCTGCTCGGTGGTCGATTCTATTTGCTTTTCGGCATTTTTTACGCTTTCGTAAGAGTAGAGCACCTGCAAATAGGCGTTGAGGATATTTAAGCCAACCGATTCTTTAACAGATTCGGAATAATACCTACTACTTTGAAGATTAAGTTCGGCTTGTTTGATTCTTGTGTTGAGCTTATCGCCATTGTAAAGCGAAACGCTTGAGTTGACCCCATAATTGGTACTGTTCGAACCATTGCTGCTTCCATACTGACCAGTAGAGGAATCGAATCCTTTATACCAGTTAAGATTTTCGCTGACAGATGCATTCACTGAAGGCAAACGGTTCGATTTTGCCTGATTGGAATAAAGCAGATCCTGATCGCTTGTCAGGTTTGACTTCTTAACCTGGATGTTTTTGTCCAATGCATAATTGATACATTCCTCCAGTTTCCAGGTTTTTCCCTGAGCCCGGCTTTCTAAACCGTTGAAGATGATCAAAAATCCCATAATTAATAAACTTGTTTTCATAACTTCTGTTGCTAATTTGATTCAAAACTATATCCGTTTCAATATCTTCAAAAATGCAATAGACGTTTGGGCTGTTTTTATCGACGTTTGGGCTGTTTTTAAAGCAGTATGGTCAGTAGTTATTTGGAAGAATGGTGGTATTAAAGTAAAAAACCGGCTTTTACCTGGGGAGATAAAAGCCGGTTGAGTACCCGAACAATCTGATTTATTAATATCGAAGATCGTAATTAATCATCTTCGTCTAATTCGTCATTGGGTTTAAATTCCCAGATATCATCAAAATAGTAACTTCCACTTCGTCCTGATGCGACATAGGCACGACTGTTCACAACGAAACTCACAGCATCTTGTCGGGCAGAACCTTCAAAAGCGGTCTTATCAGTCCAGGTATCAGCAGTTGGATCATATTCCCAGAAATCGTTGCGAACGCCTGAACTATAACCCAGTCCAACATATGATTTACTTCCAAGGGTAAATGCTGTTCCATTACTGCGTGTTATCGTCCATGAGTCATCATAATCAATATCCGCTTTCTGAATCCATGCTCCAGTTGCCTGATCAAACTGCCATAAATCGGTTAGATTTGAACCATTATTTATCCCGGTGCAGACGTAAGCTTTCTCATTAATTGTAAATGCAACAGCATCCTGGCGTTTCGAACCGCCCATACTTGCAATCTGTACCCATTGATTGGTGGTTGGATCATACTCCCAGAAGTCTCGGTTGTCATTGTCATCATATCCTGTTCCAAGGTAACCTTTGTTGCCAAGCGAAAATCCTACGGCACCATATCGTGCAGAGCCACCAAAATCGGCTTTACGCGTCCATAAATTGGTCTCCGGATCGAATTCCCAAAAGTCTTTTAGTTTTACTTTGCCGTTATAACCTATACCAAGATAGCCTTTTCCATTAATTGTAAATGCCACTCCACCTATCCTTGGTTCACCGGGAAAGTCGGATAATTTGGTCCAGAAGTCTCGGGCAGTATCGTACATCCAGAAATCCTTCAGATACTCATCATCTACGCTACTGTTGTACCCTGTACCAAAATAAACCTTGTCGCCCAACACAAAAGAGACTGCATTTCCCCTCGGAATACCTTCAAAATCAGACTTTTTAATCCAATTCCCAATATACTCCGTCGAATCTTTTTTACATCCCAGGAATAATACAATAACCATTACTACCAAAAATAATTTTTTCATCAATTTACATTTTAATAAATATCAACTTTTATAATACCAGACTCCAACTTGTGTTTGCTTCCTTTTTTCTGAAAGACTGCCACAAAACTATATTTGCCTTAGGACTCATAAAAATGAAACTACATAAACACACCTTCTTTGCCGACATAAAGCCATTTCTGACCGACAAATCGGTTTTGTAGGATGATGGATTATCCCCGAATATCTAACAATTGGATTAAGTGTCTGAAAATTAGATTTTAACATGTTTTTGAGATTTCAATCCCGATTTATTCGTCGGTCGAAATGTGGCGTTGGTATATTAATTCAAGGTCAATTATAAACTTGAAATACTTTCGCAAAAAAAAAATATGAAAAGGTGTTTGCGGTTTATAGGTGGATTATTTTTGATTGCTTTTCTTTTTTCATGCAATCTCTCCAAAATTGAAGAATTTGAGCTTGGTCAGGATTTCGTTGATTCAAGCTCAGGTGTTGTGCTGATCGATACCATGAATATATATACTTCAACAGTCCGTTTCGATTCTATTATTACAAGTGGATTAAGTAGTTTGTTAGTAGGCGGATATATGAATGGCGCTACCGGAACTGTAACATGCTGCCCCTATTTTGAAATGACAAGTGGTTCTTTTACGATTAGTGATGACGACCTTGTTTTCGATTCACTTGTAATTAAAATGAATTACGATGGTTATTTCATTGGGGATACAACGAAGCTTTTTTCGTTCAACGTGAAGCAATTGGCCGAAAATTTGGAGCTTATGGACGATGGTTATTTATACAACTCATCTTCGTTCCAACTGTATGATAAAAATTTAGGAGAAGCCCGGTTTTATCCAAAACCTCGTTCCACAACTGATTTTAATGTCCGACTTTCTGACAGTTTTGGGAAAGAACTTTTTAATAATATTATCAACAAGATTGATACAATGCAGACTTCTTCCTACTTTAAAGAGTATTTTAAAGGAATTGCATTGGTATCCAATGAAAATCAAAACGCAGCAGCTATTGGTTTTGCGCACGATTCGATTGCAATAAGGGTTTATTATCACGAAGAGGTGACGGCCGCCCCGGTAAAGGAAAAAACCTATTTCTCTTTTCCGGTTGATGCATCTGGCATATGGTTTAATCAAATTATCCATAATACGACAGGGAGTCTTCTTGAGACGATCGGTCAGCATAAAAATGAACTGCAAAGTACCCAAACCATGGACCAAACAATGATTCAAGCAGGTAATGGTATCTATACTAAAATTACAATTCCTGGTGCTGACTATTTGAAAGGATATGGCAAAAATGTAGTATTTATTGGTTCCATCCTTCAGCTAACACCGCTTAAAGATTCTTACTCAGATTTGAATTCACTGCCGGATAGCCTTTCGGTTTACATTGCCGACCGCCAAAACAGGATAACCTCCCAACTGTCAGGTACCACAGGATATATTTATGCGAACAAAATTGTTCCGGCTGCTTTCGATAAACTGCCTTATTATGAGGTTGATATTACCTCCTTCTTTACGACTGAAATTGCAACTGGCCTTTCAGACAATTCCCTTCTTATTGGTTCTGTTGCATCTAAAGCTGGTACTACGATCAACCCGATAGTATTCGCAAGAACAGGTTTGGGAAAAGAGATTGTAAAGATGCATGTTTATTGTTACCTGGATAAAAGCAAATAAAGGGTTTAGTGATGTAATTAAATATTTAAAAATCAATTCATTAATAATACAACATTTGAATGAGAAGACTTGTATCAATATTTATATTTTCACTTTCAGTTTTAGTTGCTTCCGGTCAAAATAATACGAACTCTCCCTATTCTGTTTATGGAATAGGAGAGCTAGAATATACAGGAGGGGGTCAGAACATGGGCATGGGAGGAAGTGGAATCGCACTGAGATCAGATCTTTTTCTGAACTCAACTAATCCTGCGTCCCTGACAGCAATACCTCAGCAAAGTCTGATCACTGATTTGGGTATTAATTTTAAATTTACCAATCTGAAAAACCAATATAAATCGGCTAATGTGCTGAACGGAAATATCAGTTGGGCAACGCTGGCGTTTCCAATAAACAACAGGCTTGCTGCAAGCCTGTCACTTAATCCTAAAAGTAGTGTGGGTTATACAATTTATAGTACAAAAGGTGTCGAAGGAACAGATGCCATTTATCCGGTTACTTATAAAGGGGAGGGTGGACTAAGTGAAGCTGCTGTTTCGTTGGGAGCCCTGGTTACCAAAAAATTATCATTAGGAGTCAGGGGATCAATGTTATGGGGGAGTATGACGAAAAACAGTGAGGAGACACCTTCGATAGGATCAACAATTACGAGGATCGATGAAACCCATTACGCTGGCATTTATCTTAAATCAGGGTTCCAATATCAAACCAAATTGAATAAAAAAACAGTCTTTACGATAGGTGGTATTGCTGAATACAGTAGTTATCTCAATGGGACAGCTGATCTGACGATTAACTCTGGTTCTGAGACTGTCGTGAGTGAATCGAAACAAGAAAGTCAGATCAGATTACCATTTAAAGCAGGTTTAGGGATGGCATTTGAGTTCAAAAGCAAATATCTTTTGACACTTGACTATAACCGGAGTGATTGGAAAAGTGCTGACCTCAATTTAAGTTCAAATAAACTGAATGTCAATAACAGTTATCATTTAGGTATGGAGATTGCTCCAAAATATGATAATGAGAGGAAAGGACAGCGTGCAAGATACAGAATAGGAGCGTTGTACCAAACGGGCTATTTAAATATTTACGGGACACAGATCAGTAGTTATGCTGCTACATGCGGTGCTTCATTTCCTATTATGAAGGATCGAAAATCGATTAATCTTGCTGTTGAAGCTGGGAGGCAAGGAACGATGAATAATCAATTGATAAGGGAGACTTACGTAAAACTAAATTGCAGTTTTACGTTGTGGGAACATTGGTTTACGCAACGGAAGTTCGATTAACATCTAATTTTTTTTCCTTCTCTATAACTGATTAGTCCAGTTTATTACAGACAAATTGTTGCAAGTATTCGAGATACAATTTGCTATTGGCAACTGCAGGAACAGTCCATACAAGATTCTTCACATCTCTTTGCCAGATGATAATTCAATACATTTAAATTTTCATTTCGCTGCTTAAAATAACTTACAGGACGAATCCCTGATGCGGCTGTCCTGTAAGTTAGCTTTTAATTACATTGATTCAATTTAAGGATGTCCGTCAAACTTAAACGAAACTTTCAATTTCGTTCGGTAGTTTTCAATTTTGCCATCTTTAATGTGCATGTCCATGGCACTTACTTCAGCAATACGCAGATCGCGCAAGGTTTCAGACGCTTTACTAATAGCGTTTTGAGCAGCTTTTTCCCATGATTCGCTGCTTGATCCCACCAACTCAATAACTTTGTAAACACTGTCTGGCATAATGTCCTCCTTTCATTTCGGGTTTATGTGTCATATACGCAAAATATTTTATTCGGTTTCGTAAAACCTGGTGTTTGACAATGGTTTTTACTTGTTTTGGTAAAAAAATTGGAACAGGATCTATATAACTGCAAGAATTGAATTACAGTCTATTTTTCATTCTGGAATTGTATAATTCCTGACTAAATAAAGCCAGTGAATAAATTAGTGCTCAGATATTATCCATTATTAATTTCAGATCTGTCAGTAATTTTGAAACCTTCTGTCCATCAGCTTCGAATAAGTAATGAATAAGATTTGCTATTTTATTTCTCAAGAATTACCTTCAGATTATTCAACCCTTCCTGAAAATCTTTTCCAATTATGCCTTCCATATCCATTGTAAGTAATAAAAGGTTCATTGGATATTTCATTTTGCCGGTAAAACCCCATTTAACTTTGGTTTGTGTGTCGGAAACACCTTCAAATACCATATAGGCAGAGCTTGTTGACGCAAATGGTTCTATAAACCTCAGTTCGTAATCAATACGTTCACCATCCGCAATCTTTGTAATCTCTTGTTCCCCTTTACCTACATCTTTCATTTTGCTGACCCATGCTGAGACAAAGCCAACTGTGCCGTCAGAACCCCGGTAGTCCTTTTTCATTTGTGGATCTTTATTGGCCCAGACGCTGAAATTCTCCTGGTTCTTCAGAAGTTTCACATAATAAAATACTACTAATTTTGGCTTATTGATCGTCACTTCACGTATTACACCATACTCTTTTTTGGTGAACAACGCCACTATCAGTAAAAGTACTATAAGACTGATTATACCGATTAAAACAAATTTTAAAATATTCATATCTGTTACATTTATTGGTTAATAGACTTTAAACGAAATCTGTTTCGAAAAGGTTTTACAGTAGACATTGGTCTTGCTATATTTGCAGAAAATGAGATTTAAATCTGGGTTATGCACTTTTGGTTTATCTGAAAAATACGATCTTAAAAAATGAAAATACATTACCATCTCCTATTTATTTGCCTTATCATGGGAGCTTCCACACCAACTTCATCCTGCCAAACAAAAGTAAATGGCGGTATATATTCTCAATTTTCGAATTACTTGTCAGTGCCTGTGGCTGGGAATAGTTGGGTTTTGAATGCTACTGAAAATCAATATAATGTCATCTCCGATTCGGGTGTCAAAGATTGGAAAAATCCTTCCACTCAAATAAAAGCTTATTTTAGAACCGGGCGAATAGGGAATATTCAACTCGCTATCAAGGCACGCGTAAAATCGGGAAGATCGAAGATTAAATTTCAACTTGGTAAAGAGACCAAAGAGATTTCTATAAAAAATATGGCTTATGATACCTTAAATATTGGCAGCTTTACAATTGAAAATGCCGGATATCAATGCGTGGTATTTAGCGGCATCGATAAAACATCGGATTATTTTGCTGAAATAACTGATTTGTTGATTGGTGGAGAGGCAATTGATAGTACGACCCGTTTTGTGAAAAATGATTTTTATTGGGGGCGCCGTGGTCCATCGGTTCACCTGAATTACGAAATACCTGCAGATGCGGGTGATGTGGAGTGGTTTTATAACGAAATTACAGTTCCCAAAGGCAACGATGTTGAAGGTTCGTATTTTATGGCCAATGGATTTGGGGAAGGTTATTTTGGAATACAGGTAAATTCATCAACAGAGCGAAGGATTTTATTCTCTGTATGGAGTCCTTTCAAAACAGATCAGCCGGGCGAAATACCTGAAGATCAAAGAATCGTATTGCTAAAAAAGGGGGCAGATGTCAAGGCAGGAGCATTTGGAAATGAAGGTTCAGGCGGCCAAAGTTATCGCATATTTGGTTGGAAATCAGGAGTTACCTACCGTTTTCTGTTGAAGGGCGCACCTTCGGAAAATAATTCAACTGACTATACTGCCTACTTTTTTGCTCCCGAACGTGGTAAATGGGAGTTAATTGCCAGTTTCAGGCGTCCAAAGACAACCTCCTATCTGAAACGGCCCCATTCTTTCCTTGAGAATTTCATTCCCGAAAATGGAAATATTATGCGCATGGCTATCTATTCGAATCAATGGGTTTGTAACACATCCGGAAAATGGTTTGAATTGAAAAAGGCCCGGTTCACGGCAGATGCCACTGCCAGAAAAGAGGCACGTCTGGACTATTGCGGGGGCATTGAGAATGGAGGGTTTTTCCTGAAAAACTGTGGATTCTTCAACGAAAAAACGGAGATCAACAGCTGGTTTACGCGTCCGGAATTTGGTAAAAGGCCAGTCATCAATTTTTCAGATTTACCCTAAGCAACTTCAAGAAAGTAATCTCCCGACTTCTGCTATCTTCTGTCCTGCGTCCTTGGTCTGCTAGCTTCATTAAATTTGTACCTTTGCCACCTTGAAAATACTCGAATGGATTTTAAAGATAAAACAGTAGCCTTTGCGACATTGGGATGTAAATTGAATTTTTCGGAAACTTCGACCATCGCCCGGTCTTTTGAAGATGAGGGATTTAAAAGGGTCAATTCCAAAGAGAAAGCTGATGTTTATGTGATCAATACCTGTTCGGTAACGGATACTGCTGATAAAAAAAGTAAGACGGTCATACGTCAGGTAGCCAAACTAAATCCTGCCGCTTTTATTGTCGTAACCGGTTGTTATGCACAACTTAAACCAGAAGAGGCAGCGGACATCGACGGAGTGGATCTGGTGATCGGAGCAAATGATAAATTCAACATTACAAAATACCTCGAAAACCTCAATAAGCATCAGGAGGGTGAAGTTCACACCTGCGCTTTTGGTGAAATCACTGAATTTCAACATGCTTTTTCATTTGGTGACCGTACCCGGAGTTTTCTGAAAGTTCAGGATGGCTGCAATTATTTCTGTACGTATTGTACCATTCCGATGGCAAGAGGCAAAAGTCGTAATCCGTCGATTGAGAGCCTTGTGAATGAGGCACGTAAGGTTGCGGAACAAGGCATCCGGGAAATCATCCTTACAGGAGTCAATATTGGCGATTTTGGGCATAGTACCGGCGAAACATTCCTTGAGTTGATCAAAGCGCTTGATGAAGTCGAAACGCTAGGGAGGATTCGTATTGGTTCGGTTGAACCAAATCTTTTGACAGATGAAATCATCACCTTTATGGCTGAATCAAAAAGGATTGCACCCCATTTCCATATTCCGCTGCAAGCAGGTACCGACGAAGTGCTTCAATTGATGAAACGGAGATATACAACGGGTTTGTTTGCACAGCGGGTTTCACGGATTCGTGAACTTCTTCCTGATGCCTTTATTGGTGTTGATCTGATTGCAGGTATGAATGGCGAGACGCCCGAACTCTTCGAAAAAGCATATCAATTTATTGATAGTCTCGATATTTCTGCGCTTCATGTTTTTCCGTATTCGGAAAGAAAGAATACAAAAGCACTTAAAATTGCATTCGTTGTGCCAGTTGAAGAACGACGTCATCGCGCCCAGCGGCTGATTCACCTTTCGGAGCAAAAGCACAAAGGATTTTGTGAGCGAAATATCGGCAAAACAGAAACAGTGCTTTTTGAAAACGAAAAATCGAAAGGATTTATGCAAGGTTGGACTTCGAATTATATAAAAGTTGAAACGCAATACAAGCCTGAATTATTGAATGAATTCCGTGGAGTGAACCTTCGTGGACCCAACGAAAAAGGAACAATGGATATCACTATCGTATAAAAAATTAACTGAAAATCTAACTATGAGTACGTTTACTTCACAGATATACAGAATTGTCGTTCCAAAATTCATCCGGAAGAAAATCCTTGCCAAAGAACTCCGTAAATCAATTTTGAGCTATTACACAACGCTTCCACAGCCTCCGTCGGAAGAAATAAAAACGGTTCTGAATTACCTTGAAACAAACCCGATTGCGGTCTTTCCATATCCATTTCAAAATCAATATAATGCTGACGATATTGAAGTTTTGGTCGATCCGTCAAAGGGATTAAAGTACGTAATGCTTGATGGCAAAAGGCTGTATTTTAAGAAACGATGGAGTAAGGAAAGAATCAGACATAGTTTTAACGAGTTAACGAGGGAACAGGATCTTCAAAGTCCGCACCGTTACCTCAACGAAAATTTTACAATTGAGGAAGGTGAAGTACTTGTCGATATTGGAGTTGCCGAAGGTAATTTTGCACTTGGCGCTGTTGAAAAAGCGTCGCGCCTGATCCTATTCGAAACCGATCGCGAATGGATCGAAGCGCTGAATGCCACATTTGAACCATGGAAGGATAAGGTGTTGATTGTTAATAAATTTGTGAGTGACATTACCAATGTCACCAATACTACACTTGATGATTTCATTCCTGCTGGTGACCGGATAACGTTCCTGAAAATAGATGTTGATGGAGCTGAGTCGCGATTATTAGAGGGTTGTAAACGAATTCTTGCAGATCAAAAACCGCTTAAATTGGCGGTATGCACCTACCACAAACAAAACGATGAGCAGATATTCAATTCGCTTTTAATTCAAAACGGTTTTGAAACTTCCCATTCCGATGGATATATGCTTTTCTATTACGATAAAAAGATGAAGGCTCCTTATTTAAGACGTGGGTTAATAAGGGCTGTAAAATTGTAATCACTATTTTTACAAAAAAAGAAAATATGAATCTCGAAAAACTTTGCTTTGATGTTCAGGGACTTGCTAAAATAGCCGGTCTTTTTATTGCCGACGAACGCGAAAAATTCAACCTCGAAGATGTTATCGTTAAGGGAAAAGCCGATTTTGTTTCATATGTTGACAAGCAAGCTGAGAAGTTGATCGTTGACGGACTTCGCAAGTTGTTGCCGGGGTCAGGTTTTATCGCGGAAGAAGGAACAGCTACAAGTACTGATGAGAAATATAAATGGATCATTGATCCGCTCGACGGAACGACAAATTTCATTCATGGGCTTCCGCCATTTGCCGTAAGCATTGCATTGATGGAAGATAAAGAATTAGTCATAGGAGTTGTTTATGAAGTCACTCAAGATGAGTGCTTCTATGCATGGAAAGGGAGCAGGGCCTATCTGAATGGTAATGAGATTCAAGTTTCAACTGCCGCTGCAACTAGCGATGCATTGATTGCAACAGGTTTCCCATATTCTGCATTCGAAAAACTGGAGAATTATGTCGAATCAATGCGATACTTCATGGTTCATTCACATGGCTTACGAAGATTAGGTTCAGCGGCTACTGATATATGTTATGTTGCAGCCGGAAGGTTCGAAGCTTTTTATGAACATGGACTTAAGCCTTGGGATGTTG
>Ga0209585_10000024_pt1 | contig 52421 bp, 101 predicted proteins | sample NGEPerone_FD_185491 | JGI IMG/M metagenome (GOLD analysis project Ga0209585, IMG submission 185491) | Arctic peat soil microbial communities from the Barrow Environmental Observatory site, Barrow, Alaska, USA - NGEE Permafrost154B-one... | ecosystem: Environmental > Terrestrial > Soil >... | reverse complement strand
GATTTTATTAATTCCGAAGCAACGGATTATCTCCAATGGAATAACGGAAAGATAAGTGGTCAATTCAAGTAATTAAATTATAAATACCATGGCAACACCGCAGGAAGTAATATTATCGATGGATTATGAACAGATACAAAAGCTATTCAAAAGGCCTAAATTCATTGTAGATCAGGAAACAGCGCTGAAACAATACAAGGTAGAGGGTCACGATGTGTTTGATGAATCCTTACGGCCTAAGCGGTTAGTTTGGCGCGATACCGGAAGAAAAGATACAGACGGTCAACCAATTCAGACTCAGGTAATGGTCGAAGTTGTTAGGGTCGGCATCCCGTGGCAAAAGATAATCACAGAACGGCGTGTGGGGTTTATGCTTTCTGATCCGGTTAAAACCGTGGCCATTTATGCTAATGGTGAGCCTACTGAAAAAGAGCAGACCCTTGTTAAGATGGTCGAGAAGATTCAGAATGACAATAAAATGGACTATAAGAATAAAGAGATCCTCCGCCGTAAGTTGTCAGAAATGGAAGTAGCTGTAATATGGTATTACACCGCAACCGGGGACCCGAAGCAAAAGTTCACATTAAGCAGTAAAATACTTTCACCTGAACTTGGCGATACGCTTTACCCTTTGTTTGATTCTGTGGGGAATATGATAAGTTTTCGAAGGGATTATAAGCTAAACAATGGCGAAAAGGATATTGCACATTCAGACATCTATACGCCTGAGTTTGAATACAAATATGTTGATGTGGCCGGGAAAATGATACTGGACCAGGAAGTAACGGGCTTAAATGCTTCAGGTGTCGAAGTGGTTATGAATCCAATACCAAACATAGCCTTAAAATTATTGATTGAGTATTACTGGCAACCGGTTCCAGTTTGGAATGACGAACAGCCAATGATTGGCAGACACGAAGAGGTTACAAGCAATCACGGAGGAATGAATGATAAGTTTGGGGCGCCTATTCTTGCAGTAGCCGGAAAGGTGACAAGCATTGAAACGAACAACCAAACAGGAACGCTTTTGCAACTTGAAAATGAAGCTACTGCAAATTATCTTAACCTGGCATCAGAACCTCAAAGTATTAAATTGGAGCAGGAAAACCTCGAGCGGTATATTTATTCAATGTCCCAAACACCTGATATATCATTCGAAGCCATGAAAGATATCGGAAACGTTTCTGGGGTTGCGCTTCGTCTCATGTTTTTGGATGCACATATGGCAGTCAGAGTTGAAGAGGAGACATTCGGTATAGGATTGCAAAGAAGGCTTAATATCATCAAATCTGCAATAGGCGCGCTGATTGATACTTCACTGGCTAAAGAAGCGGCCACAATCACATTAAAACCAATCATTACACCTTATTTGCCAGCTAACATATCTGAAATGATCGAGAATCTGACAGTAGCAAAAACTGGCGGCATAATGTCAACAGAAACATGTGTAGAAAAAAACCCTTTAGTTTCTGATCCTGTTGCAGAAATGGACAGAATATTAACTGATAATCAAAATAATAACGCAGGATTATAATTTAAAAAATAAACACAATGGCAAGAGAACACTTAGTATGGCCGACACTTCAGGAGATGATGTTAGGCACAGAACCAATTTTTGTATCAGGTGCAACGCCTTACGTATTCGCAACAGGTCACGCTGCTTATGGACTAGTTTGTAGGATTGATGACACACAGGTGACATCTATTACCGACGTTGACGGGACCACCACAACCAATAAAACATGGCAGAATGTGGCAATGAAAGCTGGTATTGACTGCATCATATTTGACATTCCAGTTGCTTCAATCACTTTAAACGCTGCCGGAAGTATCGCGCTGTACCCGATTAAATACCAAAGTTGATCTTTTTTTGAAAATAAATCGGAAATCATATGTATATTTGATTGTATTATATTATATTTGTGGAATGTTTAACTAATATTTCATAAAAATGAATATTCAATTATTCTTTACCAGTTTAGACGAAAGAGATAAAAATGAATTATTTAATCTATTAATTAAGGATAAATATCCATTAATTGAAAATATTTCTGACTTTACAAAGATAGATACATGGATTGATTCAAATGACAGATTGCCTAAAATGTCAGCAAGATTAAAAAATATATTGCTTTCATGTGACTATAACGAAGAAAGAAATTTTATTTTTTTGGAGCAAGTTAATGAACGCGCATTTTTATCAATAAGAGATGCCGGGAAAAGAAGCTGGAATGAATTTACATATTACAGGGATAAGTCCATATGAAATATCCAAACATCAAAGCCGCAAAGTTGAGCCATGCCGATATTGCCCGCTTATTTGGGTTTAAGTCCGTTAAGTCATTCAATCGAACGTCAGCGCATCATCGGTACATGAATGGGCTGGAAGGTGCACTGGCAAAGGTTAAGGCAGAACGGTTATTTTATGACTTGGAGCAATTCGCAAGTTTGACTCCGTTTGAAATTAAAGAGGCATTTAAACCGAAATCCAATGACTGAGATACTTTTTTTATCGTATGACAAAAACGATGCATGTAGCTGGTATCGTTCGGCAGGAATTGCAGCAGACTTGAGGAAACAATCAGGATTAAGTATCACCTCCGTATCGTGGAAAGATATTGACTTAGATTGGTCCACTATCCTTCAATTTGATATTGTAATGATTCAGAGGCCATACACCCGACAGTCATTAGACCTTTGCCGGTATGTAAAAGCCTTAAATGTTGCACTTTGGATTGACTACGACGATAACCTATTTGCGGTACCCATCGAAAATAAAGCGTATCACATTTACAACAATCAAGCAAATCAGGGAAATATCAAAGGAATACTGAATCTTGCAGACGTTGTAAGTGTGACTACTGAAGATTTAAAAGCTGCTTATTTGCCTTTCAATTCCAATATTCAAGTCATTCCGAATGCTTTTAACGATTCTGTTTTTAAGCGTGAACAATGGTCTGAACGATCCAAATTAGCTGTTTGGCGTGGAACCGATACACATATACTCGATGTTTGGTCATACGCTCAGGCAATAAGCCAGGCAACCGAAGAACATCCGGACTGGCAGTTTCTTTTCTGGGGGTTTGAGCCTTATATGTTATCCACTACTGAAAATAAAGGATTCAAAGAAGGACAGGATATAATATTATATCATTCTAATTTACAAAGAATGAAGCCGGCAGTTATGCAGATCCCTTTACAAGACAATGTATTTAATCGATGCAAATCTATTGTTTCAGTTATCGAAGGGAGTTATGCGGGGGCTGTCTCTATTATACCTGACTTTTGGGATGTTCCAGGCACGTTAAAGTACAATTCTAATGAAACATATTACCAAGCTTTAAACGCTGTATTATCCGGTCAAATTGACATTAAAACAGAGAATGCCAAAAGTTGGGAATATATACAGGATTGCTTAACGTTGAGCAGGGTAAACAAAATGAGAGTTGAACTAATAAAAACGCTATTATGAAATTCAAAGATTCAAATTTAGCTCACGAATATCTGGACAAATTAACCGGGATCGAAATAGGCGGCAGCGCTCACAATGCTTTCAATTTGCCTAACTGCCTAAACGTGGATTATACCGACTCGATGGATACCATATTTAAAAAGGCAGAGTTTGAGTATTGCGGTGAAAAAATGCCGGTTGATGTTGTGGCGAATGGTGATAAACTACCATTTAAAAATGAATCATACGACTATGTAATCAGCTCACATGTAATAGAGCATTTCTTTGACCCTATTGCAACGATTAAAGAGTGGCTAAGGGTGATTAAACCGGGAGGTTATATTTTCATCATTGCGCCAACATGGAGAGCGATATCTACCGAAACAAGGGACTGCACAACATTGGAAGATTTGATAAAGCGTAATTCAGGCGAAATCAAACAAGATGAAGCACAAAACCCGCACGATCATTTTAGTGTTTGGAATTTAGATGACTTTTACGAACTTTGCCAGTACATGAATTGGAACGTAGTCGAGGCGATACAGCCAGACGACAAGGTAGGAAACGGATTTTGTGTGATCATAAAGCGGTAAAATCATGCCAGTAATTTATCATGAAAATAAGCCACCTACGTATATATGTCAAGATTGCGGACTTAAATTTACCCATTTCAGCGATAATATGTTGATATTAAAAGACTATATTTGGCTTTCAATAGCAAAAAAAGAAGATGTATTATGCGATTCATGTATTTCAAATAGACTAAAGAAACCAGTTGAATTATGTGATTTATGGGTAAATGAAAACGGCATTACCTCATGTATAAATGACTGGTTTGTAAAATATAAACAAAAATGAGAATAAAACTTCCAATATGTTTTTATAACGACGAAACATCACAATTAAGCGATGCAGGAATTGAATACGACTTAAGTGATGGAGACGTTAGGGACGTAATATTTTACAGTATTTCTGTAATTGCACCTTATCTATACATGGGTAAAAACTGGACAACTGTTTACGCTGGTGGAGAAACATTCATTTGTCAATTACCCATGCGTGAAGTTGATAAATTAATAAACAGACAAATTTTAATTTATTCAGAATGAAAACTATACTACTACACGACTGCTCTATTAAAGGATTTATCGAACGCAAAGATGAATACGATGTTGTTGACGAAGAAGACGGGAAAATACTATTCACGGGAACGGCGGCCGAATGCAAACTGAAATATTTAGAATACTTAGAAGATGAAAGCAGACGCAATAACAGCAGAATATAGAAAGCGATTTTTAGCGAATCAAGCAACCTTTCAGGCTCAGCATTTAGGGCTATTCGATAAGGTTACTAAAGATATTGCGCGTATGGCAAACGACCCAACCGTGCGATTAAATAAGGCTTTCAAATTCAATAAGCCTACCTACAACAAGATTGAAAATATAATCACTGATTTTCACGATAAAAGCCTTGCCTTAAATGAGTATGAAATTGCTCAGGCTTGGAAGTTATCAGGGGCTAAAAACGACGCAATCACAAATGAATATCTTGCAGGGTTAACGGCTGTTAAAGGATTAAATAGAGAGGCTTACTTTTTGCCAAACACAAAAGCACTCGAATCATTTATTGCACGGGAACACGGGACTAAAACGCTTTCAGACCGAGTGTGGAAAATAGCGGACCAGTTTAGAGCAGAGATGGAGGCCCACCTCGGAATTGGGATTGTGAACGGCGACAGTGCATCGGTGATCAGTAGAAGAGTTAGGCAGTATTTAAAGAATCCTGATGCCTTGTTCCGCCGGGTCCGCGATAAGAACGGTAAATTAATTGCGTCTCAGGCAATGATTGATAATAAGCCTGGAACCGGAGTTTATAACAGTAGTTTTAAAAATGCAATGCGGTTAACCAGATCTGAAACGAACATGAGTTTTTTGGCATCTGATAATATTCGATGGTCTCAACTTGATATGGTGATTGGTATTCGCGTTTCACTTTCGGGTTCGCATCCACATTATAATTACGTTGAGATATGCGAAGTTTTGCAGGGCTTATATCCTAAGTATTACAAGTTTATAGGTTTTCATTCGCAATGTTTATGTTCGGCAGTACCTGAGTTAATGCCCGAAAAAGACTTTGTTGCATATTTAAACGGAGATAACGAAACTTTAATATCAAATCAGATTGACGTAATGCCAAAGAATTTTATTACATATGCCGGTGCGCAGTTCGATAAACTATCTGAAAAAGTAGCAGGAAAACAACCGTATTGGTTTAGAGATAATCGCAAAATAATCAATGAAGTGTTAGGTAAATAAAAGATGTTATAAAACATGTTTTGTTGAATCAATGATTATTCGATATACTTTAGGGGAAAATTTAAATGATATGAAAACTTTACTATTTGTAATTATTTTTGTCCTTGCAATGAGTTGCAAAAAAGATATAGGCGATAACCCAGTAATTATCGGTAAAACTTACACGGCTTTTACATCCCAAAAATCAGTCGATGGAATTCCTCTTTACGTTGCTTATAGGTTTATAACAGAATCAATGGCACTCGAATTATCGATTGACAGCACTACTACTATTCATTCGCAAATAGAAGTCGAGTATGTAAATTGCTACCCTGAAATTGCCATAAGAAATGCCGATTACGAAAAAGGTTTTTGGGTAGGTGCGTTTTATGATGAAAAACATTTAATGATACATAACCTTAAAATGACATTATTAAATTAAACGGTATTATTAAAGTTGGGATTTACACTTAAAAATAATTGAGATGGATTTGCAAGATAAAATTAACAACAGAGACACGGAATTACAGCGAGCGTATGACTCTTATTTGGTTGAAAGAGATTTTGTTATCCAAAAAATAAAAACAATAGAACAGTCGCTTAGGCACGAAAAAGACCGGCTCCAAAAGATTAATTTAGGAATAACTAAATGCCACGATAGAGCGGTTGAACAAAATTGCGTAAGTGTTCTTTATTATTCACCGAAATAATTTAACCTCTCCTATACGGGGAGATAAAAACAACTGAAAATATGATAGCAAATGATTCCGGTATTACTTGCCCTGATTGTGGAGGGGAAATGGAACAAACAGACACAACATTTTCAAATGTTAAAACTGACAGGTGCAATATAGGAGACCACACGGGAAATATATTGAGTTGTGAGCCGTGTGAATGTTTATGGATTGAAAATTTATTGAATGGAAATATTGAACGATTCGAATATTAACCACAAACCATAAAAAGGATGAATCAATATAATAAAAGAATCTGGCTAAACGATATAAAATCTTCTTCTACCAGCAGCGTAGTTACATTTGATGGAGACGTGAAATATTCAGACAAAACATACAGGGATGTTTTTATTAAAATATCTGATTGTAAATATTCCATTAAACTTCATAAAAAAGACGAAGATTCAATATCGGACTTTATAACCAAAATGAAATTATTAAAAACTGAAATAGAACTTTTTATTAACCATTTAGAACAAGAAAAATGATTAAAATATTAAGCATTAAAAAAATAAAGAAGGGGAGTATTGTCACCAGAGTATGCCCGCCTAATGGTTATTCTGGCGATGCTTCTTATATTGGAATGAAATTAGAGTTAATTAAAATCACCGATACCGAAATTGTTTTAAAGAGTTTGGAAGATTCGGAGGATAGGAGAATAAATATTCCTTTAAATATGTATGAGTTTGGATGGAGAAAATATGAATTGTCAAGTGATAAAAAATACAAAAATTCGCCATGTTCTGAACGAAAGGGACAATTGAGAGTCCAATATGTTTATTTAGGGATCGAATTAGATAAACGAAGGGGTGGTTATTTAAACGACGAGTTCGGCGATTACTTAACTGTGTGCCGTTATTTAGAAAGCATTAATTGCAGTGTTTAAAATTTTAACCCTCACCCCTGCCTATACGGTGAATAACACTTAAATGTTGTGAATAATACTTATAAACTTAAAACATGAAACAATTTACATACATTAACGATATCCTAAACGATAAACAGTTTAAAATACTGTTAGATGACGCGATAAACGAAGAAACACACCGCCGCAATTGTTCGTTAGTAGTTGTCCGTGCACAGGGGCTCGAATTAAGGCGTAATACCTTTTATCATATCGAACTTAAGGGATTGCTTACCGTCGAGGGATTAACGTCTGAATTTAAGCTAATCGAGGCAGGACAGTCGAAATGTTCAGCACATGAACGGCATTTTATACATGTAATGGTTGACGATACGATTATGAACACATTGGAATATTACAAGGTTAATCGAATTACGAGATTTTGGAAACGAATCATTAATAAATTTAAGAAATGGATGCAATAAGATTAAGGACTATGGCGTGGAAGTCGGTGATAGGGTTTGGAAAACATGCAGATTTAAGTATAAGGCAGATATTCGACCTAAAACACACTCGATATTTAAGATGGGTATATTATGGCATGGATGGATTATCGTTTAATGATGAGATATTAAAGGAATTGCATATAATATGTGAGCACGTGGACCATAGAATTCAAAAACCAGGAACCAACCTTGAATTGCACGAAATCATAAATTCTAAAATTACAGATTATTCCAAAAATAGGAATCCTTATAATTATAATAAGCAATTAATGAAGACCGAGTCGAGAATTCTTGAAAAAAAGATAAAAATAAGAGATGGTGAAAAATGGTCGAAATCGAATATGCAAAGAATAAATCAGGGGCGATAAGAAATACTTCAAAACCAAAATAAAGCACACTCGACAAGGTAAAACGAATCATTAATAAATTTAAGAAATAAACCCAACCAATAAGGTAAAACGACCGGATAATTAACTTTGTCCGGTTTTTTTGTGACCTGTTCTAAAAAACATGTTGTATAACATGAAAAATAAATGTTAAAATATTTTTTTATGTGAAAATTAATTATATTTGCCTAATAATTAAAAAACACATGAAAGAAAAAATCTTTTCCGCTTTAAAAGTTGTTTGTGGAGCTACCACGAGCATATCAGACAAGACTCTGCAAATTATGGCAGACAACCTATCAGCAACAGTGACCGAAGAAAGCCAAATTGATGCTGCGATTGAACTTCAAAAACCTATTTTACAAGCTATTGACGGCAATATTAACCACGTGACCGCTGAGGCTGTAAAAAAAGTAAAGCCTGCTGACAAACCAGCAGAAAAGCCGGCAGAAAAACCAGCCGACCCGAACGAACCGGAATGGTTCAAATCCTATCGCGAAAAACAAGATCAGGAAACATTGAGTTTAAAAACTAAACTCGAAGGATATGACAAAGAGAAGACCACAGCTCAATTAACCGGAAAAGTTACGGCTAAATTGAAAGAAAAGGGTATCCCGGAATCATATCTAAAAGGCCGTAATCTACTCATCGAGTCAGAGGATGGTATTGATACGCTTGTAACTACTATTGACGGCGATTATACCGCTTTTAAACAGGAAATGGCAGAACAGGGCGTATTTATTAGCGTTCCTAAAACACCGGCAGCGGGAATAAAGGAAGGCGAAGCGTTAGGGGCATCAATAGCCGAAAAACGTAATACTGGAGCGTCTGAAGGCATCCAGGGTAAAAAAATTGTTTAATTTAAAAATTTAAGAAATGACAATAACATCAAAATCTTTCGGTGGCAAGAAAGTAATCTTTGAGTCAATCATAGATGAAGTCATCGGTGGTGTTAGTTTGAAGACCGCGCGTTTGGATTCCTTAACAGTGAATACCAATGTAGATAAGCGCGAACTTCCGGCAGGTACACCCGTTTATATTGACAGGGCTGCAAGGACTGCCGACGTATGCAAATCAGTTATCGCGTTGCTTGGAACGACCGCGCAAGCTATTAAGGTTCCAAAAAACAATCACTTTAAAGTAGGTGATTTTCTAAATGATGGTGTTAAAAGTTCGGCTATTACCGGAATTACTACCACCGATGCAAGTTTCGACACTCTTGCAACTGCTGAGGCTCTTGTTTATGCCGAGGGCACAAAGTATGGCGAAGGTTCTGTATCTGGAACATCGGCAGTTCTACTATTCACTCCAAACGGAGTTACAAAAGATAACTGTTGGATCGGAGACGGCAATGCAGACGTTGGTGTAGTAACTATGGGTTCAGTTCGTGAATCAGCGCTTACATTCCCGGTAAACGCACTTTACAAAGTTGCTCTTCGCGGAGGTGCATCAGGTACCGGAACATCACTAATAACATTCACCGTTTAATCGTTTAAATTATGAAAACAGCAATTACAGAAGGTTTAAACCAACAGACGGTTGATTCTTACCTACAGAAAAGAGTGTATAATGCACTTTATTGGCCTACTTTTTTCCCTTTGAAAAATGTAAATTCATTGGATGCAAAAACGCTTATCGGAGCCGAGGGCTCACGTGTAGCGGCTCACGTTATTTCGTATGATGTGAAAGCGCCGGAAGCAGGACGTAAAGTGACGGCTACTCAGTATTTCGATATCCCGAAAACAGCACAAAGCCGGGTTAAAACAGAAAAGGAAATACTCGAACATGCGATTACAAAAGCAGTACAGGGACAAAATGCAGTCGTAGAAGATTACTTTAATGACATCGACTTTGTAAATGACTCAGTTAATGCACGTGAAGAGTGGTTTGCACTACAGGCCATGAGCTTAACCAAAATTCAGCTATCAACAACCAATAACCCTCAGGGTATCGTTAATGAAACGGTGATTGATTTTGGCATGAATGATGCAAACAAAAAAGTAGTTTCCGCAGTTTACGCAACTAACGCAGCTAAATTGGTTACTGATTTTACAGCAGTTGCAAAAGCTGGAAGGCCATTAGGATTGAAATTCCAATATGCTTTGATGTCGCAAAATGCCTATGATCTTGGCATCGCAGGAACTGAGCTAATTGCAATGTTTACAGGTCTTAATAACGTTGTTAGCCCTATCGACATAGCTTCAGTCAATAGACTGCTTACTGCTCGTGGATTGCCTTCTATTATAATCATAGATACTTACATTGGCATTGAAAATAAAGCTGGAGTCGTAACTCCAACTAATCCGTGGTCTGATACGCATATTCTTTTTGTTCCTGAAATTTCTCAGGGTAACATGTTTAACGGACCAATTGCGGAAGAGATTGAGAAACCAGACGGCGTGATTCAATCCAAGAAAGGAAATGTTTTAGTATCAATACAAAAATCATTTAACCCGGTTAAAGTAGTCACCAAAGGCGAATGTAATGTTTTCCCATCGTGGCCAAAAGTTAACCAGTGTATCAATCTTTACACTGGAAGTACTACAACCTGGGCATAATCTCAACGGGAGGTTCACGCCTCCCTTAAAGTTAAATCAATGACAAATTTAGAAGCAATAAAGGCAAAGTTAAACTACCCGCTATCTGAAAACGCTTTTATTTTAGCGTTACAGGATCGAGGACTAACTTCGTCCGATGTTTATTCTGACAAAAAGTCTCTTGAATTGGTTTACGCTGATCTTTGCTATACTTTAGTTTCAAGTCCGAATATTACCGAGGGTGGTTATCAGATCAGTATGACTGAAAAGAAGCTGCTTATTCAATTTGCGGATTCGATCTTTGCAAAGAATGGGTTAACTAGTCCTTTGTCGCCAAAAGCAACATTTATAAACGTTTGGTAAAATGGTACAATATCCTGATTCGATAGTTATAACAGTTCTTGGAACACCGACACAAAACACCACAACAGGCGAATGGACAGCGGGAACCAATACTGTTTATACTTTAGATTGCAGAGTAGAAGTAAATACCCAAGCGCGAAAGGTGGCAGGACAGGACGGTATATTGATTGATTACGTGTTTAATTGCTTTCTTCCATTGATGACAACCGTTATTCCAGTAGGATCTACATTCACCTTAAGCAGTTTATCAAACGGGGTAATAAAGGGTTCAGTTAAGCGTTCTTTCAATGGTCAGTTAAATAGTAGATTATGGCTCTGAAATCAAACTGGAATTCAGCAGCTTCAATGAGAGATTTACAGGCTCAGGCCGAAAAGATCAATCAGCGAATAGTTGTAGCCTTTCATATGGCAGGGTTAAAGTTTATTAAGTCAGTTAGAAAACAGCCGGGAGGACATCCACAGGGTTTTTATGATGATAAATCGACAAACCTAAGGAACTCAACTCAGTACTTTATTCTTTTGGATGGCGAAATAATTGAACAGTACGATTCTCAATTTACGGGATTAAACATGCAATCGATACAGCCATACATTAAAGACGGGTATCAGTTGATCGGAATAGCAGGGATGAACTACGCCTCGACAGTTGAAAGCAAGGGTTATAATGTGATTACAATACAGGCAGACCAATGTATTATTGATTTAACAGGTTATTTTAAAGAGATTCAAAAATATATCGACAGGTAATGGCAACATTCAAGACAGGCAGTCAAATAATTGATACAGTAATGGGGCTTTTAGTTTCAATATCTGTTCCAAAGTACCCACATACAAAGCCGGACAATTTACAACCGCCTGAATATATCGTGGTTAATACTTTGGGTATTGATGCCAATGTGATGCAGATTTGCCATGTAAATGTCAATTATCATGTTAAAGATATCATACCAGGCGCTCCGGATACATCGAAGATTAAAGCCGGCGAATCGAGTGTAATGGATATCTTAAAACAAGCAAACGGAACGGGATATTTAATTGACTTCGAAGGTCAGTATGATGAACGGGAACCGGGGCAAAATGAACATTATTCAAATTTAAAATTTTCATTCAAACAAATAAATTAAAAGAATGGCTAAATACATTTATGCGGTTACTACGTTAAAATACGGAACACCGACAGGAACAAACACAATGCCAGCATCAGGAAGCATGACACTACTACCTGATCCAGTAAAAGGGTCTTTAGTAATCGAAGAAACCGAAGGGACTTACACCGACTTTTTCACTGAAACCCGTAGAAGTCCAGTCAAGACCGTTAAAACTCAGGAAGGTGATACAACCGTTACCGCTCAGTTTTACGATATGACTTATACTACGCTTGCAATCTTTAAAGGTGGAACAGCTCCGACAGCAGGTGGATTTGATAAGTTCGTACCTTCGACTGGGTATACAGAGGTCAACAAGGCTATCGAGATTACATTCGCTTCAGGCGACGTTATGAATATCTTCAATGCTAACTGTTCGACTCGTATCATTGGGGCTGGTGGACGCGATAAGATGTTCATGTGGGAAATCAAAGCAAAGGTTAATCTTACTGCTGATCTTTCCGGTGACGCTGAGTATTCTAAAGCACAATAAAAGTAAGCCTCAGTAATGGGGCTACTTTTTTTAAAATCCAATGATGGAAAACGAAGTTAAAAATGTGATTCTTGGCATAGCTGGGGAAAAAGATCAATTTGTTATTAAATACTTAGGTGTTAATTGGAAATTATCTATCAAACCGCTAAGCGCAAAGCAATTAATACAAATAGGTGGTGAAATATGCCAGTTAACGGACATTGAAGATGAGTCAGAAACAGTATTTCAATCTTTAATGAAACATGCTGACGGATTAAAACTTATTTGTCGATCTATCTCTATTGCAACTGGAACCAATCACATGCGAATCGTCACTAATGCCATAATGGATTTACAACTTGAAGATATTCAAACACTTTTTTCGCTTGTTATCAAACAGTCATCAGCCGAACGTTTTTTTTTTATTATGGGATCGGCAAAGAGCCTGAATTTATTGAAGAAGAAACCAAGTCAGTAGGGGGAATGCGTGGCGGTGATTCGATAATGGGTCAAATAGCAATGATGAGGGTAAAACTTGGACTTTCACATGAAGAGATTATGAACAGGCCCTGGATATTAACACAAATCGAATCCGCGGACTTTCCCTACTATGATAGCAAGAAAAAAACCATTATTTCAGACCCGATACAAGCCGGTAATTTCCTGAGTAAATACACTAAAGAATAAAACTATGAGCGCCGTACAGTTTTCAGCCACTTTGAATACCGCCCAATTACAATCTGCATTAACGGCATCAAATCAACAGGTCGGGGCATGGGCACGAGGCGTTGAGGGTCAGGTATCTGGGGTTGATTCCGCAATGAATAAGTTAGGTGCAGGATTAGCGGTTTATTTTGGCGCCGGAAAGCTGAAAGAGTTTGGCATGGAGGTTATCAATGTCAGGGGTCAATTTCAGCAGCTTGGAATAGCCTTTGAGACCATGCTTGGCAGTAAAGATAAGGCCGACAAATTAATGAATGAAGCTGTAACCTTTGCAGCAAAAACTCCATTTACCCTTGCAGATGTAGCTACCAACATAAAGCAGTTAATGGCAATGGGTATCGCTACCGAAAACGTGATGGGGACGATGAAAGCCCTAGGAGACGTTGCGGCGGGCGTATCTGTTCCTATTTCACGTGTGGCTATCAATTATGGTCAGGTTGCAGTGATGGGTAAATTACAGGGTCGTGAACTGCGTGACTTTGCAATGGCTGGGATTCCTTTAGTTGATGAACTGGCTAAAAACATGGGTAAGTCAAAAGACGAGATTCAGGGTATGGTTACCGCCGGGCAAATTGGTTTCCCTTTAGTTGAAGCTGCATTTAAGTCAATGTCAGGTGAGGGTGGAAGGTTTTACAACCTAATGGAGAAACAAAATGCCTCCGTGACTGGTCAGATATCCAACTTAACGGATAAATGGCAGGTAATGCTAAATGATATTGGTAAAGCAAACGAGGGATTAATCTATTCAGGCATTTCAGGCATTGCCAGTTTAATTACAAATTACAAAACAGTCGGGGAAGTTTTTGGCGGATTAATTACGGTATTCGGGGCTTACAAATTAGCTGTTATGCTTGTAGCTCGTGAGCAGACATTAATGGCAGCATCGACAGCAATAGCAGCGTCGAGCAATGGAGTTTTAACACTGTCAGAGGCACGATTATGGGCAGTAGAAGAGCGAAGACTTGCAACTAACGAGGCATTAAATAAATCAATGTTGGCTAATCCGTATGTGTTAGCAGCAATGGCAGTGGCGGCTTTATCGTATGCTGTTTATAAATTAGTAACCTACGAAACAGATTTAGAAAAATCAATTAATAAATCAAACGTTGAAATATCTAACGAAACAGATAAGGCAGATGAATTATTTGCTGCTATGGGATTGGCAAAAGAGGGAACAGACGCATGGAAAAAAGCCAAAGATGCAATAATTAGCCAATATGGATCATACTTAACTGGGCAACAAAGTGAACTACTGGGAACTAAAGACCAAGCAATAGCACAACAGGCGGTTAATGATGGAATCAGAGAAAATATTCAGCTTAAAATTCGAGATCAGAGCATTACGGAAATTGGTAAAAATACCAGTACTACGATAAGCGATTATATCGGAGGTACGAAAGAGCAAATAAAAAATAAATTTGGAGCTGAAGAGGCCGCTAAATTTGAGATGCAAATACAGCCATTGATTTACAATGTAAAATTTGCAATTGATAAAACTGAAAGAGCCAAAGCATACGCTGAATTGGATGAGTTTGTGAAGAAAACCCAAACTCCGCTATTTAAAGGCCAATGGATTCAAAACAATATGATCGGTACGCTTAAAAGCGTATTAGTCAACTATAACGCCCAAGTTGATGCTGTAAAAAATGCCTTTGATGTAACAGCAAAAGTAAATGAATCAGTTAAACAGAAACCTGAATATATAAATACAGAACAACAGCGTATAAAATTAAGGGGAGACCTGGTTATTGCAGAAAAGGAATTAGTTTCGCTTCAAACAAAACAATTCGATAAGACAAAAGGCGAAGATCCATTAAAGGCCATTGCAGACCAAGAGGCCGTCATTAAAGGATTGAAAGATCAGCTTGGGATAAAAGAAGAGAAGACTAAAAAAGAAGTTGACCAGGAAAAGCAAATCCTCGAAGCAATGAAAACGGCAACAGGCGAAAAACTAAAACTTTTAGCCGCTGAATTAGTTGCACTACAAAAAATAAACGAAGCGAAGCAAAAAACTATCGATCTGGCTATTTTCGAGGCAAAATACAGTAGTAAGGCTGAATTGGATTATATCGATATGTATTCCGGTCAAACAGTAAAAACTAAAGACCCCACAAAATACAAGAAACAAGATACTATTGACGATGCAAGGAAAAGCATTGAGACAAACAATAAAAAAATAGATAAAATACTCGAAAGCGAGAAAGAGAAGGCAAAGCAGTTAGCCGGTAATTTTTATGAGGTTGCAGATGCTGCAAATCAGTTATCGCAGTCAATAGGTGATTCAAATTCAGGATTGGCAGATATGTTATCGGGTGTTGGCAAGGTAGCTGAAGATATTGGGAATTTAGTAAAGGCTGGCGCGTTCACTTCAAAGGGAATGACGAAGGATAATGCAATTAATGCAGCCATATCCGGCGCCTCTCAATTGATTGGAATAGTAGCGGGCCAAGTATCGGAAAATAAACGCGTAATGGATGAATATTACGCTAACATTATATCACAACAACAGGAATACAATCTGCTTTTAAATGACCAGTTGCGGATTAATTCAGACATTCACGGAAGCGTATTTTTAAAGGACTACGAAGGCTCATTAAATGATGCAACATTAGCTTACAATGATGCTCAAAAGAAATATCAGGAGGAATCAAAAAAATTCTTTTCGTCGGAGGCTATTGTCGGAAAAAAGAATGTTATTTCAGGAGGGAATGTTTTAGGTGGAATTGGCGCGGGCGTAGCATTGGGCGCCGGAATTGGCTCTATTGTACCCGTGATTGGTACGGTAATAGGTGCGGCTGTAGGAGGCGTAGTTGGAGCGCTTACTGGACTATTTGCAAAAAAGAAAAAAGATATCGTTGCGCCTCTTTTGGAAACATATCCAGACCTGATCAAAGCAAATGGAGAGTTTAACGCTGATTTAGCTAAAACATTAGTCGCCAATAATAAAGTAACCGAAGCGACAAAACAGACACTGCAAAATTTAATCGACTGGAAAGACGCGGCAGATAAAGCAACAGAACAATTAAAAAGCGTTGTGTCTGAATTAACCGGGTCTTTAGGTAATGGATTGCGTGATGCTTTAGTAGGGGCTTTCGTTGACGGGACCGATGCAGCGATGGCATTTAAAGGAGAGGTGAATAAAGTACTTGAAAATATCATGAGTAATATGATATTTAATAAAGCCTTCGAGGGCGCATTTAAGACATTAGAAGATAATATGGTAGCCAGTTATGCAGTCACTGGGGACCAAACATGGTTAGATGATTTCCAAAAGTTTTACGACGAGTCTCCTGAATTGATTAATCAGTTTAACAAAGGAATGGCAGACGCAAAACAAGCCGGGGCCGACGCTGGGTTTAATATCTTTGATTCTGCTAGTATTTCAAACCCTGCATTAACAGGAAGTTCAATTTTACGTCAAATAACCGAAGAAACGCCGGGCGAATTTGTCGGGTTAATGAGACGACAGGCCGATGATACAACAGCCGTTCGCAGTATTTCGCAATTAGGTGTTGATCATCTAATCAATATCGAAAAGAACACGGCAGATACAGTGTCAGAGCTTAAAAATGCAGTCATTGAATTGAAGGCCATAAACGGGAATACAAAAGTAACTTATCACGCAACTATTTAATATGAGCTATTTATTAAATAATATCGATTTGACTACATACGGAATACTTCCAGGGCAAATATCTGGAAGTAATATTTCAATGTCTGGAGTGTTCAACCTTCCAAAGCGATCAGGCGTATGTTTCCATGAGTGGGCTGAATCAATACAGCCATATGTCGATGCAGACGAGATATTCTTTGAGGGGCGCGACCTTTCATTTGCTGGTATTATTTTAGGAACTCCGGATCAGGTTGTAATCAAGTTGAATATTTTTTATGCAGCAGTTAATCTGTTTTCTGATTTAGTTGTATTCTCAACTCCATATGGTAGCTTTTCAGGTTACGTGAAATCAATAACACCTGAGATGACAAACAGCGGATGTACTTTTACATTATTATTCCGGGAAACTGTTTACACATTACCGTCACCATTGACATTAGGTGATATTTCGGTAGTTACTGCCACGTCAATGGAAGTAGGAGCCATTGACAACTGGACAGGATTAGTAAAAGTAAGAGCGACAGATATAAGATCAAAGACGTTCACTGATTTTACAAATATTGATAAATTAACGTTAAACTCATTAGATAGTACGGCGTATTCTGTTTACTTTTACGATACTTACGGTACATTTATTTCAGGTATGGAACATTCAGACGGATTTGATCCGGCATTTATGACAGGATATCTAAATGGCGAAGGGCAATTAAAAGCAACAGAAATATTAACGTCGTTTGGTTATTTAGGTACATTAACATCAGATTCAGGTACGCCGATAACATCAGATTCAGGTCAATTAATCACATTTTAATAATTCAATTATGAAAGCAATTCTTTTTATCGCACTATTGTTTTTTACTGCTTCATTACAGGCTCAAAAGTTTAGTTCTGGAATGACTAAACGAAATACTGTAGGAGCCACAGATGAGATACTAATTAAGGCAGCAGGGAGTACACCGCCACAATTTACTACTCCAGTCGAACTGTTCAATAGTGCCCAAGCACAATCGAAGTTTTTAAGTAAAACTACCGTGCTGCCATTAACTAATTATATTTCAGGAACAGCAGGTAAAATAGCAGTGTTTAGGGGAGATAGTGCAGTTATAGCTTTATCTGGTGGAACTACGGGGCAGGTGCCAGTAGTACAGGCAAATGGAACAATCGCATTCGGGGCGAGCGGATCTTCGTTATATTCAATAATGACAAGTTCAGCAAATACAACAGGCCAAATATTAGTCAACATAACCGGGTTGTCAAAAACGTTAAATTCGGGTGTAAATTATGAATTTGAAGTCGTTTTGAGCATAGGAGTTTCGGCAGATGTTACGGGAATAGGAATAGGAATGAGTTATAATAGCGGGGTAGGCGCAATAATGAGCGGTGCGATGTTTGGAAGCCTAACTAACGCGTCAACTAAATCAGTCACAATAGACACTTTTAATACGGCTTATTCGGGGTGGCTTACTACATCAGGACAATACGGATCAATCTATATTAAGGGAATAATCTATACTGGGACCACGTCTCAACCTTTAACAGTTCAATTCTTAAAGACAACATCCGGAACAGTCACAGTATATTCATTGAGTTATTTAAGGGTAACTTTAATTCCTTAATTTATGAAAAAATTACTTCTAATCTTATTTTTATTTGCAAGTTCGTTGCTATATTCAAAAAATATCTATGTTTCGACAACTGGGAATAACGGCAATTCAGGACTTACGGAGCTTTTGGCGAAATTAACTATTGCAGGTGGTCAATCTATTGCAGTTCCAGGCGATTCAGTGATTGTGTTAAATGGTACCTATACAACTACGTCTGGACAGTTTGCCTACTTAACCGCTGCTAATAGTGGAACTTCAGGTAGTCCGATTACATACAAGGCAAAGAATAAAGGACTTGCAATTATAGATGGAAACCTAACGACCGATTACGGAATTTTCTGTTATGGGGTTAGCTATATTAATATTGAAGGTTTTAAATTCTTTGAGACTAAATTAATGTGTGTTCCGATAACAAACGGTGCAAATCATATAAATGTCATAGATTGCGAATTTGATCGAAATGGGAAAGTTTGCACCGAAACTACATATGGATTAGATGCTATTTATATTAATCAATCGAGCTATTTGACCATTGAAAGAAACTTATTCCACGATATCGGTCGGCTTGGACCAAGTGAAGGCGGATGTACACCATCGTCTGTTTATTGGATGGGGCACGACCACGGCATATACTGCGAGGGTGGAAACTACGTTTACATTCAGAATAATGTTTTCTATAATATGCAAAGAGGGTTTAGCTGTCAGGTTTATTCTGGAGGCGGTTACACTACAAGCAACTTTTACTTCATAAATAACACGTGCGAAAATGGGAACTATAACCAAACCGTACAAGGTCATTTAGTCCTTTACGGCACAATGGTCAATGCAGTAATCGCCAATAATGTCTTTAAAGATCAATATAGTTCTGCAATAGCGGTTTCACAGGTCAGCTACACTTACACAAACATTTTAATTACTAAAAACCTTTGTTATGGTGGTAATGCGGTATGGACAAATGCGACAGGACTTACAATAACGAACAATTACGACAATACAAACCCACTATTCGTTGATGAAGCGAATCATAATTACGCATTACAATCCACTTCGCCTGCTATTAATGTAGGTTACAATACTGGATTAACAACCGATTATTTAGGTAATGCCAGGACTGGTACGATTGATTTAGGAGCTTATGAATATCAAAGCGGTACAACAACTTATTACAATACTATTCAGTCAGGAACAGCAACCAGGAATGATTGCCAGGTCGGTTATTATGGATCGACAGTGGCTTACAATGTTAGCGCGAATACATACAATTCTACTGCGAGTCAAATTGCAGCAGATAATCTGGCAATTGCAGACGTGTCAGCAAATAAACAAGCGTATGCCAATGCAAATGGAACATGTACTGTAGTTTATTCCGGTCATGGTACGATAGTAAACAGAAATAATGTACCTTTAACAAGAAATAATAAGGCAATAACAAAATAAACACTTTAATTAAAATGTCTGAAATTTACAATACATATCCTAAAACATTTACTGTTCCTGAATGGGCGGTAAAGTTTAAGGTTGTGCTGCACAATAAGGCTGTCGTTAATCTGCCTGTAAACATATCAATAAGCAGAAATGAACTATCAGGAATAGGAATAAGTGAATACCTTATTGATGGTAATGATATGTTGAATTTTGGACTTTATATTTCAGAATCAAAAGCTATTGATAACCTGCCAGAACTAAAGGATCAGTTTTTTACTAAATATGGCAGTGAAGGATATCAGATAACAGGAAGGAAAAATAAAACTCTTTCATTAGATGGGTTTATTATTGGGGCGTCACTAACTGATATGAATGTAAAAATTGCGAATTTAACCCTGCTTTTTGCAACCGAAGGACTACGAGCCATAAAACTAAAAGATCACGATTTGATTAGTTGCTTTGCTACTGAAGGGTTTAAGGTAGGAGATATTGTAGTTTACAATAATGGTATTGCTGCAAAGTTTAATATTGACTTAATAATAGTATAATGACAGAGTTAACGATATATAGAGCCTCAGTAATAGTTGCAACAGTCCCGATAGACGAGAAGACTACGTATTCCAAAAAATTAATGTCTGGCAATTCAATAACTACTGAGTTTTTTGCTGAAAATGATATTGGGGTGCAAATTGGCGACTACATTACTATTAATAGTTTAAATTTCTATATCAATAGAATGCCAACCTACGAGCGGATTAACGATAAGACAATCAGTTATAATATCACATTTGAATCAGCAGAAATAAGCTGGGGAAAGAAAAAGTTTAGGAGTTCTGATGGGTTGGTTAATTTCCCATTGAATGGTAACGCTCTTTCATTCGCTACCTCCATAATTGCAAATATTAATGAGATTGATCCGGGTTGGACATTAGGAGATATTGATGTAACAGTTTATAAAACTATCAATTTTTCAAGTGCTTACTGTATTGGTGCATTATCCCAGGTAGCGCAGGTATTCGGTCTTGAATATGATTTTACTGCGAAAGTTTTAAATCTTAAAAAGTCAATAGGAGTTAATACTGCCATTACGTTCGAATACGGGCAAAATAACGGACTTTATAAATTAAGGCGTGAACAGGTACAAGATAAGAATATAATTACCCGTATGTACGGATTTGGCGGTACTACCAATATTCAGGAATCATACAGGGGTGGAACAAAGCAGCTTGTTTTTGATGGATTGTATCTTGAAAAGAACGTTTCTATTTACGGAGTTATCGAAGGTGATTTTACAGATGAGACTATTTTCCCACAGCGTACAGGATATTTGACAGACGTAAATATCGAATTCAATACAGATGAAACATTTAAAAATCAAACAAGCTGGGTTGAAGATACGACTCTTAATTTCGATATTAATGACTATATTATAGATGGTCAAACACACCTAATAGTGTTTAAAGACGGTGATTTAGGCGGGATAGAACCGGGGTTTGAAATTTGGAAGTACGATAATGCAAACCATAGGATTTACTTTAATCCGGTAACTCGTGAAAATGGTGCCACACTGCCAAAATATAACGGTGGTTTTCCTATAATTCCAATGATCGGCGATAGCTATACACTGACAGGAATTAGCCAGCCTCAGACATATATTGATGATAACGAGTTGATATTACAAAATAAAACCCAAGAGGCATTAGATGAAAACTCAGTACCTCAGGTTGTTTACACTGCTGATATTGACCCGAAATATATAAAGGATAACTCTATTACGGTTAATTGCGGCGACCGGGTAACGGTTATCGATGCAGGACTTGGAATTAATTCATTGATACGTATATCTGGCATTGAATGGCCATTAGTTGATCCAAATAGGATAAAGCTATTAATATCTGACAAAATACCTTATACTTATGCAGAGCAGCTAAATAAGGCGATAATAAGCAATCAGCATGAAATTGTTAATGTAGATAAGTCATCCGAAGAATTGGCATGGTTAGCAGCAATGAAGGCTAACCAACAAAAGAAGATCAAAACGGTTCCAATGTACCAGGGTATTTATGACCCAGCAAAACAATACTTTGGTAATCTTTCAAGAATTGACATAGTAAAGTATGATATTCCTGCAGATAGTCCGGACTTAGGAGTCCTTTATTATATTTCCAGAATAGATGCACCTTCGGAGTCATTTACTGGTATTTTGCCTACAAATGCACGATATTGGAAACCCTTCGACGCTCAGTATAATAGTATAGCAACAGAGGTGTTACTTGCAGAATACGCGACTATTCAAAACCTAAGAGTTGATAAACTTGACGGCGTTTCATCTGGTCCAGGTAATTTAAACGGAATAGTTACTAATGTTCAGGCGAATGTCGTAGCATCCGCACGAGTTGACAAAGTGACAATCTTTATAACAACTGGAAGTTCGATGGTTGAGTGCAACGGATATACGCACGGTATATTTTGGAATACAAGCACAGATATTACAATAACTGATTTTATAACTGCAAATTCGGCAGGATATGGAGCGGTGACGCTTACAAAAATATCATCTACTGAATTTACTTTTACTGCAAATGACCCGGCAGTTGATTTTTCAGGTAGCACATTAATTGGCAGTAGTTTTGGAACTACAAGTTTAGTAAATCCAAAAACAGTTGCAGTTGCACAAGTTGATCAAATAGAGTTAACGGGAAATTCAGGAGAGGCCGAAATATGGGTAAATCCAACGATTGAATTTATTACATACAATTATCTTGGGCTTACACAAACGGCCATAGATTACGTTGCATTATTTGCGGGTATTTTTGCAGCTGATAATATAATACTAACATCCTCAGGGGTTAATTTATTGTTCACGGCTGCAACTGCCGGAGTATCATTTACCCATCCTGTAATATCTCATTATAACACTGTTTTTAGGGGAGGAATATCGATTGACGGTAACGATATATGGGAAACAACTGAAGATACGGACGACGGTGGATATGTATGCATTAATCGAATTGGATATCAAGGCGGTACTACCAGATTCAGAACGCTTATGATTTTCAACGGCAAAGGCGAATCAATGATGGGGTTTAACGGACAACTCAATACGATTTATATTGATTCGATATTGCGTGTGATGTCCTCAATGCCTACATCTCCTACTGGATTGGGTTCTGGAACGATATACCGTGACGGATCCGGTGCGAATGCAGCACTAAAAATAGTTTAAATAATATGGAATTAATGAATAACTTTGATCGATTATCTAAATATAATTAAATATGAACATTTTAAAAATAGCAGCTGATGACCCAAGTTTAGGAATAGTAGGGTCTACGGGGTTAGAGGTTGAACAGGCATTTAACGAAAACTCATTGGGATTATATAATGAAACATTAAGAATAATAGATCCAGTATTAAAGCTGAATGGATCAGATTCATTTGTTTCATTCCCAAATGCAATGCCTATTAACGGAAGCGATTTAGGTAGTTATGAAATGGTCTTTAAAATGCCTACTGACACAGCACCAAATCAAGTGTTATTTTCGTATGGGAATAAAATAATGGTGACAATAAATACTGGATCACTGTTTATTTACTATTCGAACATAGGTGCAACTATCGGGAGTTTTAATGTTTCATCATATGCCGGACAGAAAATAAAGCTCACAATAAAAAAACTCGCAACCGCAGTAGAGGCGTATATTGATGATGTATGGAAATATTCAAATCCGATAACGAGTCCTGTCGCGTTAGCAGATACAACGCTATTTATTGGGAGCTATACTGGTTCTGGATTATTTTCAGCCATTGATTTATATTATTTCAGGGTTTATGATGCAATGGGAAATGTTGTTGTAAATGTAAATGCAGATTCGGGAGCCACTTTAAATAACGTTAAAAAAGTAATTGCTGGCGATATTTACCTTAAGGCGGATAACGAAAGCGTAGTATCAACAAATACCACAACGTCTATTTTAACGGTTAATTGCTTAAATGCTGTTAAATCAGGGGATGCGAACGAAACATTTCAGATGCTTGTTAAGCTGCCAACTAATGTAACTGCAAATCAATCGCTGTTCTCATGCGGAGTAAATTCGCTATATATGAGCCTATATAATGGCAAGTTGACGGTAACAAAAGAGAACGTTGGCGCTATGTACGCTCACTTAATTACCGCCTTTGCAGGTAAAGAAGTATTAATTACAATAGTCAGGAATTTAGCATCTTACGATCTGTATGTTGGAGTGCAAAAAATTGCGTTAAACGGGACGGCAAATTATATGTCGCTTACCGCCTCTGATAAAATACTTGTAGGCTCTTATACCGGAAATGCATTACACACAGCTCTTGATGTTAAGATGTTTCGCAAATGGAATAAATCACTAACACAATCAGATGTAACTTATTTAGCATCCGATCCTCTTAATAATTCGATTTACGAATCAGACCTTGTTTTTGATCTTAAAAACAAAGGTATCGCAGTCAATGGGTGGGCAGATTATAGGGGAGTTGCTATTACTACATTCATAAACTGTTCCGTATCTTATCCGAACGCGCCAATATCAACCGCAACGCAAGGTATCGCAACTACCTTTTTATCTTCTGTTCCTAATGTGATTAAAGCAAGTACAGGGAAGGAATTTAATCTCTGGTTGGATAATATTATTTTGGATTATGAACACTCAGGATACAGAGTTGAAGCGGTAATCGCGGGAAGTGAAGTGAGGCCAATGAACCGTGCTATCAGAATGAATTTTGCAACGACCGGAGCAAAAAGTGTCACATTGAATGTTTACGACAAAGGAAATGTAATTACCGAATCAAAAATAATTACTGTTAATGTGGTTAGTGTGACGGCAGGAACAGGAACACTTCAATTTCTTTTCGTTGGTGACTCAACAATCGACGACGCTACGATGATTAGTCCTGGAGTACCCTATTATGAACACGAAGGTCCGGAAATAGTAAAGGAATTCACAGATTTATGCACTGCAAATACTGGATTTACACCTTTAATGTTAGGACACAAAAAAAACTACCCTCCTTATTATCACGCAGGGATGACGGGATATGACACAACTTGGTTTTTAGATTCTCATTCCCCATTTTGGGATGGAACAAAAAACAATTTTAAATCATATGTTCAGACAAATATCATTGGACAGGCAGGGGCTGTTGATCGTGTCGATTACATGATCTATCAGATAGGGATTAACAACCTTAAAAATGGAACTGCTGCCAGCGTTGTGATTACTGGAATTAAAACCTTCATTGATCAGTTTATAGTTGATTATCCGACTGCAAAAATAATCATTGGTTATCCTGCAAGCGGATGTGATGCAACAGGATGGAGCGTTCACTTTTTCGGAAATACAAGTTTTGTGACGTTCAGAAAGAATATGATTGATCTGTGGAAATTAATCGAAAGTGAGTTTAATGGTAATGCATTATATCCGAATGTTTACGCATGTAATGCAGGGCAATGGATCGACAGAGTTTATGGTATGCCTTATAAATTACTTCCTATTTCTGCGAGAAGTGCCGAAACACAGTTAACGCATTGGGATAGCGTACACCCTGAAAAATCGGGATATGATCAGGCGGCAGACGCATATTTTGCAAAAGTTAAAAGTTTGGCTTAGTAATTATAAAAACTAAATTATGCAAAAAATAATTGAAATGCTCAAAATGATGGCGTCAGCACAAGATAAATTTGAATTGAAAATAATGAAAAAGGCATTGATATACTTGCGCAAACTTGGATTATAATTATAATCCAAGTTTGCGCAAGTAATTTATATTTATTAACTTTGAAATAAAAACATGAAACGTCAAATTAAAACCTACATAACATGCCAGGAATTTTAGGAATACCGGGGATAAAGGGAGTGGGTCGCGTAGGGCCATTGTTGAACTATCAACCTGAAACGAAAGCGTATGTTTCGGGACTGGTAACGCCAATTTCGACTTCACAGAAAAAGAAAATAGATAAGTTGGTTAAAGATCTCAAAACAGGATTGGGCATTACTAATTTATCTGATTTTTTTGATACCTTTTATGTGTTGGCTAATGAAACATCTGAAAGTTCACTTAGGAACCTTGCCAAAAGATCGCAGGATGCAACTGCCGTTAATTCACCTGCCTTTACCGCCTTGGAGGGATTCATTGGAAATGGGGTAAGTAGTTATATAAATAGCAACTACAATGCCTCGATTGGCAGTAATTACAAACAGAATCATTGCTCTTTTGGGGTTTATTCGCGCACAGACTCCCCTATACCATCGAACGATATAGGGGTGAGTGATGGGGTTACAGGTGCAACAATTGGGATGAATTCCTCAGGCTCAAATCAATCTCGATGTCAGACGGGACCAGGAGGCACTACTGCTGTATCTTCGTCGTTGGGTACTCATATCGTAAGTCGACTGGAAAGTAGTAAGTATATTGATTATCGTAATAAAATAGCACTTAATGAGTCGTTAATTACTTCAGCTGCGGTTGTTAATCTGACATGGTTTATTCTTTGCCGATCTACAAGCGGAACGCCAACATTATTTAATAACCGGCAAATTTCTATTGCGTTTGCAGGAAAAGGGATGACAAAGGCTCAATCTGACGCTACAACTGACGCAATTGAATCTTACATGGATTCTAACGGGAAAGGAGTAATAGCATGAAGCATATAATTATAAGCACTACAACAGCAAACAGGATCAGGGGACAACATGGAGAGTACAGCGCGATTGATCCACAACCGCTTGGAGATGGTAAATTTCTCATTCCTGAAAATGTTTTAACTGATGTAGACCTACAAGAGATTGAAGGGTTAATTCCCGATTCTAATCCTCGCAAAACAATTGAAGAAATCAAACTTTTGTATCCTGATTTTCAGAAAAACGAAGGATTGATTTAGGTTCACATATAGGAACAATCCGAAACAACAATAATTTTCACTTTAAAACAATCAACATGAAAAACACAAATCGTTTATTTAAAGAATTACCAAAGCCAGGGCCAGGGCCGACAAGTCCAGATCCTCCAACTGGTGAGCCTCCGATTATTCCATGAGGTGGGTAACTTTCATAAAATGGGCGCCAATTCTCGTTACTTTAATGATGGGATTGGCGTTTGTTTTTGCTCTGAATGGTCACTATGAATATGTGAAACATTTATCCGGTAAGTTTGGTTGTGCGCTTTTTATCCTTCCTTTTTACATGTGGGAGACATCAAATAGATATCGGTTTTGTTATTGGCACAAAGCATTCATTATTAACATTGCGTTAGTTTCATTGGTCACTAATCTTAAAATAGACTTCAACCTATTTGAATCATATATCTGGTATTGTAGGGTAATCTTATTTATAACTATTTTGTTTTTATTTATTTCATCGTTCCTTTATTTTCGATACGGATGTTTTCGAATTAAAAAATAAATCATGTTTTTAATTGCTTTTCGTTAAATTTTAGCTTAGTTTTGTTTGTGCAAGAATTAACATGAGTTATGAATGATAAATTTGAAGAAATGAGCGAAGCTGATTTTCGTTACTACCTGGACAAATTACTGAAAGGGATTGACGATAAATTCGGAATGTTTACAAAACAACAGGATCGAATTGAAGAAAAAGTTGATGATATTTGGACTACGATCGATATAATGAAGGCACAAATAGCCAGCCAATGCGATAACTGTCAGAACACTAACGATGTGACAGAGTTAAAAAAAAACGTCGGGGAATTGATGATTATAAAAAAATACTGGAAGGTTTTTGTGACTGCTCTAGTTGCGGTGGGGATAGTTGGGATCATAACATGGACGGAGGCGATTCAGAGACTAAAGACAAAAGTGTTTGACAATACCGAATATATACAAGAACAAGATTCAATTCAGGCGATAAAAGACGACAAGGAGGTTAAAAGCATACTTAAAAACTAAAACAATGGATTATTACTCAGTCCAATTACTCAAGATCAACCACTCATGTAATCCGCTACCGTCCGTTAAGTTTCGCGATGGTTGCGGATTTTCGACAACCTGGATGCACTTAACGCCGGAATGTATCGAGGCTATTAGTGACTATTTGAAAACTACAACATTTAAACCTGAAGTAAAAACTGAATAATATTACTATATTTGACAAACTAAAAACAAAAACGATGAATTTTACAGAGGTTTACGATTTAAATAAGGAACAACAAAAAGCATTTAACGCACTAAAAAGAGCTGCTGATAAATGTAATAAAATAAATATTGGGTTTGTGAATCTATATGGGTCAATAACTGCATTTGATAAAAGTATGATTTCTGATTTTGATGTAGATGCAGATTTTGAATTGGACTGTATGGAGTATGGCTATCCATCTAATCAAATTGATAATTTAGGCGGATGCAGTTACGCAGATGATCAAAACCTGCATTCATTTAAACTTACATCAAAAGGTAGCAAAATATTTAATTCGGAACAATAAAAACAAAAATGGCAGAATTTAAAGAGGCTTTTGATTTAATGATGATACATGAGGGAGGATGGGTTAACGATCCTATCGATAGGGGATTGGAAACTTTTCGCGGAATATCCCGTAAGTTTTGGCCGAATTGGTCTGGGTGGGATATAATTGATTTAGCAAAGACTCAATCTAATTTCCCAGCTAATTTAAAATCGAATATCGATCTGAATGACTTGGTGATTGAATTTTACAAAGAAAACTTCTGGGATAGATGGCAGGCAGATAAAATAAACAATCAATCGATTGCAAGTATTATTGTTGACTGGTTACTGAATAGTGGCATTTGGGGCATTAAAATACCGCAACGAATTCTGGGATTAGTCGAAGATGGGATAGTGGGCCCGAAAACGCTTAACGCTGTCAATTCATCAAATCAAAAGGGATTATTTCAGGATGTCAAAAATGCACGTGAACAATTCTATTGGAATATTGTCAAAAATAATCCTTCGCAAAGTAAATTCATAAAAGGCTGGCTTAATCGATTGGCAGACTTTAAATTTAAGGTATGAGCGACGAAATAAGGGAACTGATTGAAAAATTAAGAATCGAAGATGACGAAAACAGTTAAAGCAGGATTTTGGCAGGAATTACAAGTTGATGGGTCGGTAACAGATTCATTCATGAGACTTTTAGAGACTTTGTTTTTCATGTTACTTTGCGCTTATACTTTCTTTTCGTTCACTTATTACGAATCACATTTTCAGGAATTCACAAAGCTATTAACGCAAAAAAGCATTACAGAGCAGTCATATAACATGCTTATTTCTCAACTCAAAATAATTGATTGGGATATATTCACAATTTTAGTAATCGCTACGGTAGTCCCGAAAGCAATACAAAAGTTTGCCGAAATGAAAACCGGAATAAAAGATAGCTCAATTACAACAGAAACGACAATAAAAACAGATACTAAAACAACAGCGCCATGAAACAAAATACATATAGGGATACTATTCATAATATGTACGCAGTTGCGTCAAGTAGCATGATGGCGTGGATGTTAATACGCGGAGAATGTCATAAAAAAGGAATTGAAATTCCAACAGCCGACAAGATTATTTTAGTAAAAGAAGATTCAGGTTATAAAACAACAAATACAACATCATGAACAAATATCTAAAATACGCCATTTACGCGCTATTCACGGGAATGTTAATTATTATCATTGTCCAGTACTTCAAAATCAAAGGCAAGGATAAAACAATCGATTTGCAGTCAGTCGAATTATTGATCGCAAATGACAGCGCTAAGGTTTACAAAACGAAATCCGGGCAAGTTTATTCTCAATTAAATTCAGTTGTGATTGAATCTAATGTATTAAAAAAGTCACTTGAATTGACCGGATTAACGATTAAAGAATTAAGACAAAAAGACATTAAATGGCGAAACATTACCGCTACATTACAGGCCGAATTAGAGGCATCTGGACACGGTAACACAATATTACATGATACTGTTTACATTGATTCGACAGGCGTAAAAATGCCAGCCAAAGACTTCCAATGGACAAATACTTATCTGACATTGGCCGGACTAATTAAAGAGAAAAAAGTTGATCTGAATTATTCGTACAAAGTCAAATTAAATTCAATAACCGAAACAAAAGGAAAAGAAACAAAGATTACTATTTATACAGATGATCCTAACGCCAAAATAACATCGGGTTATCAAATCAATGTGATCAACAATACTGCATGGTATCAGAAGTGGTATGTGTGGGGGGTTGCCGGATTAGTGGGCGGTTATTTTATCACAAAGTAGTTTGAAGTATCAAATAAAATATTAATTTTGGATTATCGTTTTTAAGTTAGTTTAGGTTTAGTAATTCAGACCCGTAGGATTCCCAGTCTTACGGGTTTTTGCTTTTATATCAATCACTTACAAAAACATGTTTTATAACATGTGGTAGAAAGTGAAAATAAATGTGAAAGTATTAGGTATACGTTAATGAATGTGTTATATTTGTCGTATTGAATTACGCTTAAAAATGAATGAGATGAAAGAATTTAACACAAAAAAGAAAATTGAAGATGTTGGGGATTTTGAGGAGTATTGTATCGAGATACTTGAAAGTTATTTGGACACATTCACAAAAGATGCCGGATTAATCAGAGATGTCGAGGAGGACGATTTGACTTATGAAGATGAAATTTCGTTTATATATACACTAGAAGGAGAGAGACTTGCAAAAAAAATGATCGGTTTGCTTCATAAAATTGGCGAGGCTCATTATCCAAGTGAAGACATTGAAATAAGCACAAGTAAATTTCAAGAGATTTAAAACACATTTAATTTAACCTCTCTCCTATACGGGGGAGAAAAATATCAGAAGATGAATATACTAATTAAATTTACAGATCAAAGCCAGTCTTTCACTTATGGTGTGGAATTTGGTAGGATACTCGAAAAAATTGAGCGTGGGGATGATGTTATTATGAATAATGGATTTCCAATAAGAGTTGAGAATATATCAGTTATTAAAGAGGCCTGTAAGATTCATGGATATACACCACTATTTGGAAAAAAGAGTTTTAATGAATGGATTAGTTTTATAGGAATAAAGAAGATTAATAAAAATTAAATCATAAAACAAACAAGATGAAACATTTACTATTATTTTTAGCAGTTTTATTATCGGTAAACTGTTTTTCTCAAAACCGATTTGAAGAAGAGTTTGTAAAAGCTGATAGCGCCTTTACTCAAATTACGGATTCTGCAAAATTAAATCAAGTTATCAAAGGAATTGAAGCCAATACAGTTAAAATCACATTGACAACCGAAGAATGTTTGCTGTTTTATTTTAATGGATATTTGAATGGGTCATTAAATTTCAAACAAAAGGGCAGTTTTGATTTTGATGGACTATTAAGGGAAATAAAGCACAATCAACAGTCTATCGCTCAATATATCCGATTTAAGAAACATTTTAGAAATAAGCAAAATGGAACAATGTAATCACGGAGGAGTTAAAAAATGGTGTCCAGTATGCAAATCCATGCCAACTCCGAAACGAAAAAGGGCGAAACAATCAGTTGAATCTAAAGGGAATTTAATGGCTAAAGTATTTTTACGTAATACGGGTGCAATAAATGACTATAAAGGCAACTATGTCATAAACGAAAAAGATTTATTCGCGTGGTTTGAAAATTCGGACTATCTTAAAAGTTACACTGAATACGATATATTATAAAATCAACTAAAATGAGCTATTCAAAAATTAAACTCGACGGAACATCATCCGAAAAAGCAGGACGCAAACCACTTCCAAAAGGTGAAAAGAAAATCAAATTCACCATGTACGAATACCCTAAAATCATCATCCTAAACGGTGGTATGTATAAGATGAAAGAAATAATGTTAAACTCTTTAAAACGATAGACTATGAATAACAGGAAATTTGACGTATTAACGGTCGCTGTTTGTCTACTTGCCTTAACCGTATTTATTGGTTCTGTAATCACATTTGGCAACCATCCATTAACGGTTGTTTCGGGCCTTATTTTAGGACTCCTATTTTTGGCAACACTTCTTGTTTACGATGATTCTAAGCAATCTAAAAACAAATAAAATGAAAGAGTTAATTGGTGATCCTTACGTAGGATTCGGAATAATTATTTTTTGTATGATTGGGTTTCTTGCCATTATCTGGGCTGTAAATGATCGCAAAATAAGGCACAATAAAAGAGACGTTCACAATAGAACAGTATGGCAAATCAGGATGCTAAACGAACGCAAACACATAAGCACTTTGCTTTAAAAAATGACGATATGAAAAAGTATTTAGAAGACTCTGATTTATTTATAGATTTTAGATATGTTCCAAATGTGCCAAATGCAAAAGACGGTGAAGAATGCGAACATAAATGTATAGTTGATGGTGTTGAGTTATTTCATGCAATACAAGGTGAATTTCAAACAACGTATATAAAGGTTTATTTAACCGAAAAACAGATAATTTCTGCTTACGAAAATATACAAAAAATAGAATCTGAAAAGGTTGTTATGCAATGCGAATAAAACCTTCCTTTTTAAAAATATAATCCCAAGGTGTAGTTAGCCTTTTGGTTATTGTTTCTCTCGATCTGGTTTTCTCAGGTACCACCAAATACTAAACAGATCACCCTATTTTGTTAATGCCTTCCGATAATAGACTGTCGGGAGGCTATTGAAACTTTTAAACGATATTAAAATGAAAAAGCATACATATGGACAAATTAAAGACGGGAAAGTGATTGATTATGGAGAATTCTCAAAAGAAGTCGCTAAAAGGCTAAATAAATACATAGCAAGTAATTATAAGCTTTCTGAGAGGTTATGCAAAAAACTTTATAATAAAGGCTACTCGATAGAAGATACATGTTCATTTTTAATATTAAATTCCAAATAATGTTTACACGTTTTAAGGATTCTAAGCCTAAAGAATTTACACCATTAAAAGTGAAGTTGGAAAATGGCACTATCTGTAATGCCTACTATGTTGAATATTCGAATTGTGTTTACCTGCAATTTGGCGTAGGTAAAGGCAATGTATTAGAATGGTCATACCGTTAAATACTGAATAAACATGTTCTTTAACAGCTTTGGTCGAACCTATTAACCTATTTTGTAATATTGCATAAACTTTTAAAACGATATGATAATGAAAATTCAAAAACAAGTTACACCGCAATTTGAAGAAGTCGAAGTTGAACTTCCAATTTACCGCAAAACATCTGATGTAAGATGTCATTTTGCTAAGGTATTTTCTGAAAGAGCATGTCTGTGGGTAACGGTTGGCGGAACTCCATCATTAAGCATTTGCTCGTCTTCACTTGCAATGAATAGCGAATATGTAGAATGCACCGCAGAGGAATTCAATAAGGCGTACGAGGAAATTGAAACCAAATTAAGCATGCTAAAATGAGTAAGTATGTAAGATACGACTATGATAGTCCAGATGGAATGTATCAGGACGATCCTGAGCCAATGTCACAGGCAGACATGGACGCCGAAATGGCAGATTTAGACGAAGATTCAGAATAAACAAAAACGATAAAACTATGAACAAATCAGAAAGCATTTGCGAATTAATAAAGGCCATTATTGCAGTAATGCAAGAAGTAAAAGGGATTGATAAAACTATGGTTATTGGTGAAGGTAGGAATTCTTATAAAGGTGTTCCTGATCAGGAAGTAAAAAAGGTTATCGGTGAATCAATGGCAAAAAACGGACTGGCAATATTTCCAGTTGACATTGACGAAAGCACGCAATTAAGTGAATGGGAAGAAACCAGCCAGCAATATGGAACCAAAAGGAAACAGCAAATATTCACAAAAGTGACAACTACTTACCTTTTGACCCATATTTCAGGCGAATGGATGGAAGTTAAAGGATATGGTCACGGTGTGGATTCTCAGGATAAATCAGCAGGCAAAGCAACAACATATGCGCTTAAATATACTCTGCTTTATTTATTTTTGATTCCTACGGGAAAAATAGACGATTCTGATACTACTCACAGCGATAACATAGAAACGCCAGCTAAACCGAAAGAACAGGCAAAAACAGCCGCCAAAATTGAAACATGGATGTCCGAAAAGCAATTTACGACATTGAAAGAAAGGCTATCATCAACAGAGCCGGAAATATACGAAAGTGGATTACGTAATTACGATGCTTTTTGCGTTGCTCCGTTCGGTATGAAAAAGGAATTTAAATCAGAGTTGGAAAAAATCGTTAAAATGATACGGCCATGAGATTAGAAGAAATATATCACGAATCAAAAAATATCAGGGGTGACAGCCTTGATATTGAAATGGCAAAACAAGCCGATTTGTACGAGCTTTATTTTATTGAACAATCAGAAAAACAAACCGAATGAAAAACGAAGATTTTAACAAAGAGGTATTTGAAATAATGACCGGCGTAAAAGGTCTTAGTTTTTCAGCATTGAAAGCGTTCAGACAATCACCAAAACATTTTTTAAAATACAAAACAGAAAAGGAAACGACCGAGGCAATGAATCAGGGCAAAATGTTTCACATGGCAATCCTGGAACCTGAAAAGTTCATGGCCACGTATTGGGTATTGGATGATTCTGCAAAGGTTCTTGAAATCGGCGGCGGTAATCCACGAGCAACCAATAAATACAAAGAGTGGGTTATTGAACAGGATAAACTAAACGAAGGCAAAGAAAGAATTAAAAAAGATGATTACGATTCTTATTTGGCAATGGGTGATTATTTAATGCAATGTTCTGCCACTAAAGATTTAATGGCAGGGCTGACTGAAAAAGAATGTTACTTTGAATTTATTCAGGATGATTTTAAAATAACAGGCAGAATAGACGGAAAAAGAAAGCGGGAATATGCAATAGACCTGAAAAAAATAGCAGACGCCTCATTTAAAAAATGCAAATGGGCCGTCATTGATATGCTTTACGATATGCAAGGCGCGATATATTCCCACGCATCAGGAGTTGAAAAATACTTTCTTATTTTTATTGATTCCGGTTGTAATGTGACCGTAATTAAATTATCAGAAGAAACACTACAAAAAGCATTCGGCGAATTCTCTGTTTCATTAAGTGAGTTCAGGCGGTGTGCGGAAGAGGACTTATTTTATGCCTCATACGAATTTTACAATAATGGTTTTATTGAAGTATAAATTTAACAATTAAATAAAATGTTTACAACAAAAGGATTAGTAACAGCAATTTTAGCGAAGACAGGTGGAACATCGGCAGCTGGGAAAGAGTGGGAGAAACAAGATTTTGTAATCCAATATGAAGGCGGTAATTATCCGAAATCTGCATGTTTTACGGTATTTAATAAACCTGAAATAATGGCAAATATTCAGATTGATTCTGAGGTCGAAGTGTCTTTCTCAATTGATTCACGCGAATACAAAGAGAAGTATTTCACTAATTTAATGGCTTTTAAAGTCGATGTAATCGGACAACAAAAAAATACTCCACCACCATTTGATTCACGACAACCGATTGATAAAAATGATGATTCAGATATTTTACCATTTTGATCATGAAAAATAATGATGAATCACAACCTGGCAGTCATTCCAAACTATCAAAGTTAAACGGAAACGACAGCCAAAGAATAAAAGAGTCCGGAATAACATCGCCGGACTTATCTAAACTAAAAGCAATTAAAATTAACAGTAAAACAGTAATTTACAAATGAATAAAATAATACTAAAAGATATTCTTTATAATGAAGAGAATAAAATAAATACGTTCGTAAGTCCGTTTTTATACAAGGCGATTTTAAAGGCAATGAAAAATGCATGTGACCAGACGGTTATTTTATGTGCTGAAAATGTGCGTGCATCTGTAGGATATGATGGCGAAGATGATACTTACAATGCAGAGATAAACAAAGAATCTATTTTAAAAACTAAAGATCAAATTATTTAGCGATTAAATTAAACGATAAAACAACTATTTACAGATGAAAAACGAAGTAAAAGTAATTTCGAAATGCTCAATTAAGAACAGAACTAAAAGTGGTGATCTTTGTAGGCAAAATTTTGTATTTTGTAGATCAAATATTGAGCCGGGAGAAATAACGCTTGTGATTCATAAATTTGTACTTTCAAATGATAATGATCTCTACTGGGATTACGTAAAAGTCAGATCATTTAAAGACAAAACATTGTTTTTTCAGGATTTTAGTATAAGGATGAGTACACTTAAAAAAGCCGAAAAACTTTTAGTTGAAAACTTAAAGATCGTATAATAATGAAATTTCACGCCAGAATACTCGACAAAAACGCACTTTCACACGATACGGATGAAGATTTTAAAAACTGGTTAAAATTGAAAGATGGCGACTATTGCGAGATTGAAACATGGAAGGAACGAAACGTAACTAACCATCGAAGATTCTTTGCGCTATTAAACCGGACTATTTATTTATTGCCAGAGGAACCGGAATTCGATAAACTTCGAAACATTGAATATTTACGCAAAGAGTTGATGATATTAATTGGTCAGGTAGATGCACATATCACAATGAAAGGCGAGTTAATCCTGATTCCGAAGTCAATTAGCTTCAAATCTATGGACGACGTGGAGTTTAACAGGATTTACCACCTTTGCACGGGAAAGATCGTTAATACGTTCTTAAAAGACATTTCACTTGAAGATTTTGAAACTTATATTCTTAAATTTATTTAACATGAAAACACTATTAAATGCAGAGTACACTTTTACGCTCGATACGGTCGAATTAACGCTTTATCTAAACTACGAGCATAAGACATTCGATATCCAGGAACCAGGGCAAGAAGGGTGCTTTTACGGCCAATGTAGCGATATTGCGGATGGACTTTACAAAGCTCAATTACTTGTTGAGATTATGGAGTTTGTTGAAAGAGAATTAAAGGATCATAAATCCGGGTCTTTCCCAGATGAAGACGGTGGAATGTAATTTTATTACTATATTTACATCTTAAATGTACCGGACTACACACCGTAAGAACTGCATACGGTCGATTTAAATTCAGGTTCCCGAATACTGACATTAAGTTGGGTGTGAAAGTCGGGTAAATTGCTACATCGCTCAGCCTGAATTTATTTTTAAAATTTGTTTGAATTGTCAAATTAATTGATTATAATTGCAGTTCATATTATAAGAATAGACCGTCGAGATGACAGGCAGACCGGATGAAAGTTCCGGTTAATTTTACCTTAAAAATTTAAACATTTAAAATGCCAGTAAAAGAAATAAGACAAGATGTTGCAACACAGACAGAGTATGCCAAAATGGTTGGAAAGACTCCTCAGTGGGTAAATCAGCAGATCAAGGCGGGAAATTTAAGCACTCTACATATAAAGGGAGCCATATTGGTAAAACTTAAATAAGCTATTTTTTTCATCAAAAATTTACACATTTAATTATGACTTATCAGGAACAATACAAGGACCCCCGTTGGCAAAAGAAAAGATTAGAGATAATGAAAAGAGATGAATTTCAGTGTCAATCATGTGGGGACAAAGAAGCTACGCTAAATATTCATCATGCTATTCCATACAAAAAAGACAAATTTGTTTGGGAATATGAAGATTCTGATTTATTGACTCTTTGCGAAGGCTGCCATACTCAAATTACAGAGAATATAAGCGATTGTAAAATAATGATACTTAAAATTTCTACAGACGCTGAGTGTTCTGAGTATTTGGTTAAAATTATAAATGCGCTTCAGTTTTGCAACCCTCCAGAATTAGACAATATATTAAAACATATATATAAATTATGAAAGATCCGGCTTTTTTATTTTACCCAAATGACTATCTAGGAGGCACAATGGGAATGACCTTTGAAGAAAAAGGTGCCTACATTGAATTATTAATGCTTCAATTTAATCGTGGTCATATGACCTCACATATGATAGGTCAAACAATAGGTCAACTCTGGGACACATTAAAGGACAAATTTATTCAGGATAATAAAGGATTGTTTTATAATGTTAGATTAGAGGACGAACAAAACAAACGTAAGTTATTTACTGACAGCAGACGAAATAATAAATTAGGACTAAATCAGCATACAAAAAAAGAAGGTCATATGACCTCACATATGGAAAATGAAAATGAAGATATAAATATAGTTGTAAATACTAAAGAAATAAAGGAGAAATTTGAAATTTTTAGAAAACAATATCCATCAACAAAAGGAGGTCCAGACGTTGAATTTAAAAACTTCCAAAAGAAATGCAAAAATGAAGATGTTGAATTGTTGCTTCTTGCACTAAATAAAGAAAAGGCTCATAAGAAAAAACTGAAAGAGTTGAAAATGTTTTGTCCTGAATGGAAAAATCTATCAACATGGATAAATCAAAAATGTTGGATGCAAGAATTGACAAATTTAGAATCAGATAATACTAAAATTGAACGTGTTCCTATGACAGTAGTCGGGAAAGGAATGACAGCAGAAGAATACATGACACACGGACTAAAACCTGAATACAGATGAAAATTATAGCTAAATCAACACGACAGGAATACACAGTCGATTTTGCAAAATATAACGGAACGGAATCAACTCAATGTCCCGCGTGTTCTGCAGATCGGAAAAAACAAAAAGACAAATGTTTTAACTGGAATCATAACGACAAATTAGGGAAGTGCCATAATTGCGGCGAAGCGTTTTATGAGTTCAAAGATTTTAAGCCGAAAGAGAAAGCCTTTGCCCGTCCTGAATGGCATAATGGAACAGATTTAAGCGATAAGGTTGTGAAATATTTTGAGGGTCGTGGAATATCTCAGTTTACGCTTAGGCGAATGAAGATAACATCCGGCGTGGAATGGATGCCACAATTCGAGAAAGAAGTCGAAACGATAAACTTTAATTATTTCAGAGGTGAGGAATTAATTAACATCAAATATAGGGGCGCTTCAAAGTCTTTTAAGCTGTTTAAAAATGCAGAATTAATACTTTACAATTTAAATGGACTTGAAAAACAAACGTATGCTATAATTGTAGAAGGTGAAATTGATTGTCTTTCGTTCATTGAGGTTGGTTTAAAAAATTGCGTATCGGTTCCAAACGGTGCAAAGAATTTTGATTTCATTGACCAGTGTTATGACGATATCGAAAGAGTTGAAAAATGGTATATTGCAGTTGATTCAGATGAAGCTGGGGTGCAGTTAAGAAATGAGCTAATTAGGCGAATAGGTGCAGAACGTTGCTTTTTAGTCGATTTTAAGGACTGTAAGGATGCAAACGAGTATCTTATCAAATACGGCAAAGAAGAGCTAAAAAACATACTTGAAACCGCAAAAGAAATACCTTTGGATGGAGTATTTACAGTTGCGATGGAATGGGATAAGATGCTGCACGAGTTTAGGAATGGTAAACGATACGGAACTACAACGTACTTTGAAAAGCTAGATAAGCATTGGCGGTGGAGGCAAGGTGAAGTAACGATCTTAACAGGCTACAATAATGAAGGTAAGTCATGTTTCTGGAACGCTCTTCAGGTAAAAAAAGCAGAAAATGAAGATTGGAAATTTGCAATGTTTTGTCCTGAAAATTACCCTATAAGCGAATTAATTGATGAGTTAATTCATAATTATACAGGCAAATCAACAGATAAAAGATTTTCAAATGTAATGTCAGAGGATGAATACAGGGATGCAGCCAACTTTATAAACGAACATTTTTACTTTGTCTTGCCAGAAGAAGATTATCAATTAGATGGGATATTAACGCGATTTAAGTACTTAATACGGCGTTATGGCGTTAATTGTTGCACCGTGGACCCTTATAATAACATAGATCATTTAATGGAAAAAGGAGAGCGTGAAGACCTTTATATTAGCCGGTTTATGACTAAGTTAAAGAAGTTTAGCATTGATAACGATGTTTGTTTTGGATTGGTTGCCCATCAAAATACGCCTCAATTTATGGGAAAAGAAAACTACCCGCAGCCAGATATTTACAAGATAAAAGGAGGGGGTACATTTTCAGATAAGGCAGATAATGTAGTGAGTGTATGGAGGCCGTACCGAAAAACGGACTATGCAGATAAAACCGTTAAAATAATTATCGGGAAGATTAAAAAACAGCGATTAGTTGGAATACCTGGCGAAGTTGACTTTCAATATGAAATTACAGAAAACAGATATTACACGGAGGTTCAAAGAAATAATTTTCCAATGAATAATTATATCGAACCGAAGGAATCGAACACAAACCCTTTAGATAATGCATTTTAATCATGAAAGAACCGAAAGAAGTAAAAGACAAAAACAGAAAAATATCACTTTTAATCGAACAATTAAGATTTTTAATATTTAAACAAAAAGCAAAATGAAATATGATCGAGAGTGGCATATGAATAAAGGATTCAAATATATCCGAATGAACCGGCGCAAATGTCAGATTGAATTGCTCATTAAGCAGGCCGGACAAGCGCCTTACTGGTCGGATATGGACCCGACATATGTCAATTACAAGCAGATGTATGATGAGTTTCAGCGATTACTGGCAGACGATCGAACTTTACAGGATGATGAGAAACATTGAATTTTATTTTGTAGTATCAAAAGGTTTTTGTATATTGCACGCATAAACCATTTATTAAATAGTTATGGAGCACAAGAAAACAAAAAGCGGTTATTTCAGATACGCAAAAGACGAAGAAGGCAGGCTCAGATTTGAACATTGCATTAACTGGGAGAGGCATAACGGCAAAATACCGCTCGGAATGCAAATACATCATAAAGATTTGATCAAAACAAATAACGACATAAGTAACCTTCAGTTAGTTACACCGTTTGATCATAAAAGACTACATTCAGGATGTATTTTTGTAGACGGGGAATGGGAAAAGCCTTGCAAGGTTTGCGGTGAATTTAAAAAATGCGATAAAGATAATTGGTATTTTTCAAGGGGGTGGATCAATGGGAAAATATGTAAGAAATGCTTTATTGAAAAATCAATGAAAGTAAGAAAGGATCTTATTTCAAAAGGATGGAAACGCAAAAACTATACTAAAATTAAAACTGAATTATTATGATTTTAAGAAGACTTGGAAATAAGTCGGCTATTGCAGAAAAGATTATTCCTTATTTCCCCGACCATAAAATTTATATCGAGCCATTTTTTGGCGCAGGTGGAATGTTTTTCAATAAACCGAAAGCAAAGTATAATATTGTAAATGATTTGGACTCAGATGTTTTTAATCTTTTTATGTGCTTAATGAACCAAAAAGAAGATCTCGAGAAGGCATTTTATTTAATGCCTATACATTCAGGACTATTGGATTACTGGAAAATTAACGAAGAATTAGATCCAATTAAAAAAGCAATAAGATTCTTATTTTTATCAAATCTAACATGGATGGGAAAAATGGGCACGCTCGATCTTGGAACAAAAAGTAAAAGACAAACATCTGAGTATTTTGATGCGACATTCAAATATATGGACGAGGTTAAATTTTGTTGTTTCACATTTGATAAATTCATAAATAGCATTCAGTTCATACAAAGCGAATCTGAAAACTGTTTTATTTATTCAGACCCTCCGTATATTGGAACAGACGACAATTATAGTAATTCATTCACAGAAAATAATAGTATTGAATTATTTAATACACTTCAAAAAACTGGATGTAAATGGGCAATGTCTGAATTTGATAATACATTCATTTTACAACAAGCCAAAGAGCGAAATTTGAATGTTTATATTATCGGTGAGCGTCAAAATTTAAAAAATAGAAGGACTGAAATATTAATTACAAATTACAGAAAAGAAGCAACTCTATTTGATTAAACAGAATTATCAAAAATTAACCCTTTATTATTTTAATCATGAAAATAACATTTGATGAAATTTGCGATACCCGAGACAATCCAGGATTAGTGTCGTTTTCCGAACACCAGCGAATACTAAAAGGTGCGATTGAGATGATAATGGAAATGGACAAAGAAAAACAAAACTTAATAATTAAATATGAAAACGTTAAAGCTGACATTAAAAAAGCAATGGTTCGACTTGATTAAGTCGGGCGTAAAATTGGAAGAGTACCGGGAAATTAAGCCATACTGGCAAAATAGGCTGTTATATTGGCCACTAGATGAGATTAGACCATTTAGTCACGTTCAATTTACAAATGGATATTCTGCAAATAGTCCACGCATTACAGTTGAATGTAAAGGCATTTGGATTGGGTCCGGAAGGCCGGAATGGGGAGCAGTTGAGGGAGTGACTTATTTTGTGATAGAATTAGGGGAAGTATTAAGCAACAATAATACAGAAATACTCTAAATTTAACGATTAAGTAAAAAGACAAGTAAATGTATAAACAGAAAACGTACAGGGCAAAAACAGTGCTAAAACAGCAAAGCGAGAAAGAACTCCAAAAAATGGTTTGCGATTATTTGAAAATCGCTTATCCTGCCGTGATTTTCAACTCCGACATGGCTGGTGCTATGAAATTAACCATTGGCCAGGCGGTACAGATTTCAAAACTACGAAGCAATAAAGGATTCCCGGATATTTCCATCTACGAACCTCGTGGAGAGTTTCACGGCCTATTTATCGAACTTAAAAAAGAAGGTGAAGTACTTTATAAGCGAAACGGCGAAGCGGTCACAGAACACGTTCAGGAACAAATTAACTGCATGCGACTTTTGAACGCTAAAGGATATTATCCGATGTTTGCGATTGGGTTCGATATGGCTAAATCAATCATCGATGAATATTTAAAACTCGAATAAATGGCAGTTCCTGACTACATAAAAGTTTACATGCGTTTTTTTGGCTATCAGATCAAAGAAGATATTATTTGCGAAGTAAAAAACGACGGAACGCCAGGGGTCAACGTCCACCATATCAATGGCAGAATAGGCAAAAACAAACTTGATATAAACGGCTTAATTGCGCTTAATTACGATCTTCACGACGCAATACACACGCAGTCACCACCATATACCAAAGCCGAACTAATGCAGATTCACGCTGAATTTATGGCAAAGAATGGGATAAAACATGTTTAAAAACATCTTTTGTTGAATGTGTTAATATTAGGTATATTTTTACGTATAATTTAAAACGATAAAGAAATGGATCATCCAAAACGATATTTATTAGGTAAGGTAATCCACAATAGGACAAACGGCCTATCTACCCTTGGAGAGTTAAATGCAAAACATATTGATGATATTTCAAATGTGATGTTTGAATACGCCGAAGAAATGGTTAATGAGGTTATTGATCGCTTAAATAAAGGCGAAGAGATAGAAGTTGGAGGAAGAATATTATCATTAACTAAATCAAAATGACCGCACGCAAACGATCAGAACGCCAAGCCTTAATTGATTTTGTCAAATTCATGAATAAAAACCGAGTTTGTGGTTGCATTCAATTACTTCCAGATTCAATCGTCAATACGTTCTACTGGTCAGAATTCGACAAAGAGGCAAAGAGGCAATTAAATAAAAACGATTTACTAAACGGTGATAAATTTTAGATTATGAAAACAATTGAAGAAGTAGCATTTGGTCGATATATATCAGATCAAAGTTTATCGGCTCACAAAAGGATGGATGTTACATGCTACATTGATTGGGCACAATTAGGATCAAGAGAGGCACAGCGATGGATTACAGTCGAAGAAGAGCTTCCAGAAAAAAACATAAATGTACTACTAAAAAGAAGTCATCCATTTCACTTATACGAAGTGTGTGGATTTGTTAGAGATAATGTATTTTATTCCAATGAAATAGCAAGGCCATTTACTAACGTTACCCATTGGAGACCACTTGAACGCAAATGAATACCTTTTACACATCCCAATCCCGATTTAATGCAAAAATCATAAAGCGATGGGATAAGCAAAAGTTTAAATATCATGCAGGGCACCTCAACATTTTACGCTATTCTTTTGCAACTTTGAGATTTTGGGCGTGCATTAAGGGTAAGAAAATAAGCAAGGAAAACAGAATAGAACTAACAATGAAATTATTTTAAAAAACTATAATAAAATGGATTATAACGAATTAAATAGAATCATGGAAGGAAAATCCTACAATCATTTTGCAGAAAAATTACAAGTAGGAGATAGGTGTATTGCGACAATTCGACATCAAACCGATGGTAGTAAAAATATAATCGGGGCAAATGTTGTAATAATCAGCAACATCCTAAAAGAAAGATCAGTTAAGGCTTATTTCAATCATACAGAATATGATATTCCATATTACGAATTAACAGAACTTTAAATAAAAGTAAAATGACAAACAAAACTGAAATTATCAAAATTGACGGCGTGGAATACGAGATTAAAAGAGTGGAGGCAAAAAGATTATTTACGGAAGATCAATTTGAGTTTATTATGAGCCTTCCGAGGTATGCAAGTGATTTATTTCACGGATATGAATTTAATCGAAGATTAATGGAATTACACGTGGTTAATCAATGGCAAAACTACCTAATCAGCGAAGCTAGAAAGCGCGGTTTTATTTCTGGTTGCACAATCAAAACAGCTACCGACATGGACAAAATGAAGTCTGGTAGACTAAAGTTAATTGGACTGTCAAAACTTGCAACAGACGGCAGAAAACAAATCATTATTTACGATGGTGGTAAATGGATAGCTGAAGCGATACCGGAAGTTAAAAAACATTGGTTTAAATCCGATACTTGGAGCGTTGGCGAATTATTGACCCGTGACGAAATGGAGAAGATTAAATGCGAACCGGAAAAGTACAACAATGACGAAATAAGATCAATAATAATTGAGCTGACAAATGAAATAAATATGAAAGGTCACTTATATGCATCAGTATTAATATCACAGGCAAAATTAATCCGTGAGATATTAAACGATTATTTGAAATAATTAACTGATTATTATTAACTTTAAAGCAAATTAAAAAACGATATGGCACTAAATATATCAAAAGGCAACATGTACGACTTTGTGACTCACACATGGAATACCGTAAAAGGTGAATGTTATCACGATTGCAGTTATTGTTATATGAAGCGGTGGGGCAAATTAAAGCCGGTACGATTTGACGAAAAGGAAATTAAAACAGACTTAGGCTCAGAAAACTTTATTTTCGTTGGTTCAAGTTGTGATTTGTTTGCTGAAAATATACCGGAAGATTGGATTGCCAAAACATTAAACTATTGCAATAAGTTTGATAATAGATATTTGTTTCAGACTAAAAATCCAAAAAGAGTAATGGATTTCAAATTGCCTAAATCTGTTATCTGCACCACGATTGAAAGCGATATTCATTACCCTGAAATTATGGCAAATAGTCCGAAACCATACGAAAGAATGAAGTATATGGAAATGCTTTCTGATTGTGGTTTTGAAACTTTCGTAACCATTGAGCCAATTATGGATTTTAACTTAGGATCAATGATTGAGTTGATCGGAAGAATCAACCCCAAACAGGTTAATATTGGAGCAGATTCAGGAAAACATGGACTTCCAGAGCCATCAAAAGAAAGGGTTTTGCAATTAATAGAAGAACTTCAAAAGTTTACTACAATTCACAATAAATCGAACTTAAAACGACTATTAAAATGAACGACGAAAAAGAATTGATTTACGAATTTAAGCAGATGCTTAAGAAAGAGATCCAAGCCGAAATGACAGCACAGGATGCAGAAACTATGCAGTTGATCGCTAACCAACATTGTAGGCTATTTAAGCTGTTTTGCTGGCTTTGGTTTGATCATTTGTATCGGGATGGTGTTTGTGTGCGATGCGGTGCAAAACAAAGAATTTAACCCTTAAAAATAACCAATATGGAAACCGAAAGCTATTTGTATTTTATTGCATTTGTTCTGATCGCTGTATTTTGCGCCTGGAAACTAATCCGAATGATTCAGAACGGCAAATTTGATTTGAATGACACGTATTACGATCCGTGCGAAATTGACACAACGAAATATGAAGATGAGGAAATTGAGCGTTAAACATGTTATGCAACAGCTTTGGTTATATCGGTTAATTTACGTTGTATATTTACATCATGAAACAGCAAGGAAGCTGAATCACTAAAAATAGAACATAATGAAAGCAACTGAAATAACAATAGGAACAAAAGTAAACTTTACCCCAACAAGCAATATATTTGAAATTGCGAAGGTGACAGAAACAAGAATTAGTTGGTATGTAGGTTTTAATTTTAAGGGAGGTAACGGAATCAATAATCTTAAAATGGCTTGGTGTTCAGTTAAACAATTTCAATCGGGATTAAATTCAGGAACTTATAAAATAATATAAAATGATACTTAACCTACAAAAGTTTAACGACGATCAATATGAGGGATTAAATTTAAGAATCCCTCTTTGGTTTTATGATATAAATAAGGATAAATTAAATCCTATTTTTCAGGAATTGAAAATAACACTTGAAAATTCATTGTCGTTCATACATCCCGATAACCAGAAAAATATCTTTGAGCTTGAAAATTTTGAAAGTAAAAGACAATTAGTAAACGAAAGAATTAAAGCAGAAAAAAAAAGTAATGAATCTGCCGAAAAATACCAAAATGATTTATTATCTGGTAATATTTTTGTAACCGGGCAAAATAGATACACCGACACGATTGAAATAGATAAAGGATTTACTTTTATTTTAAAAAACGGTGAAGAAATTGAATTTACAGAAAAAGAAATGGTGACTAGTAGCTACAGTTTAAATTCTAAATTTACCAATAAAGCAAAAGAAATAACATCAGAAATAGATTGGCTAAAAACGTCTCAACAAAATATGCTATCTTTATTATATCATAATTTAAATGGTCAAAATGGATTTAAAGTAAAAATTGAAGACGTAACAATCGGTAATTTTTCTTCCGATATATGGAATTTAAGATTGACATTTTCGATTAGATGTGTAAAGTATTATTTTAAAAAGAAAAGCGGTAAAATATTTTATCGTGAATGTAATTTAGAATGGTCTGAAAATGAAAATTGCTATTCATTTATGAATGGCACAGACATGAAGTCTCTTTACGAATACCATGAATCACAATGTAAATTTATTAAAAATAAATAAAACGAACTAATATGACCTACATTAAAGACCCATCAACAGGCGATACCCTCCATGTAAAACGTGAATCCGGTTTATATCCGGTTGAATTCGAAGGCAAAGTAATATTTGTCGCTTATGACTCTAATTTGGATAAGTGGGGCGACGAAGGCGAACAGTACGAGGAATACGATTTTGAGATGATCGGGGATAAAATTAACTTGAATTGAGATGAACAGAAAAGGAAACAGCTTATTATTGGCAATGGCAATGATATCAATGGGTGGATTCGGTGGAATTCCAAGCGAACCGATAAAAAAAGATCGCAAATTATCCCAAAATGAAAAGCGCAAATGTTTTAATATTGGATGCAATAATTTAAGATCCGGAAAATTGGATTTATTTTGCTCTAAAGAGTGCGAAAAACAATACAGAGAAGAAAATAAAAATACTTAAATTAGTTGATTAATTAATTTGTATTTAGTAATTTAGAACCAAATTAGAAACGATGGGAACAGAAAAAGAAAGAGAATACAGCAAAGAAGAGGCAATAATAATAAAAAGGGTTGGTGAATTTTGGTGGCTTTGTGGAAAACACAGACAGGAATTTGTTGATTTAATGCGAGAATATGGAAATTTAATGTATAACGAAGCGATAACAGACGCCTCAACACGTGTTCACCCAAATGTAAAATCAGAATTACATGATTCGTTTGCATATAACGTTAGAAAAGCAATTTTAAAACTACTGAAGCAATGAAACGTACAATCAAAATATTAACCGTAATTGCCTGGTATTACGATGCGATAATATACACCGCCACTATTACGGTAATAGCAGCATATTTATTCATTAACTTTGCAAAATAACACCATGCCTGTACGGGGAGATAAAAACAACTGAAATTATGATAGAAAAGAAAATGCAATTCGAAACATCCCATTGGGGTAAGCTCGCATACGATGTAGATGAATTAGGATTTAAATCATTGGTAATAACGGGGCCTATTCAGGGTCAAAAAAGTGTGCATTTTGGCCGATTGATACAGGTAAGAAAGAAGTCGGGTGCATACGGAAGCGATACAGTCTTAATAAGAGAATCTGATGGCATTTTGAGATCATACCACAACATGGGATTCTTTACTGTATCGGATGAGTTTTTGCCACTATATGAAAAGGCAATGAAAAGGGTCGACGAAAAAAATGCAGATAAAGAAGGAGATGAATATACTATCGAGGGGAATAATCCGGCAGTTGGATTTGTCGTTAATGATCTTGACGATACCGATGGAAAAATATACTCCTTTGCACTGACTATAACAAAAGAATCTTAACCCTCACCCCTGCCTATACGGCAATAAAACTAATATAATGACAACAGAAACAGCTATTCACATCCTCGAACTTTACAACAAGTGGAGAAGAGCCGACGAAGACATGGAAATGCCAGATCCTAAGCAGTTGGGACTGGCTATTGATTTGGCGATCGAGATAATGAAAAAAGCAAGCGGAAAAATAAATATTCCTGATCTTAGAAAGTCGGTTCTACGTAACCTTACAAAAAATATGTCATAATGAAAATAGTAAATAAAATAGACGGAAGTATTCACATTGTGCGGAAATACATTGAGGACAATGAAGGAATAGTATCTATTTGGTCAAATACCTGGTACGGTAGGCACGTAGTTGGTAAGGATTGCGAATTAATTGCAATAACCAATTCATACACAAAAGAACAAAGAGATAGTTACGCCGAAGAACAAGCAGATTTTACTTATAGGCTATTCATTAAGCCTCTAAGTATCTTGAACCAATTAACAAAGGCTTGGCAAAAAGAAACAAAACAACCTCATACATTACCAGATATGACAGAGTTCTGTAGCTGGATTGTTAAAAAAATGACCGAAACGCCAAAAACGGTTAATACACCCGAGTTACTCACTTCGTTAATTGAATGCAGGGAAAATTTACTTAGGTATATTCCCAATTGCGCCGGAGATGGCAGCCATAATGGAAACGTCTTAAAGCGTGTTGAAAAAGCAATACGAAATTATATTTAATAAAATGCAACTTTGCCCTGACTGCATAGAGCCATTAATTAAAGACTCAAAGAAACTTGCAATGTGTACTCATTGGATGATTTGCCCGAAATGCGGACATAGAGAGCGACCGGACAAAGATGTGATTGATTGTCGGAAAGTAGGCTCATTTATTGCCCGGATCAGGAAAAGCAACAGAAATGAAAACCAATTTAATAAAGATTGAATTATGAAAACGATTAATCAAGCAGCAAAAGAATATTCAGCATTTGAGATAAATGAAGGCAATGAAAATGATGCTTTATTTTCATCACGATCCGGAATGAAGCAATTAGTAGAAAGATCATTTAAGTCCGGTATTGAATTTGCACAGCGATGGATTCCGGTTGAAGAAGAGTTGCCGGAAATATTAACCGATATTTTAATTAAACAATCAAATGGAAAAGTTGCTATTGGGTGTAAAATGCGACATGGATTTAATGTCGAGATTACAAATAGGAAAATTAATGTTACCCATTGGCGACCAATCGAGCTAAAATAATTAATTTTGCAATTTGAATAAATATAAGTATGTTTGATAAAAATATTTAAAATACAATCAGCCACAAGAGGATTGACCCTACTGATCATAGGGTAAGTGGATGACAGATCGAAAAGACGATCAAAAAAAGCCTTCCCTTGCTCAGGGTGTAAGAGATTTAACGGAGAAGGCTTTTAAAATTGCCGGAATAACTCAGATGGTAGAGTGTCTGTTTTGTACTCAGAATGTCACGGGTTCGATTCCTGTTTCCGGCTCAAAATTTAAGTTATGGATGATCAAAAGCAATACACGCTCGAAGAACTAAAAGACGAAATAACCGAAAAGAATAAAATCTTTGCGCATAATTATATAATTGACTGGAATGCAACACGTTCGTACAAGAAGGCATACGGAATAGAAGATGATAATGTGGCGGCTGTTAGCGGTTGTAATTTATTAAGAAATCCTAAGGTAAAGCAGTACATTGACTTAATCAAAAATAACCTTGAAGAAGAGGCCGGAGTTAGTAAGTTAAGAGTGTTAAATGAATTCACAAAGATTGCATTTTCGTCAATTGCACACCTTCACAATACATGGATTGACCGCAAAGACTTTGAATCGTTAACAGATGATCAAAAAGCAAGTATCGAAAGCATTGATACGAAAACGGTAACGATCAATTTTAATGAAGAAACAAAAGAAGTTGAGTACGTTAAGATTAAACTTTACAGCAAATTGCAGGCGAATATTGAGATTAAAAAGATGCTTGGATATGATTTGCCAGTAAGAACCGACCTTACAACTTTAGGTGAAAAGATAACCTCTCCATTTCTTGAACTAATGAAACGGGCAAGTCAGTCACATAATGAGCAGTGAGGAAATAAACATATTTTTAGAGTGGCAAAACGATTGGTGTAAGTTTGCCAAAGACGCGTTAAAGGTTAATTTAGACCCTGAGCAACAAGAGATACTAAGGGCAGTCCAAACATGTAAAATGGTCTCAGTCGCATCTGGAACAGCTAGAGGCAAAGACTTTGTCGCAGCAGTTGCTGCACTTTGCTTTATGTACCTTACGCCAAAGTTTGATAACGGAGTTCTAACAGGCAATACCAAAATTGCACTAACAGCACCAACAGACAGACAGGTTAAGAATATCATGTACCCTGAGATAGTAAGGCTTTTCAATAAAGCGAAAGTACTTCCAGGCCGTTTAGTTGGTTACGATATTCGTACTGACTGGGAAGAGTGGTTTTTAACAGGGTTTAAGGCAGATGATAAAAATACCGAGGCATGGTCCGGGTTCCACGCTGTAAACACCATGTTTATAATAACAGAGGCATCCGGTATAAGTGGTGAAACATTCTCAGCCATTGAGGGTAACTTACAAGGTAATTCAAAGATTCTTATAGTCTTCAATCCAAATAATTCAATTGGTTACGCAGCTCAGTCAATGAAATCAAGCCGGTGGAAATCGTTTAGATTAGATGACTTAACGGCGCCTAATGTCATTCAAAAGAAAATAGTTATTCCCGGTCAAGTCGATTATGAATGGGTAAAAGATAAGGTCCATACGTGGTGCGAAACAATTCGACCCGAAGAGTTAAACGAAGGCAAAGGCGACTTTGAGTTTGAAGGATTAACATACAGACCAAATGACTTATTTCGGGTTAAAGTTCGCGGAATGTTCCCTGAAGTGTCTGAAGATGTATTAATTCCCTACCGATGGATTGAATTAGCCAATGAACGATGGAGAGCCAGACAAGGCATATATTCAAAGAAAAACAGGCGAATAGGCGTAGACGTGGCAGGTATGGGTAGGGACAGCTCAATACTTTGCGATAGGTTTGATGATTACGTATTGCCATTTAGGGCTTATCAATCAGGCGGTAAAGCAGATCATATGAAGATAGCAGGATTAATAAAGTTGGATTTGGGCGAAGACTGGAAGGCACTTGCATTTATTGATACCATCGGGGAAGGTGCAGGGGTTTATTCACGATTGATTGAGCAGAAAATAACGCGCGCTTATTCGTGTAAGTTTTCAGAGAGTGCAGCTGATTTGCACGATATCACAGGACAGCATGAGTTCGCTAATATGCGGGCTTATCTATTTTGGGCTATTCGTGATTGGCTTAATCCTGCCAATAATTCAACTGCTTGTTTGCCTCCAAACAACGAATTTACACGGGAAGCCGTTGAGATTAAATACTTAGTTCAAAGCTCAGGAAAGATAATAATAGAGCCGAAAGAAGACATTAAAAAGCGAATAGGGCGAAGTACTGACTATTTCGATTCGCTGGCTAATACTTTTTACCCTAATGTTGAAAAACCTGGCGCAAATTTAAAAGTATTAACAGGATATATTTAAAATATGTATATTTGAAAAACTTTTCATTATGGCAAATTGTTTAACATCGATCAGATTAATTGAGTTCGTCATAAACGAAGACGAAACGATTTGTAATTTATTTTACACGTCAACAGAACCGGATAATCCATTTTGGGGAGGTGGGTGGATGAACAAATCTTTTACACCAGACATTAGTATAGTTGATTTTATTAATTCCGAAGCAACGGATTATCTCCAATGGAATAACGGAAAGATAAGTGGTCAATTCAAGTAATTAAATTATAAATACCATGGCAACACCGCAGGAAGTAATATTATCGATGGATTATAAACAGATACAAAAGCTATTCAAAAGGCCTAAATTCATTGTAGATCAGGAAACAGCGCTGAAACAATACAAGGTAGAGG
>Ga0209585_10000022_pt1 | contig 54649 bp, 34 predicted proteins | sample NGEPerone_FD_185491 | JGI IMG/M metagenome (GOLD analysis project Ga0209585, IMG submission 185491) | Arctic peat soil microbial communities from the Barrow Environmental Observatory site, Barrow, Alaska, USA - NGEE Permafrost154B-one... | ecosystem: Environmental > Terrestrial > Soil >... | reverse complement strand
GTTTCCATACTTCCCTGTCCGAGAAAATCTTCAAATCCTCCATAAGGGTAATAACCTCTTTCCCTAAACGGACGTCTGTCATCTATTGATTTTTCGGGCCACAGTTTGAAAAGCAGATTATCCTTTCTGCTTTTTACAATATACTCAATGACACGTGCACCCGTTGACAACAGGGTAACCTGTACACTGTCATTTTCGAGCCTGAATTCATTGACACCATCGCTGTTCAAATCAATAGCATAGGCACGTGCAGCACCTTCGGCTTTTCCCACACCTAGCTGACTGGTTGTTTCAACTCCCAAGGCTGAAACCTTAACGGTATAATCTCCGGCAGCTAATTTAAGGTCAAAGAGCATATCCTGAAATTTACCCAAGGCAGCCGTATTGTTTTGATTTGCAGTGAAAACCGTTTTACCTGGCTTTCCTTTCGCAAATACCTTTACATGTACCGGGAAAGGAGCATTGCTTGAAAAATTATGAATGCTGACCGGATATTTCACGCCGGGTGCATGACCATAAAGCAACCGATGAACAGAAATGGCTGGTGGCATGTCTAATATAGTCATCGTCGATTTTTTCTTATCGCCCCATTTAAAACCGGCTACAATCGGATTTGTAGTATTCATTCCACTGGCCAGGGGGCGAATCTTTATCACGATCGTTTTGGAACTATTTGCAGGTAAAGTTAAAGCAGGAGCAATTGGTTCATCAGCTTTTACTTCAGGTGGAAGCTGGATATCCAGGTTCCCTGAAACGGCGTGTGAATAGGCATTTGAAATTGTAACGTTTAAATTATAATCCTCAACATTTGCCTGTAAATCAATTTTATCGCCAAAATATTCTTCCAAATAAATGCGGTCCAGCAGCAACATCTGCAAAGTATTTCGATAAAGTGCCGGCCCCATCATTTTGCCCTGATTCAATACAGCGACTTCTCTCCGATCCATGATGGCGTCCCACATTAAATCGCGTGTCAGTTTCTCTCCTTTTTTTATGAATAAAACCATACTCGGAATAAGGTCACCTTCAAACGAACCGGTATTGGAAATAAAAGGGACATTCTCATTATCAATCTGTTTTTTATTTCCTTCGGTAGCAATGTATCCGTCGTAATGATAAGGATCACTTTCGACATCATAGACAGGTCTGAAAACATACCCGTTTTTACTATAGGCGTAATCAATCCACGACTGTTTGGTGATCATGTCCTGCACCTGTAATCCCTTGTAGTCTTTGCAACCAAAGATGGGCGAAAATCCAACATCGGCAACAACAGGAAGATTGGTTTTACTCATCCACCCCGCCAATTCATCTTTCATCCAGAAATCCATGTATCCGCTGAAAACAAACCAGGTATTACCTTCGTTCATCCCTTTTCCAATCAGCTCAAGCGGGTGGCCTTGCACACAAGTCACACTGTTTAAAAGTGTTTCAGCGCCAAACATTCCCTTATGAAGATCGTATTCTGCAAGGACTTTCCTCGTATTTTCAAGAAGTTCTTTTACCCTTTTGAGTAATGAACTATCTGTTGATGAAACTACAAAAATTTTCTTTGCACCGTTCTCAAGATAAAAAGCATTGACTTCTTTAAAATCAACAGCTCCAAACTGATAGCTTTTCAATTGCTTTTTCAGTAAACTATCCGGGACAAATTTTTCAACCAGTTTTTTCCCTGCTTCCGAGGCAGGATCTGTAAAAACCAGAACATTGCCTGAACTGATTGATTCTTCCAATTCCTTCAGTGAAGGAGCGTCTAAGGTTTTATATGCTCCGGAAAACAAGCCGCTCAGGAACCCTTCCTGAACTGATAAACCAGGAACCTGCAAGTCTTCAGCAATATCGATTTTACTTTGAGCGATATTGTTTCCGACATTGGCAATACTCATTTTAAACAAATTCCCGTATCGGATCCACTCCTTGTAATCATTGTGCCAGTAATTCGTGTATCCATTAAACTGGACATTTGTTTGAATTGCATTTTCTAACGGGTCGAATGCACCCTTAAAGGCATATTCATTTAAACGTTGGGCACTTGCGGAGCCAATAATTAAAAAATAAAATACCATTAATAACGAAAATGTGCCCCCGACTGAAGTTTTCATAGTTCATTAATTTAGGAATTGATTATTCTTTTACACGCTATTTTGGGTTTTTAGTTGAGATATGTTATTCCATTATACGGGGATCATTAAACATTAGATTCAAGAAAAAGGTAAAACGGTCATTATCAGCCATCTTTTTTTGAATGATTCCAGCTTTCTCCAGGTCTCCAGTATAAACGGCATTACACCACTTAATACTTTTGGACAAAGGATTTTTCACAAGTAACTTATTCATTATCTGATCTCCTTCTGTTTTATTCCCCTCCTTTTTTAACAACCAGGCAGTCAGAAAGTCGTTTTCATCGAATGATAAGTTCTGCTGGACTGCATTCCCTGCAATTTTGTTCTGTATCTCACTTACTGCCTGTTTGTCATTTAGTTTTTTATAGCACTGAAGGGCGATAAAATCTTCAAGCCGTTCATCTGGTGTATATGGTTTCCCCACTCCCAGATTTTCAGGCCATTGCCGTGCGTTGGCAATACTTTCGAGCGCCTTCCGGTATTTTTGGGCCTTCAGCAAATTCAATGCATTTCCGATGTTCGCATTTCGCCATACGGTCCTTCCATCAGTAGCTCCTTCGTTTGGTAACACCTTTATCTTTTGAAGTACAATCACACATTCCAAATATTTATGGTTCATTTCCAGAATTTTAGCATAATGCAAACCAAGGATATAGTTTTGAGGATTTTTTTTATAAAAATCACGGGCCAGTTCCTCCGCCTTAGGCAGATTGTTGCCTTTATCCATAAAAAATTGAGAAGCAAACAATCCTACACGCCAGTTATCTCCTCCGAGTTCCAATGCTCGTTCAACATCGGCCTGAGTCTTTTGACTTCTTGAAATGGCAATTTGGGACCGTGCGATATAAAACGGAAAGAAATCCGGGTTATCACCACAACTGTTCCATAAGTCCAATCCTTTTACTTCATTACCCGCATTCAGGTAATTAAGTCCTGTGTAATATTTGATTTTCCAGTTATCCGAAAGGGTTTGAATCCACTCCAACGGCTTCAGGGTTTCAATTCTGAAAGGAAATACAAATTCTGGACTGGCCTGAAGTGCTTTTGCCATATACACTTTAGCTATATCCTCTTTTCCCCCAAGATGATTGAGATAGCTTTTCCAAAGTAAAACAACCGGATGATCAACAGGTGCCAGTTCAAGAATCGTCAATGCATCTGGCAATTGTCCGTTCCGGTAATACCACATTGCATATTCAAGATAAGTTTCATGTGGCATTTCGCTGGTAATATGCATTTGAACCTGGGTTTTGTTCTCAGAAGAAGGTTCTGATAAGAATCTTTCAAATCGAATAAAATGGTTTAATGGATCCTTCAATTCTAAATTAGCTAATTCATTACCGGCCTCTTTAAGCATTCCAAGTTTTCGAAGACAGAGAATCTTAGTCTGAATGGCACCTGATCCCAATTGATTATATATAAGACTTTTATCAGCATATTGTAGCGATTTCAGATAATCCTTCTTACTCAGGAAAATCGAAGCGAGTGCATTATAAGCTGCACTTCGTTGCGAAGTACCGGCAGAAGCAATTGAAAAACCATCAATGGCTGAAGTGGTATCGGCCAGGGCCAAACCTGCCAATCCAAAAATCATATTGGCATCCGCATCATACGTATCTACAGAAAGTGCTTTTGAAGCAAATTCAAATGAGGCTGCATAATCTGTTTTGCGATAGTCCAGGTTGGCCAGCCCTGTCAAGGCCGGGACAAACCACGGTTCGACGGCAAGTGCTTTTTCGTATTCTTCTCCAGCTAATTTGTATAAACGTTGCCGTTCCTGTTCTTTCCCTTTTGTGTAATGACCATATGCTGATTCCCAGTTAAATCCGGCAGGAGATTCAACAGGACGTTTTAACAGGTATTTTTCCCGATCGGTTTCGAAAAGCAATTCATTTTTCAGCCAGACACTCAGGTTTTTATTATTTCCTTTATACTCAAATGAATATGTGAAAACCTGCATCGGATTTGAATGAAGTTCTTTCGCATAAACGACCTCTTTGCCGCTTCTGACTTCCAGTTGTCCATCCGCTTTCTCATTCGGACAAAACCACAGTTTGACAGTATCTCCGAGTTGCTGAATATTTACGGACCCTAATGGCAGCGCACTTTTAAGCCCTTGTGTTTCCTTTACCGGGAACCAGTATTCTGTCCATTCGTCTGTTGATCCGGAAGCAAATCCCCTGTTTTTAAACGGGGTATTACTACTCTCACCCGCTGCCTGGTTAAATAACCTGCCGGACTGTATTTCTGTATATTGTCCATCATTATCAGTGAGCAGCTTTTCCCAGATCATTCCCTGATCAGACAACCCCCAAATCCAGACTTTCTTACCTGGCTTATCATCATAGGTCGAGTAATGCACAAATCCGAAATCATCATCGTGCCAAAAAGCTCCATAAAAACCCGTGGCTTCACCAAATACATGGTACGATTTATAACTTCCAAAGTTGTTGTTCTCATAAAAATTGATCTTCCGGCCTTGGTCGTCAATTGGCCATTGGGAATGCTTCCCGTCATGTCCCAAGTGATAATTGCCAGGGAAGGAATATTCAAGGTGACCGGCAGTTTTAATCCCCAGGTTCATCCAGTGGTAATATGATTGCTCTAACGCTGTGGGGTTGTCCCAAACAGAACGGGTTGTGAAATAAGCTTTATCTTTTGGTAAATTGACCTCGACACTCCAGCGAGTGTGCGAAGGAAGGTCAATGGCTCCCACAAAACAACTTACACTGCCGTCGTCGTTTTTACGGACGACATAATCAACTGGCGAAGAGCAGGTGGGTGCATGACCAATAACGCCGAAGTTCAGCTCTAGTCCTCCGGAAGTCCAGGGTCCGCGCATAGCGACATCGCGAAATTTTACAGCATGGTTGTAATAAATAAACTCTTTCCCTGTCGATTTCTCAATTGCTCCCCAAATTTTACCGCCAATCTCCGGCGTAATCCAAAGTTTGATATAATCATTCTCCATTTCTACCATTTTCCAGTTATGCATGAGCCCTTTATCAGAATAACCTTCAAAACGGGAATACGGATAGATTTTCCCAATTGGGGGTACGGGATCCTGATCTGAAAAAGAGTAGGTTACAATAGGAATTTGTTTTTCTGAAATGAATGAAGTCTGGGCTGAAACAGGAATTGAACAGGCCGAATAAATAACTATTATCAAAAAACTTCGTATTTTTTTCATAAAGTTAAAATGAATAGGTTATACGTTATAACATGATTTGATAAAAAAATATGCAATATTTGAAATCCAGCCACATTTGAAGACCGAGGCAATCATTAATTTATGTTGACTAAACATCTTCTTGTTCTGATAAAAATGAATAGCAAATATTCTTCGAATAAAGTCTAGTCAAACAAGTTTTAGCATCCTGATATTTCAAGTTATTCAAGTGGTAAGTTTAAAATTCAACAATCGGCTTTTATTGTCTCGTTTATATCACTCTTCTATGCGAACTTATGAAAAATAAATTAATCTTTGATAAAAATATTTAGAAAATTAGCGCCATTGCTAAAAAAAATTATTGAAGAAAAAATGATCACCCAGCAAAACAATCGCAACAAATCATCTTTGCCACATTTATTTACATTGTGGAAAATATTATCTTACACCTATTTAAATAGTTCAATCTTTTCAGCTACATTTGCTTAAAAATATGAACTTTTTCTCAAAGCAAACGTTAAAGTTTTAGTACCCGAAGACCGAATTAAAATGAAAAAACTAATTATAAATCTACTAACTCTTTTTATGTGTTACACATATGCTGTTGCTCAGGAAAAAAAAAGTCCTGAGCCTTACAAAAACTGGGAAATTGGAGTTAGCGCGGGTGTAGCAAGTTTTACGGGTGAGTATAACATGTACAAAGACGTGCGTTTTAATCATTTTAATCATTGGAAAAGCGAGATGAATGTTGGATTTGGTGCGACTGCTAAAAAGAATTTCTCGCATGTCTTTGGTTTAGAAGCAATGTGGAATTATTCAAATCTTACGGGCTCATGGAAATACGATTCCAGGCCAATTGCTGATTTCAAAACAGAGGTAAATGAGTACAATCTTAATACTGTATGGAATCTTACGAACCTACTCTCGAAGAATAAGTTAGAACGAAAGATATACTGGTATGCGAAAATCGGTATCGGTGCTTCCCACTTATGGAAGAAGGCAGGGGAAAATTCATTAAATGATGAGCATTGGAAACTGCCGACTATTCCACTGGGTACTGGCTTTTCGTTCCGCTTAAGCGATCAGATACAGCTTAATTTAGGGACACAGTGGAGTTGGGTAAATACAGACCGTCTTGACGGACGCAGAACAGAAATGATATCAGGAAATTTCAAGCCAGGTTATTCGGAATCAGATATTTTCGGAACTAAATTATATACGCATGCCGAACTCTCGTTCGCTTTTGGAGCGAAAAAGAAAAAGATGCCAGAACCCACCGTCGAAGCTCCAAAATCTGCGCCTAAACCAGAACCAAAACCTGAGCCCAAACAACAAATACAGCAAATAAAACCAAGTAATTTTGAAAATGCAGTTATCGGGAATGTTTACAATGTTTATTTTGGGTTTGACAAATGGGACCTGAACATACAAGAGCAAGCAAATCTCGAAAAGCTGGCCGAAGATATGATTGAGAATCCATCTGTAAATGTTGAAATAAAATCACATACAGATTCGCGGGGACCAGCCAGTTATAACATGAAACTATCTGAGAAACGTGGGAAATCAGTAATTGATTTTCTTGTGAATAAGGGTGTTAGTGTATCCCGGGTGAATGCCCAAGCCTTTGGAGAAAGCCAACTGACAAATAAATGCGCTGACGGTGTTAACTGTTCAAGTGCTGAACACGCACTTAACCGCAGAACTGAAACCATCATTATAAAATAATTAAAATCCATTCACTCGCTTGATTTGCTTGTGAAAATGGTTGCAAATAGGGAGGGTTATCATTTAGATGACCCTCTTTTATTCCTCTTTCCTGAAAAATGATTTGAAACTGACCGGGTATGGAATTCCATACATTGTTTTGTATTCTTTTGCAAAATACTCATAATCAATAAATGATTGATTATGGTTCTTTTGTCTGATAAGGGCTTCAATCTTCAGTTTAAAAGCTTCTTCATTCAATGGATCAGACTTTAAAATCAGATTCGCAACACGGCGGATTGCTTCAGGGTTTTTATCTTTTTCAAACGAGTCCGCAAGCAAAAATAGATAATCAATCAATGAGCTCAAAAACTGACTCTTAAGCGAGTCAAGCCAGGGCATCCTTTCGTCTGCAACAAATATGCCCTGAGAAAGAATTAGAACAATTCTTTCAAATTCTTCATGCGTGACCGGTTGAAAATCTCCCTTCATCTTTTTAAGCAGAAAATGATAGTCACAAAAAATTTCATTACTTAACTTTATTGTCCAGCGACCTTCATTATGAATTATTTGAATACCTTTCAGTCCACTGAGCAGATCTCTCAATTTCTTAATATTTACATTCCTGTTATTTTTGGCACTTTGGGGAGAGTGATACATCCAGTGAATGCTATTTAACTTTTCATTGGTAATCCCATTGTCATTCGTACCCAAAAGGAAAACCGACAAGAAGAGATGTTTTAACTTTGATGAAAGAAGATGACTGAACTCCACTCCTTCTACATCATAAATAAGAAACTCACCAAACAGATAGATTGCATTCTTCTGAGGCAATATCACATGCTTCTTATTTAAATTCTCTGTTCTAAAAGGTGTTTTATCACTTACTAACGAATTAAACTCCTGTTCTTCTTCCAAATCCTCTTCCGCCCGGTGAAGTTTTTTCAATAACAGAAACAGCAGATAAACCATTATGAGAGAAAGCACTGCAACCATCCCATAAACGGGTTTCGTCCAACTTCCTGGAGTTGACAGGATGGTTCTGAATGTAAACGACATCAACGAACGATTTACCGGTGGATAAGTAAGTGAGAAAATCTTATAATTTGCAGAATCTCTCCCGGCCTGTGTTTTTATTACAGCAAAAAATTCCTGTGTTTTTCTGAAAAAGAACAGGGACGCTTTTGATCGCTCTTCATCAAAATAAAAATGGATGGTATCGCTTACTACGGAATAACCTGCATTCTCCAGTGAAATGCGGAATAGTTTAAGATAGGTACCATTCAGAAAAGGAGGGAATCCAAGCACATAAAGTGCAGGATGTTGTTCAGGAACAGTTGTTGAACCCATCGGAATGAAATTTTCCGCAACATTCTCCATTTGCCACTTTTTTTTGAGCACCAAATCCCCTAGTTTCAACTGGTAGAGATCGTACAGACATTTAGGCCCAAGCTCCTGCTGTCCATATACATTTCCATAACCCCCAAAAATAAGATATTCACCCGGATTTCGGGTTTCTGTAACAGAAGCATATGATCGGGGCTCCAATTTGTCACCCTTTAGTAAAACCTGGTTCCAACTCTTTTCAAAAAAATTATAGCGCATCAGCATATTATAATACCTGTAGCTGCGATATCCTCCCACGGAAAAAGCAGAACCCTGTTCATTCATGAAAAATGTTGAATTGATATACTGCGAAGATTCGCTATTCGGAAAAGCAGTTTCCCAGGCATTCTTGCCTTCATCATAGATATTAACCTGGCTGGGAAGAGATCCCACACAATAAATTTTTTTCCCGGGGGAGGAATAAAAATAAGATTCAGATTTTAAACTTGAAGGTTTGACATTATTTGCAATTTGCTCGCTGGTTTCACCTGTTATAATATCATAAGAAACAATTTCATGTTTCCCGACAAAAATAATTCGGTTTTGCAGTGTATCAAAAGTCACTCCAGATGAAACATCCAATCGCATTTCATACTTTTTTGTCCAGAAAAAGTGATTATTTATGAGCCAGATAGGATTGCTAATTTGAGCAGTAAAATTACCTTCGAGATCAGTTGCCTCATTTCCTTCAGACTCATTTAACAGCCAATTGTGACGAGACTTTCCCCGGAAATCTGCAACACGGATATTACGGATTGCCATTTGAGGAACATCAGTTGTTGGAAAATAATTTGATTGATTGGCACCAAAACAGAAGTAAAGCCGCCGAATACCAGACAGATCAACCTTATCGTCTGAATAGATGATATCTCCCAAATTTAACTCAACAATATCTGTCACTAAATCAAACGAAAGATTTAGATGAAGCCAGTTATTCCTGACCAGATCCTTCTCAGCCAGCGCGATGTTGATCAAAGTTGGATTCCCGTTCACCACGAGTTTCAAAACCGCCAACGTGCTACTTTTGGGGATATAAACAAGATCAATATTATGACGTTGTTTGTCGAAAATTCTGAATATATAACCAAATTGTTCCCGATTCCAAATCGCAAAATCGAACTCCAAACTAAATTTATTACGCACAGTAATTGGAGAATCCGGCGTAAGATTCAACGAAGTTCGCTTCTCTTTCGGTTGAGGAGCTGCAGTAAAGAGCAATCCTGTGTGGTACAGATTCTGAGACGATGTTTTATTCGACAATAAAATCAGAAAAACCAGTCCCAAAAATATCCACGACCGATTATTCATATTCGACCCAATTAGTTGTTTATAGATCCTTGATTGAGGGTAAAATTAGAAATTAATCTAATATTAATCGCTTAATAATCCCCCGTTAATCGGTTAAAACGGAATAAAGCCACTAATTGTTTCGATTTTTTAAATATTTTTAAAAATGGTTGATCGGTAAAACAGTTCCCGGAAAATCATGGAATACCGCAACAAACTGATTTAATTAGTGTTTTATGACATTGAATATTCTAAAAATGTATGTCAGGATACTGTTTTTTCAAGATTTCCAGATTCCTCATTATCAATTCATCACGTTGCTCAGCACACAATTGAGTACGTCCCGGATCCTCCGGGGTATTCCATGCATAATCAATCAATTTTTCAAGTGTCGTAGTAGCAATATGCACCCTCGTATCGGAAGAAGCGTAATATATAAATACAGATCCATCATTATCTAAAATCCATCCGTTACTAAACACGACATTCGAGACATCGCCTACCCGTTCCTCTCCAAGCGGCTCGATAAAATGTCCACCGGGACGTTTGATCACCCGCCATGGCTCTATAAGGTCGGTCATGAATAAATATAATGTATATCGTAAACCGGCAGCAGTCCGCCTGACGCCGTGCGCCATATGCAACCAACCTTTTGAGGTTTTTAGCGGTGCAGGGCCTTGTCCGTTTTTCACTTCTTTAACGGTCTGGTATTCCCGTGGATCTAAAATAACTTCGTTTTCAATCACAGCATGTTCCATTGAAACACAAAAGCCGGCACTGATGCCGCTATCGCCCGTCTCGATAAAACTTGTTTGCGGACGCGTATAAATCATATATTTTCCATTAACGAATTCCGGATGAAGCACACAATTCCGTTGTTGCAACGATGTTGATTTCAAGTCCCCAAGACGTTCCCATTCTATCAAATCTTTCGTTCTGCCAATTCCGCAACTGGCTAAAGCAGCCGATGAATCTTCCGAATTATTCAGGTCTTTTCGTTCCGCACAAAACAAACCGTAAATCCATCCATCCTCATGTTGCGTTAACCTGATGTCATAAACATTTTTTTCCGGGTCATCCGTGACAGGCATCACGACTGGTCTGTCCCAAAATTTCCATTTATCAATTCCATCAGGACTTTCAGCCACCGCAAAAAACGATTTCACGTCAAAACCTTCCACACGGGCAATCAGCAGGTACTTTCCATTCAATTTTATTGCCCCTGCGTTGAACGTTGTATTAACACCTAAGCGAATCATTAGATGTGGATTCGTGTCGTAATTTAAATCATATTGCCAAAAAACAGGAGCATGATCGCGTGTCAGAACAGGAAATTCGTAACGGTCATAAATCCCATTGCTACTCATTTGCTTCTTGTTGGGCCTGTTGATCAATTTATTGTATTCAACGAAAAGCATTTGAAGCTTATTATCGAAATTTTGTTTTTCCATTACTATAAATGAGGTTCTAACTATAGGATTAATTTATTCGCACAATTATTCTTTAAGACAGATCTAATTTTCAAGCCGGTCATACCAATAAACCTTGAGCAACATTGAAGTGATCACGAAAACGCCCAAGGCTATTGTCATTGAACTAAACTCACGGATAACCAGATAAATAGGCATTACAACCATTGACATTTGCCATGCAATGCCCACAACACAGTTCATCATATCACGCTTAAAATCTATATTTTTCTGAAACCCGGGCTGTTCAACTTTCACTTTTTCGTAGATCGGATTCCAAAATCCCCAGGGACGAACGGAGGAATAGAACTTCTTCAGAACCTCTTCATCATCGGGCACCGTTAACAAACTTCCTGCAATGGATCCTACCGATGAAATTAATAAGATAATCGGGAAAGAGTTGAATGCTGAAATATCCGGCAAGAAAAGTGGGATAAATAATGAAGCGACCAATCCGGTTAACATTCCCCAGAAATAACCATATCCGTTGAACCGCCACCAGATCCATTTTAAAACATTGGCAGCTGTATAACCGCCATATAAAGAGGACACAATCCATTTGGTCATCGAATCAATCGAATCGATAAAAAAGCCAAAAACAATTCCAATCGTTACAACAACAAGTGAAACCAGGTAACTCATGTTGATATACCGTTTGTTTGAAGCATTGGGATTAATGAATTTTTTGTATATATCATTTACAATGTAGGCTGGTCCTGCATTTACATATGCTGCATAAGTTGACATAAAAGCAGCGATCAATCCTGCAAGTAACAATCCGAGCAAACCAGTAGGGATAAAATTGCTTACAGCGTAAGGCAGGACCATTTCGAAGTCGATATCCGGACCCATTGCCACCAGTTTTGGGCTGAAGTAGACAAGCACCAGCACAGTAATACCAGCCACCATAAAAAAGCGGGGAATAAACAGCACCAAAGAAGTAAAACCGGTCATACGTGCAGCATCACGAGGACTTTTGGTTGCCAGTATCCGCTGCATATCGTAACTTGGGACAGGTCCTGCAATACTTGCCAGAATCCCTTTAAAGATCATGATCATAAAGATGATGGAGAAAAACTCATATCCGTCTGTCGATATTTTATTTGTTACGGAAGGAATTAAATTACTCCAGTCTAGATTTAATTTCCAACCAAAAAACAAATCTTTCCAACCTGCAGGTATCACTGCATTCAACTGTTCAGCGGTGACAAGGTTCATTGCAATAACTCCTACAATAAAACAAGAGATAGTCATTACAAGGAATTGCATGATTTCAGTAGCTACAACACTATACATACCTCCTTTTATTGCATATATCGATGTGAAGCCCATAACTAACAAGGCATACATGTTCTCTGAAGAAACTATGGTTGAACCGATTTCGGTAGTCAGGTCCCATGGGAAAAATGAGGTTGCGAATTTTCCAATACCAGCAAAAGTGTAAGCAATAAAACCGATCACACTGATAATCGCAAAAATCACTACGATAAGATGAGACAACTGTCCTCCACGATCTTCACCAAACCGTGTTTTTAACCATTCAGCGCCAGTCATTACATTCGAACGCCGCAGCCAAGTCGCAAGAAAGACCATTAAAAAAATCTGATTCCAGATAGGCCACATCCATGGCAGCCATGCACCTTTGAGACCGTAAACAAAAAGAATAGAAACAAACCACATTGTTCCGGTAATGTCAAACATACCGGATGCATTCGAAATGCCTAAAATATACCATGGAATACTTCTTCCACCGAGGAAGTAAGAATCGAGATTTTTGTTGGCATGCTTCGATATCAGAAAACCAATAAGTATTGTTAAAACCAGGTAACCGATTACTATACCGATATCCAAAGGTTGTAAATTCATAATTCAGCGATTAGGTTTATCCCAATTACAAAGTCTGGCTTTTCAAGCGATTACAGTAAATCCAATAAATTACGACATACTTAAAAACTAGAAAATACCCCCCTACTAAAATGTAAAAGGGTATTTTCATATTAATTATCAAATACTTAGATTAAAAATTTGGACCTGTAGTATCCCACCACAAGCGAGTGCTGATAAGGTCTGGTCCACCAAGTTTTGTAGTTGCATCTGCAACACCAGGGGCATTACCTGTTCTTTCACCGTTAGTAAAAGGCATCCTCTTAATCCACTGATCAGCCGGAATAACACCCCAGTCCGGGCTGCTGTCATTTTTGGCAACATGAGGAATCTTAGGATAACCGGTCCTTCTGAAATCGCACCACGATTCAAGCGCATTGGTGAAATTATTGATCCATTTCTGGGTCATGATCTTCTCTAATTTCAACTCGTTGCTATCGCCTGCATTCCAGGCGACTGTTATCGTAGAAGAAGCGGTAAAATTATTTCTTGCATCCTTAGGATCAACATAATCAATTGGTTTGCTCGTTGCGTCCGCAAGGTAGGCATCCACACCTTCTGCTTTCCAATCAGCAAAAGAAAGTCTTACCCCATCTTCATAATTGGTTTTCGCGTCACCGGCACCGGCCCAGCCTCTAAGAGCTGCTTCAGCTTTCAAAAAACTTACCTCAGCAGCAGTTATTGATCTTCTGTTTTGAACGGTTTGAAAATCATCGGATACCCTGGAATAAGGAACTCTGTCGATTTTGGCATTATCATAAGCACCATTGCGGATTCCTTTATAGGCATATACCGAAAGTGAAGCATCCTGACTAAGATTTGGACCCTGGAAGTATTTCGATACCCTTCCATCTTTTAACCCAAGCAGGAAGGATTCCATTACAGCACCCATTCGCGTATCGTCCCACTCAAAGCAAATTACGGCCATGTACATCTTATTACCCAATAATGCAATGTTGAAGTTATCTGCATTGGTGGCAATTAATCCTGCGGCATCGCTCATCGCTTTTTCACCCTGAGTTTTTGCGAGCGCAGGAGCGACTTTTGATATACGCATTGCCAATCTCAAACGCAAAGAATTCACAACTTTCAACCATTGGCTAATATTACCTTTGTAGCTGGGATCGAATTTAACAAAACCCTTGTAATCTTTATTCGCGGCGAAATCAGTTTGAATGGAATCTAATTGTGCAAAAAACGTATTGTACAAATCAGATTCTTTATCGTACATTATATTATTATCCGTCTTGCCGTAATTGGAATAGATCACCGGTCCATGAATAGCCGTCAGCTTTGACACTGCAAGTACCCGTATCAATTTCGCCCATGAGGCAAAAAGTGGTAAGTCATTGTCTTTCGCCAATTGAATTACTTGTTTGGAAGGGGACATTACTGAACCATAAATGCGATCCCAATAGGCGTTCCACCGTATGTAGTAGGTAGTATTATTTACATTACCAACAAAAGGTGTCGGTGTATTCAAATAACCCATCCAGGAATCCTGGCACAGATCTTCTTCAATCTGATGCCCGTTTATATTAAACAATAATCCTGAGAAAGGCGAACCTACCAGGTTAAAGTCCTGCTTAAGCAACTCATCAGAAATCTGATAAGGATTTTGGTTTTCAGTTACAAATTTATCCGTGCAAGATGCTATTGCACCGAGGAATAGTAATACTATAATTAATTTTTTCATATCAAACATTTTTAAGATATTAGAAAGTGACCTTTAAGTTAAACCCGTAGGTCCTTGTGGCAGGCATACTAAAGACCTCGTTGGACTGCATATTATTAGCAGTACTCATTGATTGTTCCGGATCGTACGGCGCTTTTTTGTAGAAGAAGAATAAATTCCTGCCAATCAGTGATATTGAAGCTTCTTTCAGCGGCAACTTGAGTTTTTGCATATCCAGGTTATAGCCGATGACAAATTGAGCTAACCTGACATTGGTCCTAGAAAAGACATAAGGTTCCATGATCCTGTTTCTGTCACCAACAGCACTATAATAGACCTCAGGATCAATTGATGTTACTGGAGTTGTTCCCTGGATCGCGTTAATCGGCATTGTAGCCCCTGCATCACGGGCATCTCCGGTTCTTTTACTTACACCGTAAGCATCAAGAAAAGCCTCCGTTTTTGAGAATGCAACCCCGCCAAACTTACCGTTGATAAGAAAACTTACATAGAAGTCTTTAATATTAATCGTATTATTCCACCCTACAACATAATCAGGATTTACATTACCAACTTTTTCCTGTTTGGCAGCCTTTGTAGGAACCCCTTTGTCATCAAGAATAATCTGACCTGCATCATTTTTTGCAAACTTGTAGATCCAAACATCGTTAAAAGATCCGCCTGCTTTGATGATGGCAGCAAAGCCTTCGTTATCGCCACCAACCTGATAATCCGGATTCGAAGCAATAAGCTCATCAATTTTATTTTTATTTTGCGATAAATTCAACGACGATTTCCAACTTACATTGGTTGTTTTCACAGGTTCTACATCGAAGGTTAATTCAAAGCCTTTATTCGTTATTTTCCCGGCATTTATATAATAATAGGTATAACCCGAACCAGATGGAGCACTTAAAGTCAGGAATTGATTCTTGCTTATATCACTATAATAAGTGAATTCCAATCCTGCTCTTCCACTGAAGAATCTCATTTCTGCTCCAAGCTCGCTACTGGTAATCTCTTCGGGTTTCAGGTTGGTAAAAGGAACCTGCGTATTTCGGTTAATACTTCCGATTATTTCAGGGGTACCAGCACCACCTATACTATTCCAAGGATTTACCACGTTATAAGGTACTTCATTGGCCGTTCTGGAGACGGAAGCCCTTAATTTAGCGAAGGAGATTACTTCGGGCAGTTTAATCATTTGACTTACAATTGCTGAAAGCCCGGCAGCAGGATACAAATAGGATTCATTTCCGGTAAGCGCAAGCGTAGAAGCCCAGTCGTTACGCGCTGACAAATCCAAAAACAACATCTCTTTAAAACCAATTTGTGCGTTGGCAAACACCCCTTCTTTAATTATCTTGTTTATACTCTGATTAAACATTACGTTGTAAGGCATGTTCGAGAATGAAAAAAAGTTGGGATACATCAAACTGGTCGTGCCATTTGCAACAGACATACCATCGTTGAATTTATTACGCTGATAACTGGCTCCCAAAAGTGCAGTTAAACTGAAATCGCCAAACTTATCATTGTAGCTCAATATTCCGTCGGTATAAAGCTGCGTATCATTGTATTTAGAATAATTCCATGAACCGTTTGGACTTACACTAACTGAGTTTCCGGCAGCGGCATACCTGTAATCATTAACCCGATCGTTATAATCAATGTTTCCCCTGATATCGAATTTAACCTTCTTGGAAATATCCCACGACATCTTTAAGCTGGCAATAGCGCGATAGGATTTATTTTCTTTCGGATTATTATAGAGCTCCCAAAATGGATTGTTTTGTTTTTCCTCGGTAGAATACCAATTCATCTGGTTCATATTCCTGTCTTTATTAAAGACCTGGTAGTTTGTTTTGTAGTCAGCAAAATTTCTTTCGCGTGCAAATAAATACAAACCGGTAAGCGGGTTATTGTAATACCCGGCACCCGGGCGGTTATGAGTCAGCTCACTTGAAAACATCACATTTGAACTGATTGTGACTTTATCATTAAATAACTTTGTAGACTGATTAAAGGCAAAGTTATTTTTGTCATACTTATTGGTCGGTAATACCCCGGTGGCTGAAACGTTGGAATATGAAAAATAGGTAGTGGTTTTGTCATTTCCGCCACTGACAGAAATTGAATTCGTAAGATTTAACCCCTGCCGAAAGAATTCTTTGATATAAGAACTTGGATAATTTCCTTTTGTCTTCGACCAGCTATAATCTGATCCACCAACCGCGCCATATTTAAACTGAAATTCAGGCAAACCGGATACCGATTCAACCATCGTACTTGAGCTAATGTTCACACTTATTTTCCCAGCTTTACCTTTCCGGGTAGTGATGAGAACAACACCATTTGCACCCTGACTACCGTAAAGTATGGAAGCGTTCGCACCCTTAAGGACGTTGATACTTTCAATATCATCGCTATTTAATGCTGAAAGTCCATCACCGCTATCGGTTCCGCCATATGAGTCAGGTTGTCCACCCTTATTATTAACCATTGGAATACCATCAATAACATAAAGAGGCTCGCTGAGACCTACAAGCGATTTATTTCCTCTTAACACCGCTTTGGTAGATCCACCAGCTCCCGAACTACTCGTTTTAATATCCAAACCGGCAGTTTTTCCACTAAGAGCGTTCATAAAGTTTTGATCTCTTGCTTTCAACATTTCATCTCCTGAAACCTGCTGAGAAGCGTAGGTCAAAGTTTTCTTTTCACGCTGGATACCTAAAGCTGTAACAACAACTTCAGTAAGCCCAAGGCTCTCGGCTTCCATTTTTACATTGATAACCGACCTGCCATTTACAACTTCCTCTACTGGTTTCATACCAACGAACGAAAACTGCAGGACTGCACTAGCAGAATTCAAATTCAAAGAGTATTTCCCATCAATGTCAGTTGATGTTCCAATTGTCGTCCCTTTCTGAATTACTGAGGCGCCTGGAATTTTGTTTCCATCGGGATCTGTGACAGTCCCGCTTACTTTTACCTGAGCCATTGCACTGGCAAACGAAGCAAACAGTAAGATGAGAATAACGTACATTCGTTTCTTCATAATGATAAAAATTAGTTTAAAATTAACGAGTCTTCATTTAATTTAAAAACTCATCACAAAACTAAAAGGAACCGATTAACAGAGCGATTAATTTAACGATTAATAACAATTAAAAATTTGATATTGTGACGCTTTCAAAATTTGCCGTTTAAATGTTAAAAATTGTATTAATTACTTGTTTATAAGCATTATCAATAATAAAAGGCAAATATTCAAGGCGATTTAGGATTTAAGGTTGCATTTTTTTAAAATTTCAAGCTTCAAAAAAGGCAATAATCACAAAAAAGTTGGGACTTAATAATTGTCAGGTGTAAAAAATCTTTACCTTAGTTTAGAGAACCAATAAACAGGAGAAGCACTCATTAATCTTCATTAGATAATCTGAATATTGTCAAAAAAATCAGTTTGTAGATATCAAACAAATTTGACTTTACAGACAACTTTGTAAGCTTTTAAAAAATAAGCATTCAATAGGAAAGTTTCCCGATGCAATGGGAATCCTCCCCGATACAATAGGAATGTTTTCTGATGCAATGGGAAAGTTTCCTGATTAATTAGGATTCTTTTCTGATGCAAAAGGAAAGTTTCTCGATGCAATAGGATTCTTCGCTGATGAATAAATAAACTTCTCTTTTTTGTAGGAAAACATTGCTATTCAATACATAATAAGTTTTCAATATTATTAATAACATTCTTTGGATGTTTGATATTAGATTCAGAAAGAATGGAACGATTATCAGGTAAATTGGCAGATTTAGAGAGGGTATAGATAGCCTAAAATGAACGCTGGTGAACTATAAAAAAAATCCCACAAATTTTACTTCACGGGATTTTCTATTATTTAAAAACAAACCTGCTTAAGGGCTTGTTTCAGCTGTCTTATACTAATTTCTGCCGAAGCTTTTGCTCTTCAACCTGTGCATCGATAACAGCAACAGTAACCATGTTAAGAATATCACGAACAGAACTTTCGACATTCAAAATATGAATTGGTTTGTTCAAGCCCATCTGTATCGGCCCGATTGTTTCGCTCATCCCGATTTCGAGCATCAATTTATATGAGATATTAGCAGAACTAAGATTAGGGAATATCAATGTATTAACATTCATACCGTCAATCTTCGAGAAAGGGTATTTCTCATGACGCAGGTCCTTATCAAGCGCAAAGTTAACTTGCATCTCGCCATCAATCAGCATATCAGGGTGGTTAGTGTGCAAAAACTTAATTGCATCATGTACCATCGCAGGACTGCCTACGGTACGTTCGCCAAAGTTTGAATAGGAGAGCATTGCCATTACCGGATTTGTATTAAAGAGCAAGGCTGCTTCGTATGTCAGTTTTGCAACATCAATCAGTGTTTCTTTAGACGGATGATTGTTGACAAGCGTATCCGCAAAAAAGAAAGTCCCCAGTTTGGTATTTACAATATTTAAACCGGCAATATGATTAAGGCCTTCGCGCATCCCAACAATTTCGATCGCCGGAATAATGGCATCTTCGTACTTTGTATAAACGCCGGTAATAAAAGCATCAGCATCACCAGCTTCTACCATCATCATCCCAAAGTAGTTACGATCGAACATCTTTTCGTAAGCTTCATCAAAAGTCATTCCTTCACGCTGACGTTTTGCAGTCAACATTTTAGCATATTTTTTTCGTCTGGAATTCTCCCTGTCGTGACGAAGATTCACGATTTCAATGCCTTCGAGTTCAATTTGATTTTTATTAATCAATTTTTCAATACGTTCTTCATTTCCAAGGAGTATTGGGATGCAGATTCCTTCGGCTCTGGCTACTGAAGCAGCTTTCAGCATATTGACGTGGTTCGCTTCAGCAAAAACTACACGTTTTGGATTTTCTTTTGCTTTTTCGGTCAACCCACGAATCAGTTTATTGTCGAGCCCCATCCGTTGGCGCAATTCTTCTTCATATTTAGCCCAATCAGTGATCGGCTTACGGGCAATACCACTCTCCATAGCCGCTTTTGCAACTGCTGGTGCCACTGTTACCAACAATCTTGGATCGAGTGGTTTTGGAATAATGTATTGAGATCCGAAACTCAGGTGGGAAGTATTATAGGCAGCTGTCACCACTTCAGGAACAGGTTTTTTGGCCAGTTCAGCAATTGCAAGTACCGCAGCTACCTTCATTGCTTCGTTAATGCCAGTTGAACGTACATCCAAAGCACCTCGGAATATATAAGGGAAACCTAATACATTGTTGACCTGATTGGGATAATCACTACGGCCGGTTGCAAAAATAATATCAGGACGCGAAGCCATAGCGTCTGCATATGAAATTTCCGGATTTGGATTAGCACAGGCAAATACGAGTGGATTGGCCGCCATACTGCGAACCATGTCCTGCGTAAGACATCCTTCAACTGAAAGACCAAGGAATACATCTGAACCGGCAACTGCCTCGGCAAGCGTATTGCAAGGAAGTGAGGTTGCAAACGGAAGCTTGCGGCTGTTCAGATCGGTACGTCGTGTTGAAATAACACCCTTACTGTCAACCATTACGATATTCTCCAGTTTGGCACCAAGTGCCATGTAGAGCGTGGTGCATGACGAAGCAGCAGCTCCGGCACCATTTACCACAATTTTAATGTCTTCGATTTTCTTGCCAACCAGTTCAAGAGCATTGATTAGTGCTGCAGATGAAATAATTGCCGTTCCGTGCTGGTCATCATGCATTAGCGGGATGTCTAAAGCTTCCTTCAGCTTTTCTTCGATTTCAAAACATTCAGGAGCTTTAATATCTTCGAGATTGATCCCACCAAAAGTACAGGCAATAGCTTTCACAACTTCGATGAATTTTGCAGGATCTTTTTCATTGACTTCAATATCAAACACGTCGATATCAGCAAATATTTTGAATAGCAGACCTTTGCCTTCCATTACGGGTTTTCCGGCAAGAGCACCAATATCACCCAAACCGAGAACTGCTGTTCCATTCGAGATTACAGCAACCAGATTTCCTTTGGCTGTGTAGTCGTATGCACATTGGAGATCTTTTTGAATCTCCAGGCAAGGGATAGCCACCCCAGGTGAATACGCAAGCGCCAAATCTCGCGCTGTACTGTATGGTTTTGTTGGTACAACCTGTATTTTCCCTGGTCTGCCATTTTTGTGGTAATTTAATGCATCGGTTCGTAAAGCATCATTACGTTTAGAATTTTCCATAATTCAAATATTTTTGTTGTTTGACGCCTGTGATTATTTAAGGCAGACAACCCAACCCTAAAAAAATTTGGCAAACAAAAGTAGATTTATTTTCCAATCAAGAGGTAATGGCTCGAAAAAGTTTACAAATTGATAATATTGCGATTAATTTTCCCAGCTTCTGAAAACCCTGCTTCCGATCTCCTCATCATTGACAATCCTTAAGTGGGTATCAATCTCCTGTTGCATCTCCTCAACATGGGAAATCACACCAACAATACGGTTCTCTTTCCTCAACGATTTAAGGGTTTCAAATACCACATCAAGCGCCTCTTTATCAAGCGATCCAAATCCTTCATCCAAAAAGAAAAAGTTCTGAGATGAGTCCGTAAATTGCTGAATGCTATCTGCCAATGATAACGCCAGCGATAAAGCAGCCTGAAATGTCTGTCCACCAGACAGTGTTTTGACACTCCTCACCTTCCCTCCATTCAAAAAATCGCGTACCTGAAAACTATTGTCCTGTGTGATTTCCAGGCTCATTTTTTGCCTGACCAACTTATAAAACCGGTCGTTGGCAGCAAGACAAAGATTATGGAGATGAACCGATGAAACATAGTTCACAAATCCGCTTCCCTTAAATAATTGCTTCATCGTTTTAATGTCCTCTGCCCGTAATTCAAGATCATCCAGTGACTTGCGGATCTGTTTCTGCTGATTCAGGTCATTGGTCAGTTTGCGAATCTCACCTTCTGTTTTCCCAAGTTCCCGATTCTTTTCTGCCTGAACTTCAATCAATTTCGAAACTTCATCCTTCAATTTCTGATGATCGTCTGCAGAATAAGTACGGTCTCCAATCTCATTTTTCAACCATGATAATTGATTTTCAGAAAGTTGAAATTGTTGCCTGAAGTTCTGAATCTTTTTCTTCTCTAATTCAATATCAATTTTCTGATTCAGAATCCTTTTTATCTGATCTGGGAAGGCATAATCCGAAGCAGACAACAATATATTAATCTGGTCATTAACAGCGATTTGTTCTGTTTGCCTTTCGAGTAGCATAGCTCTGTTTACCTGTAGTTTGCCGGATGACTCGTCTCTTCGTTTTTGAAGGCGTGTAATTTCATTCGTAGTTTTTAAATAGGCAGTTTCAATTTCAGAATACTTCAATAATAAACTGTTCGACAACTGTTTTACCTCGTCTACCGATTGCAAAATATAAGCTTGAATATCCAATTTTTCGATTTGCCGAGTTAAAAGGTGGATTTCCGACTGATTAATGGTCTGCTGTTCTTTGATAGTTTCCAGGCCCTTATTATAATTCTCAAGTAACTTTTGTTCATTTTCAACTTCCATCCGCAGTTTCTCAAGCTCACTATCTTTCAGCTTAATTGAATACTGAATAGCGCTCGCCGACTGAAAGGACTTATTCAGGAAAAGTTCATCCGTATAATCTGGCCAAATAAAGAGGGTTTGATGTATCTCCGTTTTATCCTGATTTTCAATCTGTTTTAACTTCAGCTTTTGAACTGACTCAAGCTTCAGATAAAGCTGAGTTTCGATCTTACGTAAACTAACCATCAATTTTTCAAGCGATTCAATCGCTTTTTCCTGTATCGCTTTCGAATCGCGGTCCTTTTGTAGGGCCAGCTTTACATCACCACTATCCAAAATATCGGGGTGCGACAAAGAACCACACAACGGACAAGGTTTTCCATCCTCCAGATTCGTAGCATACTCTTCAAACTTAGTGCGAATTAAAAGATGCTCAATGTTCTTATCGATCATAGAAATCGAATCCTTCGTTTTTATCCCTTTTTGCGTTAGCAATCCAAGTACATCATGGATCTTAAGAGGCTTATCCAATCCTCCTATCTGGTTTTCAACACTTTCTTCAAACTTATTATATAGGATATTAATTTCTTTTTGAATCGTATCAAGCTCTTTGGAACATTCAAGACTCACAGCTACGAGCGACTTTCTGATGGTAAACCAATTCTGAATTTTCGAAAGCTCAGCGAGATCAGGCAAACTGGCTTTAAGTGTTTTCAGCTCATTGACAATCACGCCTTCCAAAATTTTATGTTTCTTAACCTTGTCTTTTGAACTTTCACATAACGCCATCCCTTTTAATACACGTTCACCAATCTTTTGATTTCCAGCATTCAATTCGATGATCCGGGTAATCTTTATCAACTCGGCTGCTTGTTGTTTAAGCAGATCGCGTTGCTCATAATCTGCTTTTATACTTACAAATTCCTTTTCGAGAATCAATAATTGATTAGTGCTATCATTCAGTATAAAATCTTCATCTGCAATCGATTTCTCAAGCTGAAGGGTTACTCTGGCAACTTCGTCCGACCTATCAAATAAGTTTTTATAATTTACCAGGCAATATTCATATTCTTTGAGCATTTGCTCTGTTTTTAGAATCTCCGCCTCTTTTGTTTTAAGAAAATCCATTTGAACTTGTTGCGCCTTTAACTTCTCAACAAGCTCTTTTAGTTTAATTAAATCAATTTCTTCCTTTTGTTTTAATGACAATTGCGATGTCAGCTGTTTGATTTCCAACCGGATCACCTCCATCCGTAACTTTGCCTCTTCCAATTGCTCAGGTTTTACTTCTCCCAATTGCTGAAGTTGTCCCTGAAGTTTCTGCATCTGTTCATTGTTATTCGTCTCGAGCGCAACGGTCTTGTAGTAAAGCTCAAACTTCTGTAGGTTAAACAACTCTTTCATCATCTGTGTCCGGTCTTTATTCCCCAATTGAAGAAACTCCTGAAACCTTCCCTGCGGGATAATGATGGTTCGTTTAAAATTTTCGTAACTTAGTCCGATAACCTGCTGTAATTGTTCAATTTCTATTGGTTCCCAGCTTCCATTCCGGTGTTTGTAGGCAGAACGATCGAGCGTCCTTACATCGTCAAATTTTTTACGGTTCCGCTTTCCTTTTACAACTGTACGAAAGATAGTACTCTCTTTCCCAACACTAAAATCAAACTCAATAAACAGCTCATCCGATTTCAGGTTCATCATATTGTAGTTGCGATTGTCGCGGGCGTTCATTCGCTCTGTCTCGCCGTACAATGCATAGGTGATGGCATCAAGGATTGACGACTTTCCACTTCCAACTGATCCGAAAATACCGAAAAGATGGGCTTCAGTTAGTTTCTGAAAATCGATTGTCTGTTTTTCCTGGTAAGAAAAAAGACCTTGTATCGTAAGTTTAATTGGTATCATTCGTCGCCCCCCTGTGCTAAAACCTCTTTAAATAAGTCCAAAATCCGTTGATTTGGTTCCTGACCTTTCTCGGATCTGAAATAGTCAGTGAATAGTTCGTCCATTCCTTTTGTCAGATCGATTATCCTTCGGAAATTAACCTGATCATCATCTACTCTTTTTACATCAGGTATGATCGAGATAATTCCATTGTGAGCAGCGTTCAGCAATTTACGTTCCTCGGCGGTCAGATAGGTGTCAGTACTCATCGTCAGTTCAATAAGTGCCGATTGATGGTCATTCAGCCATTCAATCGCCTCATCTACACTATCAGCTCTTTTGCGTAACAACCGTTTTGCTTTTGTCAACTCATGATTTGATATGACCGGGATTTTCCCCGGTTCAATGTCAATTACCAACACATACTTTTGCTGGTCAGTTTCCGCAAAACTATAGGACAACGGGCTTCCAGCGTATATGATTGGACAAGGTGATGTATCGATGGTTTGCTTCCGGTGTAGGTGGCCCAATGCAACATACTGAATTTGAGGAGGAATATTTTCCGAATAGATTACCTGAGCTCCTCCGACATGAAGAATTGGTTTCTCATCTTCGGGTTCCTCCGGCAATGCCGCACCTTTCCGGGCAAAGAAAAGATGAGAGATCAAAATATTAACCCCTTTGTGGTCACAATATTTCTGACCTAATGATGACCATTTGGCATTTAATAGCTTACGTAATTCCTCCTCCGAATCTTCATGACCCAGGTAAGCTTTCAATCTGAATTCGTTGGCATATGGCGTTAATAAGATACGCAGAGGATCGGCACATCCGGGTAAACGGAGCTCCACAAAGCCTTCTTCACTATGAGTGACCATCAATCCAGCATCCAATTCAAACGGGGGAATAATAACGTTAGGATAACCGGCAAACAGAATACCGCACTCGCGGGCAAGTGGATCCGGAGCTGCAATCCTGTCAGGCGAATCATGATTACCGGCAATGGCGATTACAGCGCGCTTGCCATTGTTTGCAAGACGTTTCAGCGTTTTATAAAACAAATCAACCGCTTCGGCAGAGGGATTGTAGGTATCGAAAAGATCACCCGAGATAATCACTGCGTCAACTTGTTCAGTCTCCGCAATTTCGCAAATCTCGGTTAAAACTTCCTTTTGTTCGTCGAATCTCAATAAGTTTTCCAATCGCTTACCAAGGTGCCAATCGGAGGTGTGAAGTAGCTTCATCAGATTTAGATTATGATCATGCTATATTACATCAAAAACCCCCAATTTTCAAATCTTACTGAAAAGAATTTGGGTAAAGATGAAGCTAAAAAGAGAATATTTAACAGATTTTTTCTGAAAATATCAAGACTTGATTACCGTCTCTTTAATAGGGGAAAGTTGCAGGTCATTTAAATTCTCCTTTCCTAATTTCAGCAGACGTTCACGTTCAATATCTTCACGTGATTTACTCGTTGTAACCAAATAAACCCCCGCAAAAATTAATACTGCAGAAAGCGGTTTGGACCATGAAAAGATATCATGCCCCCACATAATTGCAATATAGGACGCAACAAGTGGTTGCAAATAATTATACATCCCGATGGTTGTCGGCCGGATTTGTTTTTGTGCAATTGGGATCAATAAATAGGTGATAAAGGTGGCTCCAACCAATAAGTAGACATAGCTACTCCAGGCAGCCGAGGTTCCTTCGGTAAATATTTTTGCAGTAAAAACGTCTTTATAGCCGAAAGGTAAAAACATAAGAGAAGAGAATAAAAACATCCATTTCATAATAGTAACAGAGCTATATCGCTTTGATATTCCGCGCGTCAACACGAGAAAAAAGGCATATGAAAGACTGCTGACTACACACAAAAAGTCACCGATCATTGAAGCTTCGTGACCGGCGCCTGAAACTTCGGATGTCAAAATCATTGATAAAACGCCAACCAACCCAATAATGACGCCTCCTGTCTTTTTTAATGTAATTGGCTCCTTCAGAAAAAAGAACGAGATTATCATCGCCAGAATCGGGGTGATTGTTATTACTATTGAGGCATTGGTTGCTGAGGTCATTTGTAATCCGGAGATAAATGCGGCCTGGTTAAGCCCAACTCCTAAAAGTGATCCAAGAAAAAGGGTTCCCATATCTTTTCGGGATACCTTTTCTGATTTAAGGAACATCGAAAGCAACCAAAAAGCCATTGCTCCAAAGGCAAAACGGGAATAAGTCAACCCCAATGGACTCATCCAGTCGGGCATCAGATTCTTTGAAAGGGGGATATTCACTCCAAAAATCAGTGAAGTAAATAACATGGCCACATGACCTCTTATTTTTTCTTTAGTCATTATTCGAATTTCATTTTATCGCTTACGACTGCGACTACTTTAATAAGGCATTAACCCCGAAAATTGTTTTTAAGAGTATTGACACCTAATTCTGTATCATTTCCAGGTCATACAAGTTGGCTGCAAAGTTATTAAAAACCAGGGATAAGGATTTTTTGGCAAAAAAATCAACTCTTGCCATAGGAAAGGTTAATCATTATTTAAGAAACAGAAAGGGATAAGTGTATTACCTATCCCTTTCTGTAAAAAAGTATTCACAAACTATTCACTCACAAAAACCAGTTTATCATCCTTTACATCGATTGCAACCGGATGCCCAGCAGTCACTTTTCCTGCAAGAATATCTTTTGACAAATCGTTAAGCAGGTATTTCTGCATCATTCGTTTTACAGGACGTGCCCCAAATTGAGGATCGAAACCTGCCTCCGCAATCCAATCAACTGCAGCATCGGTAATCGTGGTCTCATATCCACTCTTCTTTAACCGCTCAGCAACCAGTGCAAATTGTAGTCTTACAATTTGGTAGATCTCCTTACGGGTTAATGGTGTAAACATAATGATTTCATCAATCCGGTTCAGAAACTCGGGCCGGATTGTTTGTTTGAGCAATTCGAACAGTTCTGTCCGCAAATCTTCCACAACTTTAACTCTATTACTCTCGTTGAGATGAGCAAACCGTTCACGAATGATTTGAGAGCCAATATTTGAAGTCATGATGATAATAGTATTTTTAAAATTGACGGTACGACCTTTATTATCGGTAAGCCGCCCATCATCAAGAACTTGTAGCAAAACGTTGAAAATATCGGGATGCGCTTTCTCTATTTCATCAAACAAGACAACAGAGTAGGGTTTCCGTCTTACAGCTTCGGTCAATTGCCCACCTTCATCGTATCCGATATATCCCGGAGGCGATCCAATTAACCGCGTAACAGAAAATTTTTCCTGGTATTCCGACATATCGATACGCGTCAGCATATTTTCGTCATCGAATAAGTATTCTGCCAAAGCTTTCGCAAGCTCAGTCTTACCCACACCAGTGGTTCCCAGAAAGATAAACGATCCGATCGGCCTTTTGTCATCCTGCAAACCTGCACGCGAGCGCCGTACGGCATCAGAAACCGCAGCAATTGCCTCATCCTGACCAATTACACGTAAATGCAACTCTTCTTCAAGGTGAAGTAGTTTTTCACGCTCGCTCTGGAGCATTTTCTTGACAGGAATCCCTGTCCAACGTGCAACAACATCTGCAATATCCTCACTATCTACTTCTTCTTTTATCAGCGATTTACCAGCCTGCAACTCGATCAGTTCCTTCTGTAACCGGGCAATCTCTGCTTCAGCTTCCTTTATTTTACCGTAGCGGATTTCGGCAACACGGCCATATTCACCCTGACGTTCAGCCTGATCAGCTTGCAACTTAAGGTCCTCAATCAATAGCTTCTCATTTTGTACAGCCTCAATAGCCCCTTTTTCGGCCTGCCACGACGCCCTGTATTTCGTTTGATCTGCTTTTAAGTTGGCAATCTCCTCTTCCAGTTTCACAAGTTTGGAAGTATCATTTTCGCGCTGAATAGCAGCGCGTTCAATCTCAAGCTGCGTCAGTTTACGATCAATCTCATCAAGACCTTCCGGGAGCGAATCCATCTCCATCCTGAGTTTTGCGGCGGCTTCATCCATCAGGTCAATTGCCTTATCAGGAAGAAACCGATCGGTGATGTAGCGCTGCGAAAGTTCAACAGCAGCAATAATTGCATCATCTTTGATCCTCACTTTATGGTGATTTTCATATCGTTCCTTCAATCCACGAAGAATTGAGATCGCATCTAACGTGGTTGGTTCGTCAACCATTACCAATTGGAAACGACGTTCCAGCGCTTTGTCTTTCTCAAAATACTTTTGATATTCACTCAAAGTAGTTGCTCCTACTGCACGCAATTCTCCACGCGCCAAAGCTGGCTTCAGTATGTTGGCAGCATCCATCGCACCTTCACCTTTGCCCGCGCCAACTAACGTATGTATCTCATCAATAAAAAGAATCACATTGCCTTCCGCCTGTATTACCTCATTGATAACCGCTTTCAAACGTTCTTCAAATTCACCTTTATATTTTGCACCGGCAATTAACGCTCCCATATCGAGCGAGAAAACCTGTTTATCTTTCAAATTTTCAGGAACATCTCCCCTGACAATTCTTTGGGCCAAACCTTCAACTATTGCAGTTTTCCCCGTTCCCGGTTCTCCGATCAGGATTGGATTATTTTTTGTGCGTCGTGACAAGATTTGCAAGACCCGACGAATCTCTTCGTCACGTCCGATTACCGGATCAAGCTTTCCTAACTTTGCCCGTTCATTCAGGTTAACAGCGAAGCGATTCAACGAGTTAAAGGTATCCTCAGCCGTCTGGCTATCGACCTTTGACCCTTTACGCAATGCTTTAATCGCCTCATCAAGTTCTTTATGACTGATTCCGCTATCCTTCATCAAACGGCTAACCGAATCACTGCCTTCCAAAAGTCCCAGCAACAAATGTTCAACCGAAACATATTGATCCCCCATTTTCTGTGAAATAGAAACTGCCTTTTGCACTGCCGAATTTGCGGCTGACGAAAGGTATGATTCCCCTCCTGTAACCTTCGGATAGCTTACAATGATTTTGTCAAGAGCAGCATTAAATATCACAACATTAACGCCCAATTTCTTTAACAGGAAACCGATTACACTCTCGGCATTAACCATCAACCCTTTTAAAAGGTGTCCTGTATCAATGGCCTGCTGGTTATTCCCTTCCGCAATTTTAACTGCCTGATTTACGGCCTCCTGTGCTTTGATTGTGAAGTTGTCAAAATTCATATATTTGATTTTTTATTTATTCTTCTAACGACATCCCATCCACAATTAACTTGAATGAGAGAATCATACCAGTTTACTCAAAACACTTGCCAATCCTGATTATCAGACAATTTGGCGCATAAAAAGTTCGAAATATGAAATATTGACTTATTAAATTAGAAAGTTCAGTCAATTATGACAGTTTCGGGCCATTTCAATATTAAATCGGTAAGGCGACCGTTTTAATAAACATTTGGCCTTTGCCTCGAAAGATCAAATACCTTGGACCACTGAAAGTATCATTCACTTACCCTACCAGCGATACCCGTCAACATATTAACAGCTTTTCGCAATGTCTTGATTTCAGTAAAATTGATACTTAACTTCCCTTTCCCCTCTTTTACACGGCATTTCGACGGGTTCTGAACAATCCACTGCATCAGTTTTTGAAAATGAATCGTTTGGTAGTAATTCGATGCAGGATCTGAAGGCAAATAGCATACCATCTTTGATTCCTTGAGTATGATCCGCTCAATGTTAAGAGATATGGCAATCCATCTCAAGCGGACTACATCAATCAGCTCACGCGAAGGTTCAGGAATGGGTCCAAAACGATCGACGAGCCCTTTCTCAAATAATTGCACCATCGTTTCGTTTTCCATATTATCCAGTTCGCGGTAAAGCAGCATCCGCTCCGAAACGCTTGAAATATAATTGTCAGGGAAAAGCAACTGAAGGTCAGTATCAATATTACAGTCGTTTACATAGCTAAGATCAAGAAAAGCGCCTGACGCCTCTGCATTTTCATCCTGAAAAAGATCCTGAAATTCGCCCGATTTCAGCTCCATCATTGCTTCATTTAAAATTCGATGGTAAGCTTCAAAACCGATATCTGCGATAAATCCGCTCTGCTCGCCACCCAGCAAATTACCAGCACCCCGAATATCGAGATCCTGCATTGCAATGCTGAACCCGCTCCCGATTTCGGAGAACTCTTCAATTGCCTGCAAACGTCTTTTAGCGTCTGCCGACATAACATTCAAAGGTGGTGCCATCAAATAACAGAATGCTTTTTTATTCGACCGGCCAACTCGTCCACGCAACTGGTGAAGTTCACTCAAACCGAAATTTTGGGCATTATTGATAATGATCGTGTTGGTATTCGGGATATCCAAACCAGATTCAATTATTGTGGTTGCAATAAGTACATCAAAATCACCGTTCACAAAGTCAAACATCACTTTTTCAAGCTTCGAGCCTTCCATTTGACCATGACCAACGATTGTACGAACACCCGGACAAAGCCGATTTATCAGCAATTCAATTTCATAGATATTCGATACCCTGTTATTTATAAAGAAAGCCTGTCCACCGCGGGCAACCTCGTAATTGATAGCGTCACGGATTATCTCCTCATCAAAAACACTCACCTCAGTATTAATCGGATATCGGTTCGGTGGTGGTGTATTAATTATGGAGAGGTCACGCGCACCCATCAGCGAAAATTGCAGTGTACGCGGAATCGGTGTGGCCGTCAAAGTCAATGTATCAACATTCGCTTTTAACTGTTTCAACTTCTCCTTAACCGAAACCCCAAAGTGTTGTTCCTCGTCGACTATCAGCAATCCCAAATCCTTAAACTTCACATCTTTCCCAATCAGTTTGTGGGTACCTATAATAATATCGACTTTACCTTCGCTTAATTCTTTAAGAACATTTTTTATATCACCGGAATTTCGTAACCGACTAATGTATTGCACATTACATGGGAAATCCTTTAGTCTGTCCTTAAATGTTTTATAATGTTGCAAAGCCAATATCGTCGTCGGAACCAGCACCGCCACTTGCTTGCTATCAGCAACGGCTTTGAATGCAGCTCTGATTGCCACTTCTGTCTTGCCAAAACCAACATCACCACAAACAAGACGGTCCATCGGCATTGGTTTCTCCATATCTTCTTTAATGGAATAGGTCGCCTTCAGCTGATCAGGGGTATCTTCATATATAAAACTTGCCTCCAGCTCCTCCTGAAGGTACGAATCAGCTGAAAAAGCAAATCCGTTCTCCATCTTTCGCTTAGCGTAAAGCGCTATCAATTCGCGGGCAATATCCTTAACCTTGTTTTTGGTCTTGGTTTTAAGATTCTGCCATGCGGCAGTACCTAATTTATTAATTGTGGGCTCCTGCCCTTCTTTTCCCTTATATTTTGCAATCCGATGTAACGAATGAATACTGACCAACAAGGAATCGTTATCCCTGTATATCAAACGTATCGCTTCCTGGATATTTCCATTAACCTCCGTCTTTACCAGACCTGCAAATTTCCCCACACCGTGATCGATGTGCACCACAAAGTCACCAGGATGAAGTTTACTCAACTCTTTAATTGTAATTGCTTGTCTTGATGATTTTTTAGAGCGCAAATTAAATCGGTGGTAACGTTCGAAAATCTGGTGATCGGTATAACAGCAGATTTTCAAATCGTGATCTATAAATCCTTCATTTAATGCGAATAATAAACTATCTATCTTTTGAGGATCACCCTTATCATCAAAAATAGCATGAAGTCGTTCAATCTGCTTGGGACTTGATGTCAAGAGGATATTCCTGTATCCTTTTTGCCGGTTCGATTTCAGGTTTTGACCCAATAAATCGAAGTTTTTATTAAATACGGGTTGTTTGGAAGTGTTGAAAGCGAATTCATCAGCCGAACTAAAATAGTGTGCAGATCCAAACTCAACGCACGTAAACCCGGATATTCCACTTTTAAACTCCTTACCTGAGATAACCAGGTCTGCTATTTCAGTATCGCTAAACTTTTCTGCGGCTTCCAGGTGTAATTGCTTAATCTGAGCAGAAACATAGGTGAAACTTTTGGCTGCAACTACCATCTTTTTATCCAAAAAATCGAAGATGGAAACCCGTTTTTCGTTTTGAAGACCCTCCTGAATATTGGGAATAATCGAAATTCTAGTCAATGTCTCCTTCGAAATCTGGTCTTCAATATCAAAGGTTCTAATCGAATCTACCTCATCGCCAAAGAAGTCAATCCTGTAAGGATCTTCGTTGGAAAATGAAAAAATATCGATGATCGACCCACGAAGTGAGTATTGTCCAGGCTCGTAAACAAATTCAACCCGCTCAAATCCATACTCATACAATACTTCATTAATAAATGAAATGGATAGTTTTTCTCCTTTCCGGATGTGAAGTGTATTTTTAGCGAGTCCCGTTCCCGAGATCACCTTCTCCATGATTGCCTCAGGATAAGTGATTATCATATAGCCATTTTCATTCAGCGCCAGTTTATTCAACACCTCAGTTCTGAATATGATATTCTCACTCTCGATTCTTTCGTGGACGAAACTACGGCGATACGATGACGGAAAAAACAAAACGTTTTCCCCTAGACCCAAGGCATTGAGATCATCAAAGAAGTAGGCAGCTTCTTCCCGATCGCTTAAAATTGTAATTGTACTAAACGGATTTATCTGAAATGCAGCATTTAATACTACGACGGACGACGATCCGGTCAGGCCTGTAAGTGAAATTTTTGCTGCACCAGATTCAGCAATCTTTTGGCGTAACCCGATTACGGATGGGTGTGAAGTGTAATATTTGAGCAGTTCCTTGAGTTCCAATATCGATATTTTTCGGACAACCGCCAAAATTACGAAAATATCGGAGTTTTACTGATGAAATACTTACATCAAATTGCATACCTTTAATTGCTAATACCAAAGATCTTTAGAATCAATCTGGTCACATAGTTTCACTAATTCCATCAATGTTCTGAGATTTCTTGTGGTTGCACTTACCTTCAACTTATTTTCAAAGAAATTATTACTCAACTTCGTATTGCCGTAACCATTTGGGCAAAACAGGTAAATAGTTCTCTCCGTTATAAAAAACTTGTCAGGCAAATAGACCGAATTATCAATGCTTTCTAAAAAACTCTTTTCGGGAGCCTTGGATAAAAATGTAATGTGAAGCTTAGTGATGTCGTCTTCAATTTCGCCTAATAACGGATTCTGAGCCAGAATATATTTCAACTCCGAAACCTCTCTTACCAAAACCGGGACATTTAATGCATATCCGTTTAATATCCCATCAGATATTAGTATTTCAAGTTCATCCAAATTTGTTTCGACACTTTGAAATACGACGTTCCCACTCTGAATGTAGGTCGTAACATTCTGAAATCCGAGACTTTCATACATTTCCCTCAAAGAATTCATTTTGATGAGATTCTTTCCACTAACGTTAATACCTCTTAATATCGAAATATATGTTTTCATCCTTGTCCTTCTTTTTCAACTTAATCACAGCTCCTTACGAATTAGATCGATCTGTCTCAATATTTTGACTTGCATTATTTTTAGCAACCTTTAAACCTTCAGCAATTGATAGTAATCCCATTGAAAACATAGCTCCCGATGCAATCCAATCGATTAGTCTAATATCTGAGATATGGATGAAGCGAAATACAACATAATTTGTTGCAATCAAAGTCCATAGGAAACCTAACAAAATTTCAGAATTCAGTTTGGGAAATCTGCTCATCAAACTCATATCACTCTTTTTATTTTGTTAATGTAAGGATTGTAAATAGTTATTAAAATGAAACCATTTTGATGGTTTTCATTTACAAACCTACTAAACGGATTCACAATTACCAAAATTAAAATTTCGAAATAATCTATAGCCCAATTATTTAACCATTAAACGGTTTTAAAACATCTAAAATAAAAATTAAACTTTCAGCATTTCTTCATTTTTGGCAGAATTTTTGTTTACGATTAGGTGTACAACTAAAATTGTTAGTCATGAAAACTTCTATACAACACCGGAAAATCAGATGTAACATACTGTATTTTATATTTCTAGCAATGATAATGAGCTTTTCAATCCAAGGTAAAGCCCAGTCGGAGAACAAAAACGCACTATTGCAAATGATAGATGAAGATCGGGCTACAGTAGATGCAATTGCAGGTTATGACGAGACGATTCAAAGCCATATTCTCCAGGTGGCACAAACCCCTGAAGTGCTAAGCAAAATTGAAGAGTTGCAAAATAGATCGAAGAATCAGTTTCGGGCAATTATCGATAACTACGACCGTGAGGCACAGACCTCATTTTACGAAATGGCCCGCTATCCGAACCTTATTTCAGACTTAGTAAGTAATGGAAAACCTTCCACTTCAGAAGTCAATCGGATCGTGTTGAATTACCCTGATGATATTCATGAAACGGCAAAAAAATATGCCCGAATGTATTTTGACGTGCTTCTTCGCATAGACAGACTTAACGGCGAAATTGACAACGCATTTCAAACGTACCTGGAACCTTACAATTTCCGAACACGTGAAAGTGTCACTGCGCTGCTGGTATACCCTGAAATCGTTTCAATTCTGGTTGAAGATAAAGACTTTACCACACTTCTTGGAACTACGTATAACGAAGACCCGCAATGGGTTACTGGTAACCTAAACAGGATTTCACAGGAACTTGCAGAACAAAACAAAGAAGATTTAAATGCCTATAAGAGTCAGATACAGAACGATCCCGAAGCATATAACGAAATGCTCGACGCATCAGAAAGATTCGCCAGAGAAAACAACGATGTGAGGTATCAAAGTTCATCGGAGCCGATTGTAGAAGTGAGAATCGTAAATAGTTATCCTTACTGGTTTGGTTATCCATACTGGTATTCTGATCCTTACTGGCGACCACGCCCGATTTATTACCACACCGGGTTTTACAGAAATCATTATGGGAATGTGGTATTTGTCGGACTGCCATCCTATCACTTCATACATTGGCAATCATATTATCACCCAACACTGTTCCCTCATTTATCGTATAATTATTACAGCTATTATCAAAATCATTATGTGAATCGTTATCGTGACTCTCATCGCCCTGTTCCTCACTATGGATTTTACAGATCAATTGAATCAAATGTGATCAATAACCCGAGGGTTAATAACTCAAACCTTGCAAGAATTGATCATCAAAGAGGGAACAACATTGTCCGTCGACCAAATACAATGGAATCCGGTTCCGCAAGAAGAGGTAATTCTACAGTTACACAACAGCGTGGTTATTCAAATACACGACAAAGAGCAGGAACAAGCGGTACTGTCAATCGTCGTGGAAATGAATCAATAAACAGAGGAAGTAGCGGACAAAGAAGTTTTGAAAGGCCAGGTGGAGCCGTTAATCGCAGAACATACAATACAATAAATCCAGGAAGATCGGAAGGTTCGATAAACCGCAGAGGTTCCGGAACTGGTAGTGGTACGATTCGCAGGGAATCATCTCCTGCTTCGGCAGGTCAAGGCAGAACTTCCAACTCACGTCAAGGCACAACTACAAATCGAAGTTCCAACCAAAATCCACGATTCAATCAATCTGCTAATGGAAGAGTTCGGGAAAACGCCTCGCAATCAATAAACCGCCAGTCTTCATCCGGAAATGCAGGAAGCAGAGCAGCATCTGGCAGGAATAGTTCTCAATATAAAAAATCTTCTGCACCGCAGAGAAGGGAAGCTTCACAATCCCAAAGGTCAGCAGCCCCTCAACGAAGAGAAGCTTCACAGACTCAAAGATCGGCCGCTTCAGAAAGGACGAACAGATCAGCGCAACGCGAAAGCAGAGCTGCGAATTCACAATCAACAAGCAGAAGCTCAGCACGTGAAAAGAATTCATCGTCACCATCTGCTTCCACGCAAAACTCGCGGAGAGAAAGTGGGAATAGAAGACAACGTTAGATTAGTTATAATTCAAAAACCATGTATAATTTAAATTTTACCGCTATGAAAACTAATTTTTTAAAAATGATTTTACCTGTCATGCTGGTAATTGTTATGGCCGGATGTGCCAGCATTAAAGTGAGTTCCGACTACGACCGGAAAGCTGACTTTTCGAAATATAAAACCTTTAATTTTAGCAAAGAGGTCGACAAGGTAACGCTGAATGATTTAAACCTGCGCAGGTTGAAAGATGCCATCACAAAAGAGATGGAAGCAAAAGGTTTTCAGATTGCCACCACTCCTGATGTTTTAGTAAATGCTTTTGTAAAAGGAAAAACAAAATATTCTGCCACTGCAAACACCAATTACTATGGTGGAATGTACTATCGTGGATTTGGAATGTCCAACACCTATGTTGATGTAAATAAATCAATCGAAGGAACGCTTTTTATTGATTTGATAGATGTTCCGGAGAAAAAGATGATCTGGGAAGGTGTTGCTGAAGGTCTGGTAAACCCGCGTACGGAAACCAGAGAGAACCAAATAAATAGTGTTGTCGGAATGATTTTTAAGAATTTTCCAAGATAACAAAAAGGTTATTTGGCAATAAAAACAGGCTGGATACAAATTCCGGCCTTTTCTAATTTCTATGATCTCAATCCGTAATATTCATGATCAAATTTAGTTTCTAATATTCAACACTTTACCAATTGATTAAAAAGGTGTTAAAAGAAGAAAACTCATAGTATTAAAAAAGGCAGGTTGGAAATGACTTATGCGATCAAAAACTTTTACCCCATTCAATTTGTTGAAGTGTTATCAGAACAAATCACAGTTAATCATTTATTAATCTTTAAGTTAATTTACTTCCATTTTAGATTCGATAATCCCACTATCATTTGACAATTCATTCAATTTTTGAATACTTTTCTCAATTGGTTTTATCACTTCGAATGCATTATGTGCTTAATTTTCCTAATTTTGCAGCGCTATAATTTTTAATTTTATGACTGAAAAGAAACTTCCTTTTACAAAAGAAGCATTAGAAAAAATAATCGAAAAGCACCCGACTCCTTTTCATATCTACGACGAGAAAGGGATGAAATCATATGCCGAAAGGTTCGTAAAGGCATTTTCCTGGAATGAAGGGTTTAAAGAATATTATGCTATTAAAGCTGCGCCAAATCCATATCTAATGAAAATCCTTCGTAATGAAGGCTTTGGAATCGATTGCAGTTCAATTGCAGAACTTGAATTGGCCGAGCGGATCGGAATGCGGGGCGAAGAAATCATGTTCACTTCGAACGATACACCTGCCGAAGAGTTTAAAAAGGCGATGGAATTGGGTGCCATCATCAATCTCGACGATATTGCACATATTCAATATCTTGACGAAAATATTGGTTTGCCGGAACTCGTTTGTTGCCGTTACAATCCAGGTTCCTTAAAAGAGGGAAATGCCATTATCGGACATCCGGAAGAAGCAAAATATGGATTCACAAGAAGCCAGCTTTTCGAAGGTTACCAAATACTGATAGATAAAGGTATCAAACGTTTTGGTATTCACACGATGGTGGCTTCCAATGAACTTGGCTCAGACTACTTTGCAGGAACAGCTCAGATCCTTTTTGAACTGATTGCCGATCTTTCGAAGAAATTGGATATCACATTCGAATTTGCCAATCTTGGTGGAGGAATCGGAATACCTTACAAACCCGAGCAGGTGGAGGTAAATCTGGAAAAAATGAGTGAAGGTATCAGGGCAAATTACGAGAAGTACATTCTTGGAAATGGGCTGAAACCAATTAAACTTTACTTCGAATCCGGACGTGCCATCACAGGTCCGTTTGGATACCTGATTAGTAAGGTACTTCATATCAAAAATACCTACAAAAAATATGCTGGTCTTGATTCGAGCATGGCCAATCTGATGCGACCTGCTCTCTACGGTTCCTACCATCACATCTCAGTACCTGGTAAAGAAGATGTTACGACTAAGATCATGTACGATGTAACGGGATCACTCTGCGAAAACAACGATAAATTTGCGATTAACAGGGTATTACCCAAATTGGCTCCAGGTGATATTATTGTTATTCACGACACAGGTGCTCACGGACACTCCATGGGATTTAACTACAACGGAAAGCTTCGGTCTGCCGAGTTATTGCTTCGCGAAGATGGTGAAGTCATTCAGATCAGGAGGGCCGAAACACTCGAAGATTATTTTGCAACACTTGATTTCGATGGATTACCCGAATTTAAATTATAAGAACGCAACATTCAAGGGTTTGCACAATATATATTCTCATGAAAGTTTGCGGTTTTAGTTTTGTAAAAAGCGCAGTTAAATTCGATTATCCTGTAGTCGAAGCTATTAAATCTATCCTACCGGTTTGCGACAAATTTATTGTAGCAGTTGGCGATTGTGATGATGGAACCAGGGAGTTGATAGAATCGATCGATTCTGATAAAATTGAAATCATTGATACCGTTTGGGATCCATCATTACGCGAAAAAGGTCGTGTACTTGCCTCTGAAACCAATAAAGCTTTTGATTTCATCCCTGCAGAATACGATTGGTGTTTCTATATTCAGGGAGACGAAGTAATGCATGAAAAGTACCTGCCCGGAATTGTCTTTTCAATGAAAAAATACTTGAACATCAAAGAAGTTGACGGTCTGATCATGCACTATACCCATTTTTATGGCACCTTTGATTATTATGCCGATTCAAGACGCTGGTATAGGAGTGAAATCCGGATTATCCGAAATAACAAAGAGATAAGATCGTGGAATGATGCCCAGGGTTTTCGCTGGAAAAATGCCAAAAAACTGACCGGTGTTTTTATTGATGCCAATATGTACCATTATGGCTGGGTAAGGCCACCTAAACTGATGATGAATAAGTTAGAAGGGTCTAAACAATACTGGTCAGTCAACTCGAAACATATCAAAACAATTGAGCAGGAATCCGAAGAGTTCAAATATGAAGAAGGAATTGATAGCCTCAAACAATTCAGAGGTACGCACCCCCAGGTGATGCAACCCCGTATCGATGCACTTAATTGGCATCCTGAGCTATCTACGAAAAAGAAAAAGTTTAACGGTCGATATTTCGTGCTGTACTATTTCGAGAAATTGTTCAACTATCGCCCGTTTGAGAATAAACACTTTATTGAATACAGAGAATCATGAACACGAGTTTTGTCGACGATATTGTAAAAGCAGTAGAGGTACTTCGCTCAGGTGGAATCATCCTGTATCCTACTGACACAATTTGGGGAATTGGTTGTGATGCAACAAACGCTGCAGCTGTCAAACGTATCTATGAAATTAAACAACGGCAGGATACAAAGAGTATGCTTGTTTTGATGGAAAACCCTAATCTACTCAACTCTTATATCTCTGAAGTTCCTGAAATTGCATGGGAACTTATCGAAGTTGCAGATACGCCATTAACTATTATCTATCCTGGCGCTAAAAACCTCGCGACTAATTTGATAGCGAAGGATGGAAGTATCGGTATCAGAATTACGAATGAAGCTTTCACACAACAATTGATTCAAAGATTCCGAAAACCGGTGGTTTCAACTTCAGCCAATATCAGCGAGCAAATATCGCCCCGGAATTTTGCAGAAATCAGTGATGAAATAAAGAAATCAGTTGATTTTATCGTCAATTTTCGACAGAACGATCTATCAAGGTCAAACCCTTCAGGCATCATCAAGCTGGGTGTAGGAGGCCAGATTGAAGTTATCAGGAAATAAAACTGGCGGCAGACAACTGGCTTCAAGCCTTTCTTTGCTTGTAACCAGTCGTCAACCGCCAGAATAACATTTCAATTCATCTTATTTGTCTTCCTTCACCTTCCCTGAACCGGCAATACTTGAATCAACCGAAGGGTTTCCACGGTAAACGACATTTCCCGAACCAGCAAGCTTAACTTCCAGATTTTTAGTAGAATTTACCCAGCAATTTCCTGAGCCCGATATTTTAACATATACATTATCAGCCGGAAATTCAATTGCCTTTACATTTCCAGAGCCAGAGATGGCAACTTTAAGCTCAGTAGCATTCTGCTTGCCGAAAAGATGAATATTCCCGGAACCCGAAAGGGTGGCAGAAACCTTTTCAGCTTTAAGATCCGCCAATTTAATATCGCCGCTCCCGCTAATGGTCGCATCCAAAATTCTGGATTCAATTTTACCATCTGAGAAAATGGATCCTGATCCTGAAATAACAAGTGCATCAATCTGTGGCATCGTTATATAAATGTCGACCTTTCCAGGATTCCATTTACTAAACCATGAATCGTTTGGATATCTGATCACTAACTTCCTGTCACTAACTTCGGTAATTAATTTCGCTAGTGTCGATTCACTACATTTTACTTCAACGGACTGCTGCTCTCCCTGTTTTAGATGAACATCTGCACCAATTCTTAAAGATATTTCAGTGAAAGCTGAAACTTCCCTCTTTTGGCTTGTCTGAGCGACAAGAAACTGTGTTCCGGTAATTACCAGAATTGCAATTAATGTAATTAATCGTGATTTCATGATAAAGTAATTGAGTTAATAAATTTTAAATAAGCTCTTTATTATGAGACAAATCCATGTTTAAACGAGCCTTGTCTCCTGTTTTTAAAATTAAATACTTACTAATAAGGACGCACAAACAGAAAGTTGCAATATCAGGAAAATATTTTAATCAAGGTATATTTCGATCAATCCATTGGGGCAATCAAGGTGCATTTCCCGTTTTTCCTCATCCACCGATGTGATGACTTCGTCGGAAAGTGGAATCATGATTTCGGCACGTGGATGATTTACTGTAATCACAAGATTGCCCGAAAAATCATCAACCCTGCTGATCAATCCAATATCACCAAACTTCAGATCAAATATTCGCATTCCAATCAACGTTGAAGCAATTCCCTGATCCTCTGCTTCGATTATCGAATGGTCGAAAGCATAAACTTTGCATCCAACCATATCTTTTGCTTTCGACAACGAATCGATAAATTCAAGTTTGCAAATGGCGCTTTCGTCGGTTCTGAAGTTTAATCCTTCATCTTCAATATAAAAGGGGACTAGTCCACCGTCAACTTCTATAAAAAGAAATTCCAGAGCATCAATCGTTTCTTCAAACTCCTTATCGAACACTAAAATGATTTCACCTTTGAGACCATGAGGTTTCTGAATATAACCAACCTCTACACACTCTTCTTTATTTATTTGATTCATAGTAAAATACAAATAATGAAATACAAAGATATAAAAAAAGGGTGATGGTTAAAATAACCACCACCCTTTGTAATTTTTTCAGCTAAATGCTGCAAAAAAACTTTTCAGTTTTATGCTTCTTCAGTTGGTTCAGCTATTTCAGCCTCCGCTTCTGGTTCTTCCTCTTTTACCGTTTTCACGATAAGAGCGGCAGCCGCAGCAGCATTTTTCTTCGCGATTTCAGCAATACGCGCCTCATTCACCTTTGTTTCAGCTACAAGACGATTTTTCATATCTTCGTTGAAACCGGCTGTAAGACCATCTTTCTTTGCCTGAATTGCATTTTCTTTTTCTTTCATCCATGCGTCAAACCTTTTATCGGCCTCAGCAAGATCAAATGCTCCTTTTTTTACACCTTCAAGAAGGTGTTTTTTCATCATTACCCCCTTGTGCGACAATATTGTGCGACAAGTATCGGTAGGCTGAGCGCCATTGTTAAGCCATTCAATGGCTTTATCAAAATTAAGATCGATGGTGGCAGGATTAGAATTTGGATTGTATGAACCAATCCTTTCAATAAACCTGCCATCTCGTGGCGACCTGCTGTTTGCTACCACAATGTGGTAATAAGCATGTTGTTTGCGACCATGCCTTGCCAAACGAATCTTTACTGACATAACGTTTTACGTTAAAATTTATAATTTTTATTTGCGGGGCAAAGATACAATATTAATTGGTACTAAAAATAATTGTTCCATTAAAAAAACCAACGCAACCGTTCGGAATGAAGCGGCGTCTTAAAGGAAGTTGTTTTGCTTTAAACCGAATTGAGGGAAATAATCAGATTTGGTTAACTTTGCTTTGCATTTTGGCAGGGTAAAATAACGTTTAAACTGAATTGACCATGAAAAAAATGCATTTATTTTTTAAACAATTACAAATGAAAAAAGTACATTTATTAACGCTGATAGCTCTGATTATATTGGGCCTATCAGGATGTGAAAAAGCAAAAGTTACAAATGTGGCATTGGCTGATACTTTCGTAAAAGCGATTAAAAATGAACAGGGAGTAACTGTGTATGCAGCTGTCCATTCGGCGTTTTCCTATAACGTGATGAAAAGTGTAAGTGTCACCACACCTGGCGGTACTACAATTCAACTGCCCAATTTTGAGAATGGAGGTCTTTCCTTTTTTAACGAACCTGTGCTTGCTGATTATTCTACTACAGGCCCGGCTGCAGGTGTCTACACATATCTTGTAACATTCAATGACGGGGAGGAAATCACCTACACTAATACATTGGCGACTTCCACGCTTCTGCCGGCCAATATAACTTCACTGGCAAAATCGGCAAATGGAGACTCTGTTTACATTTACTGGGATGCAATTGCAACAACGCATGCATACCAGCTTAAAGTGATGAATGGGACTAAAGAGGTTTTCTTTCAGACTCCCTTTGTTGATGCAGGTTTACCTTTGAAAGCAAATCTGAGATATGGATTTCGGCTAAGTGATCTTACAAAATCAGACGGATCTGGAACTTATGATTTTGAATTGACCGGATTATTGTACGAATCCACTGCATACGATTATATTCAGGCCATCAGCACTTCAATCCAAAGCATTGAGCTTTAGAATATTGATTCAAATATTAATTCCTTCGATCGATATTGAGATATGACGTAGAAATGCTTTTCAAATTCGTTTGATGAAATTATTTTTAATCAATGCAAAAGGCAAGGTGTCAGGCAAATTTTTCAATGAAATATTTTTTTGGGTTTTAAGAATGATTCGACTTACAATAAATAGAAGAAACTGAAATTCATCATATTGAATTACACGTATTTAAACACTAATATGCATATTTAACCAATGACGACAACAAAATTACAATTACTATCTCTGGCGACTTTAATATTATTGGGTTTGTCTGGATGCCAAAAAGCGAAAGTTACAAATCAGGCATCAGCTGATGTTTTTATAAAAGCAATTAAAAACACCGACGGAATCCCCGTATATACGGTATTCCATTCTGTGTTTTCATTTAACACGATAACCAGCGTTAGTGTAACTTCCCCCGACGGTACGAAGAAAGAGCTGACCAATCTTGGAAACAGTGGTAATTCGTTTTATAACATACCGGTGGATGCAGATTATTTACAAACACTACCTTCATCTGCAATTGGGAGTTACACATACCTCGTAAAATTCAATGATGGAGAGGAAATTACCTATACTAATTCGTTGTCAAACTTGACTATTCAACCGGCAAATATTACGTCGCTCGCTAAGTCAGCAAATGGAGACTCAGTATACGTTAAATGGGATGCAATTCCCAATATAAACTTTTATCAGGTTGAAATTACAAAAGGAACTAACCAAATTTATTATTCAGATAAATTTTATGATGGCAGTTCACCTTTAAAGGCAAGCCTGAGTTTAGGTTTTAGATTATACAACCTGACAACTGCTGGAGGCGCGGGAGCTTTTAGTTTTAATATAAACGGATTGTTATATGAAACAGCAACGTATGATTATCTACAAGCTACAAGCACAGCAACCAACGATATTGAGCTTTAATCAATCTCCAATCAAGCGATTTTTTGACTTTGCTGAAAGTTAATGAAATTGGAGATTAATATTCTCAAGTTCGATTAACCGATTCATATTGATTAAAGAAGGATTCCTACGGGTTTCCTTCTTTTTTATTCAGGATATTTTACCAATTTCGAAAATAGTCAACATCCAATCGTAATTATCTAAATTTAAATGCCTTAATAATCCATCTCTAATAGTTATCAACACCTGAATAGAATCGGCTATAATTTCCTATTTTTAACCGTGCCACAAAATGCACCACAGGGAAACGACATTCCCATTCATTCAAAAGGTTTTAACTATGGTATCATTTACCCATCTACATGTCCACAGCCAATATTCAATCCTCGACGGTGCAGCTGCAGTTACAGATCTGGTAAAAAAAGCAAAAAAGGATGGCATGACTGCCCTCGCGCTCACTGATCATGGCAATATGTTCGGGATCAAAGAGTTTCACGAAACCTGCAAAAAATTCGACATAAAACCCATCCTTGGCGTTGAAACCTATGTTGCATCGCGTGGAATCCATTTCAAAGATAAAAGCGAAAAAGAAGATCGATCGGGTGACCATTTAATTCTGCTGGCGAAAAACGAGAAAGGATATCGGAATCTATTGAAATTGGTGACATTGGCCAATACAGAAGGATTCTACTATAAACCACGAATTGATAAAAATCTGCTCGAAAAACACTGTGAAGGATTAATTGTATCCTCGGCTTGTATTGGAGGCGAGATTCCGCAATGCATCTTAAAAGGTGATATACCAGCTGCCGAAGAGGCAATAAAGTGGTTCCAAAGCGTATTCAAAGAAGATTTCTATCTCGAAGTTCAGCGCCATAAAACAACTGAACCGCAACTACCTACCGACGTTTACGAAAGCCAGGTGATCGTGAATAAGGAACTGATCCGGCTTGGCGAAAAGTTCGGCGTAAAAGTTATTGCAACAAATGACAGCCATTTCACTAATGGCGAAGATGCTGATGCTCACGATCTTCTTATCTGTTTAAATACAGGAAAAGATCTGGATGATCCATCAAGGATGCGCTATACAAAGCAGGAGTGGTTAAAGACAACTGCTGAGATGAATCAATTATTTGGAGATATGCCAAGTGTTCTTGCGAACACGCAGGATATCACCGAAAAAATTGAATTCTTTGAACTGGACTCTGACCCAATCATGCCTGAATTTCCAATTCCTAAAAGTTTCGGAACAATGGAAGCGTATAGTGAAAAGTTTTCGGAAGAGGATATGATCGAAGAGTTTAAGAATGCCCCTAAAAAATCTGAAAGCTACGAACACGCCTTAAGGGTGAAGTTCGAATGCGATTATCTTACCTATCTTGTTTACGAAGGTGCTACATCACGATATGGTGAAGTGCTAGACAAAGATGTTAAAGAGCGGATTGAATTTGAGCTTGACACGATAAAGTCGATGGGATTTCCGGGTTATTTCCTTATTGTACAAGATTTTATTGCAGCAGCCCGTGCTATGCAAGTTATCGTTGGTCCTGGTCGTGGATCAGCGGCCGGATCAGTTGTTGCTTATTGCACAGGAATTACCAATGTTGATCCAATCAAACACGATCTCCTGTTTGAACGATTCCTTAATCCGGACAGGATATCGATGCCTGATATTGATATCGATTTCGATGATGACGGTCGTCAGAAGGTACTCGACTGGGTAAAGGAAAAATATAGCCGGGAAAATGTGGCACATATCTGTACTTTTGGAACGATGGCAGCAAAAATGGCAATCAGGGACGTATCACGCGTGCTGAAATTACCGCTTGCTGAAGCCGACCGACTTGCTAAAATGGTTCCTGAAACGCCAAAAATTACACTGGCAAAAGCTTACGCTGAAAACCCTTTACTCGAGGCCGAAAAAAAATCGGGCAATCCTTTAATTGTTAAAACATTAAAATTTGCTGAAACCCTCGAAGGCTGTATACGCCAATTCGGCGTTCACGCCTGCGGAATTCTGATTGGAAGAGAGAAACTCGACAATCACATTCCGTTAATGCCAACCAAGGATGAGGATCTGCTGACAACCCAGTACGACGGGCATTTTGTTGAATCGATCGGATTGTTAAAGATGGACTTTCTTGGATTGAAAACCCTTTCCATTATTAAGGATTGTCTTGAGAACATTCACCTTTCGAAGAAAATAGACCTTGATATAGATAAAATCCCATTCGACGATAAGAAAACCTTTGAACTTTTTAGCAACGGTAACACAACAGCTATATTCCAGTTCGAGTCACCTGGAATGAAAAAATGGCTCCGGTTATTACAACCCAGTCGTTTTGAGGATCTTGTTGCGATGAATGCACTTTATCGGCCAGGTCCGATGGATTACATTCCCAAGTATGTAAACCGGAAAATGGGACGTGAGGAGATTGTCTACGATCACCCGATTATGGAGCAATTTCTATCTGACACCTATGGTATTACGGTATACCAGGAACAGGTGATGTTACAATCGCGTGCTTTGGGTCTGTTTACACGAGGAGAGTCCGACTCACTTCGTAAAGCAATGGGTAAAAAGAATTTACCGATGATGGAAAAGCTAAAAGCGAAATTCATCGAAGGTTGCAAAAGCAATCCGCTTTTCCTTGAAGGCTGTAAAACAGTTGGCAAATCGACTGATAACCTGATTGATAAAATATGGAAAGACTGGGAAGCATTTACCCAATATGCCTTTAATAAATCGCACTCGGTTTGTTATGCGTACATCGCTTACCAAACCGGATACCTGAAAGCCAACTATCCGTCAGAGTTTATGGCTGCTGTATTAAGTTGCAACCTTACCAATGCTGACAAAATCTCCATCTTTATGGATGAGAGCAAACACATGGGATTAGCCGTTTTGGGTCCCGATGTAAACGAATCGCGCTCTAAATTTTTCGTCAATAAAAGCGGCGGTCTTCGGTTTGGTTTATCAGCCATTAAAGGTGTCGGAGCCGGAGCAGTGGCTGACATCATAAATGAAAGAGATGCAAATGGTGATTTTAAATCAATTTTCGACTTCGTAGAAAGAGTTAATTTACAAACTATTAATAAGAAGAATCTTGAATCGCTTGCGATGGCTGGCGGTTTCGACAGCTTCGAAAATATACACAGGTCGCAATATTTTGGGGATACTGGTGATGGAAATTCGTTTATTGAGGCGCTGATCAAATACGGGAACCGGATTCAAAGCGACAAGCAGTCATCTATGGCATCCTTGTTTGGTGGATTTCAAACGATAGAAGTTAAATTGCCGACGATTCCCAATGTGCCTGAATGGCCTAAAATTGTGGCACTCGAGAAAGAGAAAAATCTGATCGGAATTTATCTTTCATCACATCCACTTGATGATTACACCTTGGAGATCAAAAGCTTATGCACCAAAGATATCAATCTCTCGATGCTTAACAATGAAATGGAAACGCTTAAAAACCGTGACCTGACTTTTGCAGGAATTGTGACTGAGACGCAGGAAGGGTTTACTAAAAACGGAAAACCGTTTTCTTCGCTTATACTTACCGACTATACCGATTCGTATAAGTTAATGTTCTTCGGTAACGATTTCGTAAGTTTTGGCAATTTCTGTAAAAAAGGGTTATTCTTACTTGTTCGCGGAAAGATTGCAACAAAATGGATGGGGGGCGATCAGCTTGAATTTAAGGCAAATAAAATTGAATTACTTCAGGAAATAGCCGAAAAGGCCGAGAGCCTGCGGGTCGCTGTTAATGCTGACGCTTTGACAGCGGATCTGATTGAAGAATTCGATTCAACATTTGCTAAATCACCCGGAAAAACATTATTGAAATTTTCAGTCTATGATCAGACAACAAATATCAAACTTCACTTGTTTTCAAGGACAAGACGAATTGGATTGTCAGGTGAGTTGAAAGCATATCTTCAAAAAAATCCCGATATCGTTTTTACAATAAATTAATTAGTAAATTTGTCCACTTAATTTTTCAGACTTTTCAAACATTTAAAAATATATTGATATGGCAATAGAGGTAACAGATGCGAATTTTGATGAGATTGTCCTTCAGTCAGATAAGCCGGTATTAGTGGACTTTTGGGCTGAATGGTGTGGACCATGCAGGATGATTGGGCCACTTGTGGCTGAGCTTTCTGACGATTACAACGGAAGAGCCGTTATAACTAAAATGGATGTTGACTCCAACCCTGGTACGGCAGCAAAGTTTGGAATACGAAATATTCCTACAATTTTATTTTTCAAGAATGGTGAAGTTGCAGATAAACAGGTAGGTGCTGTTCCAAAGACAATTCTTGCCTCTAAAATAGATGCCCTGTTGTAGGTTGCTTGTTTAATACCATTTAATTAAGGCACAAGAAAAACTCTTGTGCCTTAATTATTTATGGGCAAATTTACTCAAGAAACAACTGACTGAGAACCGGAAAGTGATCGGAGAGGTAAACCCGGTCGCGATGATAATTTCTCACTTCAAACTTTTGACTGCAGAGGATATAATCAATCCTGAAAGAAGGTAATACCCCATTGTAGGTGTTCGAAATCCCCCATCCAGCCTCAACAAAAGTATCTTTTAGCTCACCCCTGACCTTCCTGTAAGCATACGAAACAGGTGTATCGTTAAAATCTCCACATACGATAACGGGATAGGGAGAATGTAGGATATGATCAGCCACCTTTCTTGCCTGTAAAGCACGTATTTTAAACCCGGTTTTAAGTTTATAACTGACTCTACGGGCATCCTTTATTTTCTTACCGCCAGGACCTGTTGTACTAAGAGAGTCGATTATAGAGTAGTCACCGGGGTCAATGGAATATGACTGTAAATGACAATTATAAACCCGGATTGTTTGTCGACCGTTAATTTTAATATCTGAGAAAAGAACAAGGTTCGATGATCCGGGAAACCTGATTTCACCAAAGTTAATAATCGGATATTTCGAAAATGTGACTGAACTTGCACCGGCACTTACAGACGCTCGCTGAAAATAGCTAATCCCAGATAATGCATCAATAATTCCTTGGGAACTAAGAGGTCCAGTCTTGGATCTTGAAGCCTCCTGCAGGCAAATTATTTCTGCCCCCGTAGATTTAAAATACTCCAGGACCTTAGGTGTATTCGTCCTTTTATTTCTCAAATCACTGCTAAAACCATGAGCATTAAAACTCATTACCATGATCCCCTGATCGCGTGATTGAGTTTTGGGAATAAGCTGAAAAGTATTCGTAAAATTATAAAACCCTAACAACAGTGCAGCTAACGATAACAATAACCTTTTCGACAGCTGTATAACCCAAATTACCAGAAAAATAAAATTAATTAGAACCAGGTACGGATAAGCTAACCCAAAAAATGAAAGTGGCCAAAAGAAATCAGGCGGGACAAAAGGAGCTAAATATGCCAGCAGAAGCAGGAAAGCAGCCCCAATATTAAGGGTAAAACCAAATTTTGAAAAGAATTTTTTCACAAAATTAATTTTTTCGACCCATTTTGAACAACAATTCCCGTTCCTCAAAAGTCAGACTATCATATCCCGACTTACCAATTTTATCCAGAACCCTGTTGATTTCATCCTGTTGGTGCCCCTTTTTCCTGTTGTATTCATAATCAGGATTTGCCGTATTATATTTGATTTTAAGCTTCCTGCGTGGTCTGAACCACGAAAAAAAAGTATCTGTAACCCGATCAAACCGACCAGTGATATTCCTCCCCGCAATCAATTGCGACATATAGATCCAGCCCCACAAAGCGCCGCCAATGTGCGCAAAATTACCACCGGCATTATCACCAGAAAGGTTAATGACATACAGCACAACAGACACAAAAGCAATCCATTTTATTTTAACCGGTCCAATAAATACAAGATGGATCAAATGGTTTGGCACATATACAGCAATTGCGATTACAATTGCAATAACTGAGGCAGAAGCACCCAGCAATTGAACTTCTAAAATTGCCGGTCGAAAAACAGGTATAAGGTTATACGCCAACATATAAGCTAACCCTCCGAAAAATCCTCCAACCAAATATAGGCTTAACAGTTTTTGTTGGCTGTGATATTCAAGGAAAATCTTTCCAAACCAGTATAGCCAAAGAACATTGAAAAGTATGTGCAAAAAATCGAAATGCAGAAACATGTAGGTCAGAATCGTCCAGGGACGCGTCACAAACAATTCAAATGAAGCAGGCAACGCAAGCCATCCCAATATTTGCGAGCCATCTGTCCCACTAAGTTTGTAACCCACGAAAATAAGCCTCACTAAAATCCATATCGCGATGTTGATATAAATGAGCTTTGTAAGATAGGTGCCATTCCTGAACGATAGTTTTATTTCATCAATAATTCCCATCGTTTCAATAGAATTTTTTTGTATTCTTTTCCCAGTATTTCAACAGGATGAATCCAAAGAGCATTCCTCCCAAATGTGCAAAGTGGGCAATATTACTGTTTGACTGTGTAATACCCAGATACAGCTCAATGGCTCCATAACCAATCACAAAATACTTTGCCTTGATTGGAACGGGCGGGAAAAGCAACATTAATTCAGTATTGGGAAACAGGTATCCAAAAGCAAGTAAAACTCCGAATACAGCTCCAGATGCCCCAATAGTTGGAATATCAATACGTTCTACAAGAACACGCTGCACAAGATCAGTGGCCTGCTGAATGTAAACCGGGTTATTAGGAGCAACACCCCAATTATTCACGAGGTCAGCAACCCAGGTTGCCGGATGACTAAGATTAGACTTGACAAAAGCTGCCAGCAGTTCCGGAGACGGTGTATTGACAAATGCCGCAACGTGCTTTTGTAATGATTGAATCTCGAGATAGGTCACAAACGAATGAAGTGCAGCAGCACCCAGTCCAGTGACTAAAAAGTAGATCAAAAACCGTTTGGAGCCCCAAACCATTTCGAGTACTTTCCCAAAAATATATAAGGCAAACATATTAAAAAGCAGATGCAAAAAATTTGCATGCATAAATAGATGAGTAACAAACTGATACGGCCTAAAATGTTCCGAACCCGGATAAAATAGTCCAAGTTTTTCGTTGAGATCTATCCCAATATTTTTTAAAGCCCACGTCGCAACCAACATAACAATGTTGATCATGATCAGGTTTTTTACAACCGGTGGCATCGAAAAAGGTGATGTCTGAAATTGATTCATATTAAGAATATCTTGTTAATGATGCAAAAATAACGAATCGCACCGGATAGTTGTTCACTAAAGCAGTTTTTCAAAATCCGTAAACGAAATAATTGAGATTACGATTTTTCCAGATGGTGAGTAATTGGGGGTTCGACAGGCAAAAAGATGGTTAAAAAGATCTGAAATCTCCTCCGGTTTTAACGATACGCCATAATTAATTGCAGTCGACTGTGATAGGAGCAGTGCAAGATGTTCTTTAATCTCTTCTTTCACATCTACCGGCCGGTTTTTAAAATCTTCGATCAGTTTTTGAACGAGATCCGACGCATTAAGGTGGCTTAGTAACGCAGGTATGCCTTCTACAAGGAATACTCCGTTTTCACCCTGACGGATTTCGAAACCAAGCGCTTTAAGTTCCTCGTCGAGAACAATCAATATTTCTTTGTCTACTGCATTAAGTTCAAGCATTGCAGGAAACAGCTGTCGCTGGCTAATTGCCAAATGATTATCGATTGTTCGCATGAAATTCTCAAACAAAATACGCTCATGCGCCCGTCGCTGGTCGATCACCATTAATCCCGATTTCACCGGTGTAATAATATACTTATTCTTGAACTGAAGAAAATTGTGGTTTTCCCTGATTGTAATGTCCTCATCCGAAAATGTTCTCTGAACAGCCTCATGTTCAATTTCATTCGAAATATCTGAAGGGTATACGGGGATTTGTTCACCTGGTTTGCCTTCCTGTTCAAATCCTTGGTAGAGTGCTTGCCAGTTATCTAGATTTTGTCCATCTCTGTAGGTTTCCGCCTTGGTATAATCGCGATCGAAGCCACGATCCTGTTCAAACGGGTTAAAATTAGGATTGATTTTTATTTCGGGTTCCGGAATTTTGGATCCCCGAATGGGGCTTAGAGGGATATCAATGGACCCGGCCTGATCAAAATCAATCGAAGGCATCAGGTTAAATTTCCCCATTGCTTCCCGCACGGAGGCTTGTATAATGTGCCAGGCAGACCGCTCATCCTCAAACTTAATCTCTGTTTTAGTGGGATGAATATTGATATCAATCGTTGATGGATCGACCTCGAAATAAAGAAAATACGAAGGGAATGTATCGGGTGGAAGAATCCGGTCGTAAGCCTGCTGAACAGCTCTATTGAAAAACGGATGCTTCATAAAACGTCCATTCACGAAAAAGAACTGCTCTCCTAATGTTTTCTTTGCATATTTCGGCTGACCAATATACCCCGATATATTAATCACGGATGTGGTTGTATCAACAGGTATCAGGCTTTGGCTGGTATTTTTACCAAATAGCGAAACAATCCGCTTCCGGACATTCTCTGAAGGAAGATTATAAATTATGGAATTGTTGTGAAACAGTTCGATTGCTAACCCGGGATTTGCAAGTGCCACGCGCTGGACTTCTGTGATAATATACTTAAGTTCAGAACTATTCGATTTCAGGAATTTACGCCGGGCAGGAATATTGAAGAAGATGTTTTTTACCGAAAAATTTGTTCCCTCGGCACATTGATCAGCTTCCTGCTTTTGGATGGCAGAGCCCAGAATATGGATGAATGTTCCAAGCTCCTCTCCATGCGGACGTGTGCGAAGTTCAACATCGGCAACTCCGGCAATCGATGCAAGTGCTTCGCCCCTGAAGCCCATTGTCCGGATCGCAAAAAGGTCATTCGCTTCGCGAATTTTTGAGGTGGCATGACGCTCGAACGACATCCGTGCATCGGTAGGTGACATCCCTTTCCCATTATCAATTACCTGGATCAGTGTGCGTCCGGAATCTTTGATATTTATTGTTATCGTTGTCGCTCCGGCGTCAATCGCATTTTCAACGAGTTCCTTTACGACCGAAGCGGGACGCTGAATAACCTCCCCGGCAGCAATCTGATTTGCAACCGAATCGGGTAAAAGTTGGATAATATCCGGCACTTATAATTTCTTAGTTTAATTTAAAATAGATCAAGACTGCCAAAGTCATGATAAAGGCGAAAAGAAGGATTTTAACAGTTGAATTTGTCTTGTCCTCTTTTTTATTAAAACGTGGACTCAGCCGGCTACGGAAAGCACCTGCAATTGAACTTTTGAATTCAGGTACTTCATTTTCATCAACTTCAATGCCCATTTCTCTCCTGATACGTGCTTCGCGTTCTTCACGTTCAGCTTTATCTGGATCATAAAAACGGTTCGGTATGTGAAATTGCCGCGACTGACGTTTTTTAAATATTTCAAAAATTGTCATCTCGAATCATTTTTTGATTGAATTACAAATATAGCACCAATTTTATCGCTGTAAAATATCGGAGCGTCAAAATAAAGATCTTGATTAACTTATCTTTGCATATAACTATATTTCAATGCGTTAATAATAGAACTATTAAGGTCAATTATTCCTTTGAATCTTTCCTTTTCAAATATTTTCAACAGTATGGATCGTTTTGAGTATGAAATCTCAGGATAAAGTAGCTATTGATAATTCGTTTATTTATTGTAATTTCATCTAACGATAGTTAACTACCTAATTATGCTTGTAAAAACCTATGGTAGTGCAGTTCACGGAATTGATGCTACCACTATTACAATCGAAACTGATGTTTCCCGCGGAATTCGATTCAACCTTGTCGGATTACCCGATAATGCGGTAAAGGAGAGTCAGCAACGCATCGACTCGGCTTTGCGCTTTAATGGGTTCAAACTTCCCGGGAAAAAGATAGTCATCAATATGGCGCCTGCTGACATTCGTAAGGAGGGCTCTGCCTACGACCTTCCTATTGCCATTGGCATTCTGGCCGCATCCGAACAGATTATAGCCCCTGATCTTAACAAATATATGATGATGGGAGAGCTTTCACTGGATGGTGGTTTGCAGTCCGTCAAAGGCATTCTTCCGATTGCAATTCGTGCGCGCGAAGAGGGATTCGAAGGTTTTATCGTTCCGAAGCAAAATGCCCGTGAAGCAGCAGTTGTGGACAAACTAAAGATTTTTGGTGTCGAGAACCTTAAAGAGGTGATCGATTTTTTATCGGGTCGTATAAGTTTGGAACAAACCGTGATTGATACGCGCGAAGAATTTAAGACCAAAATTGCGAATTACGATCTTGATTTTGCAGACGTCAAAGGACAGTATAATGTAAAACGAGCCCTGGAAATTGCAGCAGCAGGAGGACACAATTTAATTATGATCGGGTCGCCAGGGGCAGGCAAAACAATGCTTGCAAAGCGAATTCCAACCATTCTTCCGCCTTTCACGCTAAGAGAAGCGCTCGAGACCACCAAAATACATTCAGTAGCTGGGAAGATTGAGCGCGAAACAGCGTTGATGACAATGCGACCATTCCGGAGCCCCCATCATACGATCTCAGACGTGGCCCTTGTAGGAGGAGGAACCTTTCCGCAGCCAGGTGAAATTTCGCTCGCGCACAACGGAGTTTTATTCCTCGACGAGCTGCCTGAATTTAAAAGAACCGTTCTCGAGGTCTTACGCCAACCACTTGAAGATAGACTTATTACCATCTCCCGTGCTAAATTCTCAATAGAATATCCTGCCAGTTTTATGCTTGTCGCCTCAATGAATCCTTG
>Ga0209585_10000021_pt1 | contig 55562 bp, 46 predicted proteins | sample NGEPerone_FD_185491 | JGI IMG/M metagenome (GOLD analysis project Ga0209585, IMG submission 185491) | Arctic peat soil microbial communities from the Barrow Environmental Observatory site, Barrow, Alaska, USA - NGEE Permafrost154B-one... | ecosystem: Environmental > Terrestrial > Soil >... | reverse complement strand
ATTGAAAATTTTATAAAATCTAAATAATCAGTTATGAACGAAATCGTTGATCTGTCTCTGATCGATTGGTCGAGGGGACAGTTTGCACTTACAGCATTGTACCATTGGCTATTTGTGCCCCTTACCCTTGGGATAACATTCATTCTGGCCATTATGGAGACCATTTATTTCAAGACTGGCGACCCGGAATGGAAAAAAATCACCAGATTCTGGATGAAGGTCTTCGGTATTAATTTCGCGATTGGAGTTGCCACCGGCATTATTCTTGAATTTCAATTTGGGACGAACTGGTCCTATTATTCATGGTTCGTTGGCGATATTTTCGGGGCACCCCTTGCAATCGAAGGGATCATGGCATTTTTTATGGAGTCAACCTTTATTGCTGTGATGTTTTTTGGATGGGATAAAGTAAGCAAACGGTTTCATCTTGTTTCGACTTGGCTGACCGCTATCGGTGCCAACTTGTCGGCATTGTGGATTCTGGTGGCCAATGCATGGATGCAAAACCCAGTCGGGATGCAATTTAATCCTGATACCGCCCGAAACGAGATGGTTAATTTCTGGGAAGTCTTTCTCTCTCCTATGGCAATTAATAAATTTCTTCATACAATCACTTCGGGATTTGTTTTGGCGGGCGTTTTCATTATCGGGATTTCGGCTTGGTTTCTGCTGAAAAAAAGAGAAGTGCCATTTGCGAAAAAGAGCATTCTCGTGGCTGCCATATTTGGTTTTTTAAGCTCTCTGTTCCTGATCACAACTGGTGATGGATCAGCCAAACTTGTTGCTCAGAAACAACCGATGAAACTTGCGGCAATGGAAGGACTCTACCAAGGGAAAAATGGTGTTGGACTTGTCGCTTTCGGAATTTTCTCCCCGACAAAAACCGATCCTGAGAATGATAAGCTTCACGATTTTCTTTTTAAAATCGAAATCCCCAATGCCTTGTCCTATATGATCCACCTCGATGTCAATGCATTTGTCCCCGGAGTAAAAGATTTGCTCAATGGAAACGAAAAAGAGGGAATTCTTGCGACTACTGACAAAATATCGAGGGGTAAAATGGCCATCGAAACCCTTCGTAACTATAAAAATGCATTGAAAGAAGGTCGGGAAGATGAAGCCTTACAAATGAAGGAGAAATTCATGTCGAAAGATTTTCAGGAGAATTATTTCAAATATTTCGGATATGGATTTTTAAAAAACGCAAACGATACAATTCCGAGCATTCCGCTTGTTTTTTATAGTTTCCATATTATGGTAATATTAGGAAGTTGGTTTTTGCTGTTTTTTATACTATCCATCTATTTTGTTGTGAACAATGAAATCGCCAGACAACGACTGTTTCTAAAGATTGCCATTCTCACTATTCCACTGGTCTATATCGCACAAATGGCAGGCTGGACCGTAGCCGAAGTGGGACGACAGCCTTGGGTTGTACAGGATTTGCTACCGACTGTAGCGGCCGTTTCGAGTATTTCTGCCGGTTCCGTGATTATTACATTCTGGCTTTTTGCACTTGTTTTCACCATATTGCTTATTGCCGAAGTGAAAATAATGACTACACAAATTAAAATTGGACCTAAAGACGGAGGACACTGATCATGTTTGAACAATTAACACATTTAACCCTCCAACACTACTGGTGGGCAATTATTTCACTATTAGCGGCTCTATTGGTTTTTCTGTTATTTGTGCAGGGCGGACAGTCACTGATTTACGAGATAGGGAAAAGCAAGAATGAAAGGACAATGATGTTGAATGCGCTTGGACGTAAATGGGAATTTACGTTTACAACACTCGTTACTTTTGGCGGCGCTTTTTTTGCTTCCTTCCCGTTGTTCTATTCCACTAGTTTTGGCGGCGCATACTGGGCCTGGATGGCTTTACTCTTTTGCTTTATCATACAAGCCGTTTCATATGAATACAGAAGCAAGCCAAAGAACTTCCTGGGTCAAAAAACCTTTGACGCCTTTCTTTTTGCCAACGGACTATTGGGTCCCATCCTGATCGGAGTTGTGGTTGGCACCTTTTTTACGGGTTCCGAGTTTTCAATCAGCAGTATGAACGCATCGGCATGGCACCATTCTGCCAGAGGGCTCGAAGCAGTTTTAAATATTAACAATGTTGCACTTGGTTTGGCGGTATTTTTTCTTGCACGGATACAAGGTCTTCTTTACTTTATGAATTCAATCGGTAATGACATTTTATTTGCCCGGGCGAAGAAACATTTGATTTACAATACCATTCCTTTTTTGATCTTCTTTTTATTCTTTGTGATCCGTCTTTTATTAAAAGATGGCTACGCCTATAACCCGGAAACAATGGTTATTTCGATGGAACCTTTTAAATATTTCACGAACCTGATTCAGATGCCGGTGGTATTAATCCTGTTCCTGGCTGGTGTGCTGGCTGTTTTATGGGGAATTATCTCATCGGTGATAAAAGATAATACAAAAGGGATCTGGTGGACAGGCGGAGGTACGATTTTGGTGGTATTTAATCTTTTCCTGATTGCCGGTTTTAATAATACCTGCTATTATCCTTCAAATTACGATTTGCAGTCATCTTTGAATATTGTGAACAGTTCGTCATCAATGTACACGCTAAAGACGATGAGCTATGTTTCGTTAGCCGTTCCGTTTGTTGCAGCCTATATCTGGTACGCATGGAAAGCAATTAATGTGAAAAAAATCACTGAAGAAGAAGTGACCGGTAATACCGAAGGGCATATTTATTAACCATTAAAACAGTAAACTATGAATTATTTTATTCAGATACTATGGTTGCTTTGTTGGCCGGCATTGATTTACATGAGCTATCTGGCAGTCACATGGGCCGTGAAACGGTACGAAAAAGAGTTGGGAGAATGATCTTTTTTAGATGCGAGTCATTTAGGTAGAGTAATCCAGGAAAACCCGGATTCATCTACCTAAATGACTCGCATTTTTACTAAATTAATTATTCACTCCGTTTTCTAATTAAAAAGACCTTACTTTAGCCGATCAAATACCAGACTAAAGATCCCGTGTCTTTATGCAAATTGAGGATAAATTACTATTCAATGAGATAAAAAATCGTAATCTTAAAGTTTACGAGGCATTGTTCAATGACTATTATCCTCATTTAGTGCGATTTGCAGAGGGATATCTTTTTGACAAACAAGAATGTGAAGACATCATTCAGAACCTCTTTATCCATTTTTGGGAAAATGCAGATAAGATTAGCCTCGATCATTCTGTAAGATCATATTTTTTTCAATCCGTTAAGAATAGATGCCTTAATCATTTGCGCGATCTTAATATCCGCGATCGGCATAATCTCCTTTATCTTGAAGGGTTATTAAACGTAGGGGAATATTCGGAATTTCAAAATCCGGAAATTATCATACATATCAACGCAGCCATAGCACAATTACCTGAACAAATGGCTAAAATCTTTAAATTGAAATATCTGGAAGGTAAAAAGATCAGTGAGATTGCACAAATCAATCAAATCACCGAGAATACGGTAAAAACTCAATTACTACGGGCGAAAGGTAAACTACGAAAGTTACTGACTGAAACCACTTCGCTAAATTTTTTCTTCTGACATTCACTTTTTTCAACCGCTTGTCACCCTTTTTCGCTTCTTGTGTGTCTTTAGATAAAATCAGATAATTAATGCCCAAAGACCAAACTATAATTGATTTCGAAATCATCTGGAAAAAAATTAACCATACATTAACTGAAAAGGAAGAATTACTCCTTTCGCAATGGTTGAATGAAAGTCCTTCGCACCAGCGATACCTGGAAAAAGCGATGCATTATTATCAGAAAGGTTCAGACTTTACCGACCATAAAACGGAAACAGATCTAGTCTGGAATAGGTTAAAAAATAAAGGACTAAAAAGCCGTCGCAATAAATCAGCATGGATTATCTCTCTATCAGCTGCCGCAGCTGCAATTTTCCTGATAGTTACATTTTTGTTTCCCCCTACAAAAATTGAGGTTACACCCATTGCGATAAATCGTGGTGAACTCATCAAGCCTGGTACCAGGCAAGCCACATTAATTCTAAATGACGGATCGGTTCATGATCTCACCGCAACAAAGAATCTCGTATTGAATGATGGAGGGACAGAAATTAAGAGTGAAGGGGCCAAACTGGAATACACTGAAAAAGAAAGCGCACCAAGTGAAACCATGTATAACACGTTAAGAATTCCTCGAGGTGGAGAGTTCTTCTTACAATTAGCTGACGGGACAAAAGTATGGCTCAATTCGGAAACTGTGTTGCGTTACCCTGTTCAATTTGACGGCAATGAACGAAGAGTTGAGCTCACGGGGGAAGCCTTTTTTGAAGTGGCGAGGAACGAAAAAAAACCTTTCCTGGTTGAATCGGGGGAGCAGGTAATCAAAGTTTTGGGAACCGAATTCAATATTTCGTCCTATAAGGAAGAACAATTTATATATACGACTCTGCTTAAAGGGAGTGTTGAAGTCTTCTTCAAAAATAAGCCGGAAATAAAACAAACACTTAAGCCAAACGAACAAAGCAAGATCAATAATGCAGAGCGGACAATCTCGAAAACAGAAGTTGATCCTTATCAATTTATCGCATGGAAAGAGGGAAGGTTTGTATTCAAGGATGAAAATCTGGGTGAAATCATGAAAACCTTATCAAAATGGTACAATGTTGAAGTGGTTTTTGACCGGGAAGCTCTCAGAAACATCCGGTTTACAGGAGATCTTCAGCGTTATTCTGATTTTGGTGATGTACTGGAAAAGATTGGTAAAACAAATGAAATGAAGTTCATTATAGAAAACAAAAAGATTACAATCAGATAACAAATGTGGTTTAAAAGAAAATGCGGGAAAATGTTTGCACCATTTCCCGCATTACATTCAATAATAATTAATTACTAAATGATTTAAAAAAAACTGTACAAATTTATGAAAAAAAAACGAAGGAATCCCTTCTGTGGAAACAGATGGCAAAAAATCTTCTTTATGATGAGGATTACTGTATTTTTCTTGTTCGCCGGACTTTTGCAAGTATCTGCAAACGTCTATTCTCAGCAAACCAATCTTAATATAAAGGTTGAGAAGGCAAATGTTACGAAAGTATTAAAGATGATTGAAGATCAGAGCGAGTTTCAATTTCTTTATCGTTCGGATAATCTCAATGACGTTCCTGAGGTGACAATTGATATGAAGGACGCCAAACTTGAAGACGTTTTGAATAAAGTGATTGTCCCCTATGGCTTTACCTTCGAAATTGACGATCGGACAGTGGTTATTAAACGGGTTTCACCAGTTGTTGATACGAATGCAGCTAATCAACAAAAGAAAACGATTACCGGAAGGGTGACTGATATTGATGACCAACCAATTCCAGGGGTGACCGTTATAGTAAAAGAAACGACAACCGGCACAACAACAGATATTAATGGGAACTTCAAACTTTCAATACCTAATGATGCCAGAATGTTGACATTCTCTTTTATAGGAATGAAAACACAAGATGTAATTGTCGGAAAAAAAACAGTCTTTAATTTGGTACTCGAAGACCAGGCGATTGGATTGGACGAAGTCGTAGCAGTAGGTTACGGAACACAAAAGAAATACTCGGTTATCGGCTCAATAACAACCATTAATCCGTTGAAATTGAAAACCGGGACGACACGATCATTGAGTAACAACTTAGCTGGTCAGCTTTCAGGCGTGATAGCCGTTCAACGATCGGGCGAACCAGGATATGACAATTCAAACTTCTGGATCAGGGGTATTAGTACTTTTGGCGGAAACAAAAATCCGCTGGTTTTAGTAGATGGCATCGAACGATCACTTGATAATATTGATCCGGAAGAAATTGCTTCATTTTCAATATTGAAAGATGCTTCGGCGAGTGCTGTTTATGGTGTACGCGGAGCCAATGGTGTTATCCTTATCAATACAAAACGTGGAGAAATTGGAAAGCCTAAAATTACTGTGCGTGCAGAACAAGGCTTTACCCAGCCCAATAAATTACCCCAATTCGTTGGAGCAGCAGATTACCTGGGAGTAATGAACAGTATCCGAACAGAAAGTGGAAAAATACCGCTATACAGCCAGGAGCAGATTGACAATATAAGAAATAAGGTAGATCCCGATTTATACCCCGATGTAAATTGGTTGGATTTAATTACAAAAGATCAGGCAACAAACAGTCGTGTGAATTTTTCTGTTTCGGGAGGTTCCAAAGTATTAAGGTATTCTTTGGTCGCTTCTTTTTATAGTGAAAATGGAATATTAGAGCGTGATAATTCGCAGGGATGGGATTCGTCGTTAAAATTAAAACGATATAATGTTCGTTCCAATGTCGATATGAACTTGACACCAACCACATTATTCAGGTTTAATATTGGAGGTTATATGCAAGACCGAAACTCTCCAGCGCAATCTATTGATGCATTGTTTACTGAAGCATTTACAATTCCTCCATATGTTCATCCTGCAATATATTCAACCGGAGAAATCCCAAGAACCTCAGGACGTTCGAATCCATGGGCCATGGCAACGCAGACAGGTTATGAAAGAAGCAGCGCAAGTAAAATAGAATCATTGTTTTCCGTTGAACAGGATTTGAAATTCATAGTCCCAGGTTTAAAAGCCAAAGCGCTTTTCTCTTTTGACCGATATTCAAATAACTCGGTAAAGCGATCCAAGAACCCGGACTATTACAACCCTGCAGTTGGAAGGGACGCGGATGGCAATTTACAGCTTGTAATTGCGAGCTATGGACAATCGTTTTTAGATTATTCAACAGGTTCTGACTGGGGAAATAAAAGTACCTACATGGAAACAAATTTTACGTATAACCAAAATTTTGGAGAGCATGCGATTGATGCGATGTTTTTATTAAACAGAAGGCAGTATGATGATGGTTCCAAACTTCCGTTTAGATCGCAGGGTATGGCAGGACGTGCTTCTTATTCTTATTCGAGACGCTACATTGCAGAATTTAATTTTGGATACAACGGATCTGAAAATTTTGCTGCCGGAAACCGTTATGGATTTTTCCCGTCAGTAGCAGCCGGTTGGTTGGTTTCAGAGGAGTCATTTATGGAACCATATAAAAACACCTTTTCGAAAATCAAACTAAGGGGCTCTTATGGTCTGGTGGGCAATGATCAACTTGACGGAAGACGCTTTGCCTATATTACAACGATCGGCGATACGGATGGATACCGCTGGGGTGTAAACAATGATTATTATCGTGCCGGCAGAAGAGAAGGTGATCAGGGCAATCCAAATTTAACATGGGAATCTGTGACGAAAGCTGATCTGGGATTAGAATTAGGACTCTGGAACAGTGTCGAATTTCAGGCAGATATCTTTAAGGAAAAGCGACGTGATATTTTCATGCAACGAAAAACGATACCTGGTTCAAGTGGATTTGTAAACGCGCCATGGGCAAACTTTGGCAAAGTCGACAATAAAGGAATCGATATGTCGTTAGATGTTAATAAACAAATCTCAAACGACCTTTTCGTTTCTGTTCGTGGAACTTTTACTTATGCTGTTAATAAAATAATCGAACAGGATGAGCCGTTAGCCTTAAGAGGAACCAATCGTGAATCAACCGGCAAGTCGATAAATCAAATATTTGGGCTTATTAATGATGGTCTTTTCACAGATGAAGATTTTTCAAATATTGCTCAGGGAACGCTGGCAGAAAATATTCCTGTCCATTCATTTGGCCCGGTACGTCCCGGAGATATTAAATATAAGGACATCAATCTCGATGGCCGGATTGATGATTTAGACAGGTGCGCAATTGGAGGAACCTGGGACCCACAAATGGTATACGGTTTTGGTGCAAATCTCAAGTATAAAAACTATGATTTGGGATTCTTTTTTCAGGGAACAGGAAAAACATACCGGATTATTGGAGGAGCAAATTTTATTCCCGGAAGTGCAAATGGATCGATGGGAAATATTCTAACCAATGTAGTTGACCGATGGACAGTTGAAAATCCGCGCCAGGATGTTTTCTACCCAAGGTTATCCGATTATCAAAGTTCGAATAACAATCAATCCTCCGATTGGTGGCTGAGAGATATGAGCCTTATAAGATTGAAAAATATTGAAATAGGATACAACTTCCCTAAGAAATTATTAACCAAGGCCTATATTAATAATGCAAGGATATTTGTAAGAGGATCAAATCTGTTAACTTTTTCCGCCTTTAAATTATGGGATCCTGAAATCGACACAAGCAATGGTCTGAGATATCCGGTAATGAAATCATTTGCTGTAGGATTGGAGATAAATTTTTAAGGGTTTTATGCATATTAGAAAATTGAAAAACGATGAAAAATATTAAATATATAATACTTCTGCTATTTATAGGCACTTTTAGTTCCTGTGGAAAATATTTGGACAAAATGCCTGATGATCAACTTACGCTCGAGATGGTGTTCAGTGATAAAGTAAGGACTGAAGATTGGCTTGCTGGTGCTTATGCGAGTATACCCGATCCGGTCTGGGGCTACGTCAGATCAATTGGCTTTGACCCTTTATCCGACGACATGGCTCCTTCAACCGGCTGGGAACAGTTCGGATGGACCGTTCTGGCTAAACAGACCGGGAATTGGAATCCTTCTTCCGGTTGGGATCCTAATTACTGGTCAGAACTTCCAAAAAGAATTCGTTCAGCATACATTTTAATTGATAACGTGAAGGCGAATCCGGCACAAAAATTCACGGAGGCAGATGCGCTGAATATGAAGTATGAAGCAAGGTTTCTGATTGCTTATTATTATTCATTAATGATTGATGTTTACGGAGCCATACCATTCAAACCAGGTTTGACACCTGCAGATGCTACAGGAGATAACTTATTACTTGAGCAAACACCATTTGACGAAACCGTTGATTGGATTGATAAGGAATTGAAAGATTTATCCACGCTTCTCCCACCGAGTTATTCTGAAGCGTCAAAATTCGGAAGAGCAACCTCAATTGCGTGTTTGGCTGTCAGAGCAAGAATGTTGCTTTTTGCAGCAAGCCCGTTGGTTAACGGAAATGCCGATTACAAAGATTTTGCCAATAAAAAAGGGGTGAAGCTGTTCAGCAGCGTTTATGATGCAGGAAAGTGGACCAAAGCAACGAATGCCTGTAAAGAGCTGATTACAGTCGCTGAATTAAATGGACACAAGCTATATTATGAATACAATAGCGACGGTTCAATTGACCCTTTCCTCTCCTATCAAAACATGATGTTCAAAAAAACAACCGATGGAAATGACGAAATATTGTTTGCCCGTCCCGATTGTAATATAAACGACCGTAACAGTCATCCAACTCCCCGCGGTACCGGAGGAAACGGTGGTTTAGGTGTTACGCAATCTTTGGTAGATGCTTTCTTCATGAAAAATGGCTTGCCAATTAATGATCCAAATTCTGGATATGTTGAAAAAGGTTTCTCTACAACCTCTGAAGTTAGAAACACAAATTGGATTGAAGTGCAGGGAGATGGAAAGGTAACTTTACCTGGCACCTATAATATGTATGTTGGTCGCGAGCCACGCTTTTATATTTCAGTTCTCTACAATGAATGCTGGTACAGGAGGGAAAATCGGACAACAAGATTTTATTACGGCGCGTGGGATGGTGGTCCAACACATGATGCACCTCAAAATGGTTATTTATTGCGTAAAGGAGTTCACCCCGATTATGACCCAAGAAATGGTATTAATCCTTACCATCCCGGTATACTTTACCGTATGGGAGAAGCCTACCTGAATTATGCCGAAGCATTGAATGAGACAGATCCCAACAATGGTGATGTATTGAAGTATGTTAATCTTATTCGTGAAAGAGGTGGCATTCCTGCATTAAAAGCGGGCTTGAATCAGGAAGATATGAGACAAGCGATCCGACGCGAGCGTCGTGTTGAGTTGAATTGCGAAGGTCTCCGTTATCGCGATATCCGCCGTTGGAAGATCGGTGAGCAAACAATTGACGGAGATTTTTGGGGTATGAACTTCTCAGGAACAGAGAACGATGATAATGAGTCCAACCCCAAAGCATTCTTTAAACGCAGTGTATACCAACACAGGAAATTTGAGAAGAAAAACTATTGGTTTCCAGTGCCACAATGGGAAATAGACAAAAATCCAAATCTTGTTCAGAACCCACTCTGGTAGAAATTATGTTTTATTAGAGTAATTTATTTAGCCGGGTATGTATTGACGAATCAATACATACCCGGCTTTTTTTGCCATTAATATTGTTTGATCTTAAACCTATTTTTATTCTAACCATTAATTTTAATCCACGAACCATTGAAATACAATTTTATTGATCGATGATTTCGGCGAGGGCAAAACGCTGAAAAACAAGGAAAAATTTGATGCATAATATGTTAGTAAGGTAAGTAAAGGCAGCCGGAAATTTCACAATTTAAGTGTGGCACTTCCGGCTTTTGAATTGGGCCCTGTGTTGAAACACTATTCTTTCTATGCACCTCAACCCAGGTGGCATAATGGCTGAGTGATTCACTCAACGGCTGAAAATCGCAACATACTATTTCAGCTTTTTCTTCATACTGATGCTATATTGGAGGTATCACAAGATAAATTAACCAAAAATAGTAACTTAGACGCCCTACTTCTCCCTATGAAATTTGAGTAATTTTAAAACTATGAAAAATTGGCAGACAAAAAGTGGAACTTATATTTATCAGGTCTTATGTGGCAGGAGTAATTCGTATCTGATTTCTACTCCAAAATGGAATATTCTGGTCGATACCGGAAAAGTATCCGCCCATAAAAAACTCAGGCAAGTGATTGCTTCGTTAAACCTGGAACATTCCGAAATTGATGCAATCATTTTAACCCATACCCATTATGACCATTGCCAAAATGCTTATAGGATCAAAGAACACGATAAATGCAGAATATGGATTGGATGGAAAGAGACAGAATATGCCATTAGAGGATATTCCCCCTTGCCAAAGGGAACATATAGGATAACAAAAATAATCTCGAAACTGGGAAATCTGATTGGTCCGCGAATATTTGGTTTTGATCCGTTCATCCCGGATGAATTTATTAGCGTTGATTCGTTCCTGATGAAGGATGAATTAAATATCAGATTAATTCTGACGGAAGGGCACTCAATTGGCTCTCTCAGTGTGGTTGTAGATGATGAGATCGCACTTGTTGGCGATGCAATGATCGGAACTTTCAAAGATTCAATCTTCCCGCCTTTTGCTGAAGATGTAAATGAAATGATTAAAAGCTGGGGAAAGCTTTTGGAAACAGATTGCGATACCTTTTTACCCGGGCATGGAAAGGAAATATCACGGGAATTACTTCAATCTGAATACAACAAATATATTCAGACGATAACCTCACCCACCTGATCGCCGGATAAACTTACCAGGTCTTCGTGCTAACCGGTCAGTGCACCCCACTCACCTTACGGAACTGCAGGAACTCACGGAACGTGCAGCAAACCTGACAGAACGCCGCATAAAACTGAATAAATACCAGTTGTTCGTTTGATTTTGTAATCTTGAACCTGATATTATCATAAATTACTTAATTTTGATTTAATGTGACCTATTAATTTTTTGATTATGCAAGGGATAATACAACGTACCACCAAAAGAAATTTGTTAGTCGTTTTTTTTATGCTCACATCTATTTATGGCTGGTCAGCTGATACTTTGAAGGTATGTTCTCCTTCCGGTAAGATATGCGTTAAAATCTGGATGGATAAGCAACTAAGTTATTCAATTTCATATAAAAATAAAACCATCCTGAATCCTTCATCAATTGACCTGATATTGGATAATACGCACGCACTTTCAATTAAAAATACGATCAGGGGAACGACTTTGAATAAGATCAGTGAGCAGATTATTTCTCCCGTACCAGAGAAAAGAAAAATTATTCCCGATATCTATTCCCATTTATCCATTTCTTTCAAACAACCTTATAAAGTTGATTTCAAAGTATATGACGATGGTGTCGCTTACCAGATCTCCACGAAGTTTAAGGATTCGATCTATATTAAGAATGAGGTAGCTGAGTTTAATTTCCCTGGCAAACCATCCGCTTATTTTCCCCAGGTACAAAAAAGGGCCGACGCTGACATTTTTCACACAAGCTTCGAAGAGGAATATCCATTACGAAGGATTGATAGTATTCCAGATGGGGTTATTGGATATTCACCGATCCTTGTAGTTCCTGCATCCAATCCCAAAATTGCAATTACAGAATCGGATCTCGTCGATTATCCTGGCATGTTTTTAGGAGGTACCGGTTCTTCAACGCTGAAAGGTGTTTTTGCGGGTTATCCGCTCGAAGAGCAGGCAGTGGTGGGATTATACTCACAGTATAAAGTATCGAAGCGCGCCCCTTATATTGCCCGGACTGCAGGAACAAGAAGCTTCCCTTGGCGGGTACTGCTAATCGCCAAAGAGGATAAAGAACTACCAGGTAATGATATTGTATACCGGTTAGCAGCACCATCCAGGATTGGCGATGCTTCCTGGGTAAAACCTGGAAACCTTACTGATGAATGGATCATCGATCTCAACCTTTTTAATGTTCCTTTCAAAGCAGGTCTGAATACCGCCTCCTACAAATACTATATTGATTTTGCGAAACGATTCGGGTTCGACCGTATTATGATGGATGCTGGCTGGAGCGACAACAACGACCTGTTCAAAGTAATTCCTGCCATCAACATGGACACACTTGTTGCTTATGCGAAGGAGAAAGGGGTTAAGATATGCATGTGGACACTAGCAATGACCCTCGACAGACAACTTGAAGACGCACTCGATCAGTTCAATAAATGGGGAATTGATTTTATCATGACCGATTTTATCGATCGTGATGACCAGAAGACAGTAAACTTCTATCACCGGATCGCAAAAGCTTGCGCAGCACATAAAATCATGATTATGTACCATGGAGCTTTTGCACCCAAAGGATTTAACCGCACCTGGCCAAATGCCGTCGGAAGGGAAGGTTTACTCGGTTCGGAATACAACATGTGGAGTAACAGAGTTACCCCGGGACACGATGTAACGCTGGCTTTTACAAGAATGCTCGCAGGAGGATTCGATTATGAACCAGGTATGCTGAACAATGCAACCAGGAATGGGACAAGACCAGTGGCAGGTATTGTTACAAGTCCTGGGACACGTTGTCACCAGTTGTCGATGTTTGTGGTGTACGATAGTCCCATGCAGGTATTTGCCGGCAATCCGTCGCAAGGAATGCTTGAGCCGGAATTTATGGAGTTACTTGGAAGCCTCCCAACTACCTGGGATGAAACCATTATCCTTGACGCCAAAGTTGGCGAATACATAGTGAGCGCCAGGAAAAAAGGAGAAAACTGGTTTATAGGTGGAATGGGTGATTGGTCGGAAAGAGACATTATTGTAACTTTTGATTTTTTAGAAAAAGAAAATTACAACGCAACAATCTGTAAAGACGGTGTAAATGCAGACCGTTATGCAGCAGACTACGTGATAAAAAAAGAGTTTTCAGTTAAAAAGGATGACTCAATGAAAATCCACCTTGCCCCTGGTGGCGGTTTTTTGATCAGATTGGACAAGAAATGACGATGTCTATTTTATTGATGAAATTGAATCTTTTCTATTTCTTCGCTACTAGTCCGAGTTCTTTCCCTTTGTCAAGCATAAACTGGTAAGCTTCCTCGTAATTATTGTGGATTTCGCCCTCGAGAATAGCCTCTTTGATGGCAGCTTTGATAACTCCAATCTCACGACCTGGCTGTAAAGAGAAAGTCTCCATAATGATTTCACCTGTGACCGGAGGTTGAAAATTCCGGAGCGCATCACGTTCTTCAATGTCTTTCAGCTTTTCACGCACAAGCTGAAAATTAGAGAGAAACCGGCTAACCTTTTCAGGATTCTTCGAGGTGATATCGGCTTCGCAAAGGGTCATCAGATCGTCAATATCGTCCCCCGCATCAAACAGTAGCCGACGTACCGCTGAATCAGTCACCACTTCTTCCGACAAAACAATGGGACGCATATGAAGCGAAACCATCTTTTGCACATACTTCAGCTTCTCGTTCAGTGGCAACTTCATCCGGTCGAAAATTGAAGGCAACATCTTTTCCCCGACGAAGTTATGTGCATGAAAGGTCCACCCTACTTTGGGATCAAAACGCTTTGTTACCGGTTTGGCAATATCGTGCAGCAAAGCCGACCAGCGCAACCAAAGGTTATCAGTATTTTTTGATATCCGGTCGAGCACTTCAAGCGTGTGGTAAAAATTATCTTTGTGACCGATCCCGTTTTTCGTCTCACGCCCTTTCAGTTTCTGAACTTCCGGTAATACGATTGCGAGTAATCCGGTCTTTTCGAGCAATTTAAATCCTATAGAAGGATTTGGGGCAAGCATTATCTTATTGATCTCGTCAGTTATACGCTCTCTCGAAACAATTTTTATGCGATCGCACTGAGATTGAATGGCCTCTAAAGTTTTTTCTTCAATAATAAAATCGAGTTGAGTCGCAAACCTTATCGCCCTCAACATCCGTAACGGATCATCAGAGAAAGTGATTTCGGGAGCAAGCGGCGTTTTGATGATCTTGTTTTTAAGATCCCCTATTCCGTCGAAAGGGTCGAGTAATTCGCCAAAACCGCTTTCATTCAGACATATTGCAAGTGCATTAATCGTGAAATCGCGTCTGTTTTGGTCGTCTTCAAGGGTTCCGTCTTCAACAATAGGTTTCCGGCTCTCTTGGCGGTACGATTCGCGGCGTGCTCCCACGAACTCAAAATCGATATCATTAAAACGGAACATTGCAGTTCCAAAATTCTTGAACACAGTCACTTTCAGTCCGGGGCGCAATGAAGCAGCGACTTTGGTAGCCAGGTCGATTCCGCTTCCAACCGTCACAATATCAACATCAAATACTTCACGTTTTCGGCCAAGAAGTACATCACGCACAAAACCTCCGACCACATAAGTTTCGACACCCAGCTGATCAGATACCTTGCCAATCTGTTTGAAAACCGGATGGGTTAAACTATATTTTAAATTGTGCCTTTCTGGCATCATTGAATTAGAATTATTGTATTCGGGCAAAGTTAAGGATTAAAGGTTAGGATGAAACAGGAATAAAAAGGTTAAAGGATAAAGGATTAAGGTTAAAGTCCGAAGCCATGAAAATATCTCTTCCATTCTCATCATCTCTCCCGCTCAAAGTCTCTCTCTCACAATTTATCAACCACCGTCTCAAGTTTCATTCCCCTTGAACCCTTTATCAGGAACAGATAACCTTGAGGATTTGTACTTTCAATATAATCGGTCAGTAATTTATTGTCTTCAAATACCAGGAAACCGGAAGGAAACCGGCAACGTGCGAACTCCTTTCCGGCAAGAAGTACCATCGAAAGATTCATGGTTGCGAGCTTATCAGCAATTTTTTGATGCTCCTCGTGCGAAGCTTCACCCAATTCGAACATATCGCCCAGAATGACTCCTTTCAAGGGGGCATCAAATGCTTCAAAATTCTCCAATGCAGCAGCCATACTAGTCGGATTGGCATTGTAGGCGTCCATCAGCAGCTGATTATGTGCAGTTTTTATAAACTGTGAGCGATTATTCGAAGGATAGAATTCTTCGATTGCCGCTTTAATTTCAAGTGGACTTAGGCTGAAATAATTACCGACACACACGGCAGCAAGCGCATTCTCAAGATTGTATCCTCCAGCAAGATTTGTCTTTATATATAGCCAACCTTTCGGGAATTTAACCTGAAAAACCATAAAAGGTGAAGATTGAATCAATTCGCCCTCAATCCCTTCACCCTTTTTACTCGTTTTATAAGCGATCCTGTCGACAGCGCCTGCCATCTCTGTTAAATGGGGATTGGCAGTATTCAGAAAAATCTTACCTTCTGTCTCTTCAACAAACCGGTACAATTCGGCTTTCGTTTGCTTGACGCCTTCGAAGGAACCAAACCCTTCAAGGTGCGCCATCCCAACGTTGGTAATCAGACCTAAGTTGGGTAATGCAATTTCGCATAATGCAGTAATTTCGCCCGGATGATTGGCGCCCATCTCTACAATACCGATCTGAGTAGAAGCGCTCATCGACAATAAAGTAAGGGGAACCCCAATATGATTATTCAAATTTCCTTTTGTACAATCAACCCTGAAGTTCTTAGATAATACCGCCGTGACAAGCTCCTTAGTCGTCGTTTTGCCATTGGTTCCCGTGATCGCGATAATGGGCATATCGATTTGAAGACGGTGATAAGTGGCTAATTGCTGCAGGGTTGTCAATGCATCTTCAACTAAAATGAAACGATCATCCTTTTGGCAATCGGCCTCGTCGATAATCGAATAGGCAGCACCATTCTCCAGGGCAGCGGCAGCATAGGTATTGCCGTTAAAGTTGTCTCCTTTCAATGCAAAAAAGAGAGAATCCTTTTCGATTCGGCGGCTATCGGTAGATATTTTCGGGTACTTTATAAATATCTCGTATAACTCAGTAATTGACATGGCAATTTCTATTAATTAAAAAACCCCACTTTTAGAATGAGGTTTTTTATGATTTCGTCAAAATTTTTTATTGGGTATTCGAATCACCTAGATGAGTCATCGCACAGCGGAAACCAATGTCATTGGTCGCTTTCCGCTCATCCATATACCGGCGGGTTCCGGGACCTAACCAATAAGTACGGTCTTTCCAGCTCCCACCTTTGTAAACCCTGCTGTGATCAGAAATTCTCGGGGCTGATTGGCCTGCTCCTGAAGAGTACATTTCACCGGTAGATACGAGAGTACTGTCGGCTTTCCATTCTTCGGACTCCGAAATTACCGACTGATAGTCACCATCTTTGAAGTTTGTAAAATTGGCAACGGTATCCCTTATAAGTTCTCCATACTGATCCATCATTGGTTTACCATCCGTTCCGCGACGATAATTTGTATAAACGTTACCTCTTAAAGGTTGAAATTCGTTGACATCAGTAAAGGAACTCGGACGATATACATCCTGAACCCACTCATTCACATTTCCGGCCATGCAATACAAATTATAATCGTTTGGCAGGAAAGATTTGACAGGAGCTGCTATTTCATAGCCATCATTCAACGCTCCGGCAACACCCATGTAGTCACCACGACCTCGCACATTATTGGCCATCATCTCTCCCCGGTGCTTTTTATCGCTATTTCTGATCTGATTTCCATTCCATGGATAGATACGGCGTTCAAGAACAACTTCTTCTTCTGTATTTCCAATGAGGCCAAGTGCAGCATATTCCCATTCAGCTTCGGTTGGAAGTCTGTAACGCGGAAGGACGATCCCATCCGACATATTTACACGACGGGTACCTCCATCTTTGGACAGGTTTTTAATTGGTTTCTTTCCTTCTACTCCGTCATATACACCATTGAGATATCCATCGGAAGTAAATACTTTATTGCCTGTTTGAGCAAGGTCCGGACTTAATTTTTGATCATCGATCAAAATACCTTCATTGGCCCTGTCGGTTCTCCATCTGCAAAACCGATCAGCCTGAACCCAACTCACTCCAACAACCGGATATTCAGAATAGGCAGCATGACGAAGATAATTCTCAAGATATGGTTCATTATACGAAAGTTCATCACGCCAAACCAGTGTATCGGGTAATGCGGCTTTGTAGATGGCGCGATCATTTGGATAAATGCGTTGTAACCAATAAAGGTATTCGCGCCAATCGACATTGCGTACTTCAGTCTCATCCATATAAAACGAAGCAACTGTCACCCTCCGGGGAATATTATTCCCGTCGAACATTACATCCTGTTCGACACGTCCCATTGTAAAAGTCCCTCCTTGTATAGGAACTAATCCGGGTCCCGAATTTTGAGAATATCCCGAACGATATTCAAATCCTCCATTCTTAGGGTCGTTATAAGCCCATCCTGTTGTAGATGAGACGCTTTTCTTCTTCTTCCCTTTAATCAGATTACATGAGGATACAATTAGTAAACTTAAAACCAGATAGACTAAAACATTAAGCTTCATATTTCGATGTCGTTTTAATTCACTTTAATTAGGTACAAATATAAATATAAAATAAGTCTTTTATTCGTCATTAGCCAGCTCAAAAAAGGTTTCCCGACATAATTACGAATACGCCACAAATATATCGGAAAATATCGGAATCCTGATGTTTAATTTTATGCTGAAATGAAGAAAAATTTACTATTCCGTGTAAAATATTCAAAATTCGTACTTTTTCCACCATACGTCTTCATATTTTTTGTGGTTCCAATTAAGTGCATTAATATTGATAACATTTTCCAAAGAGATCTTCTCATATGAACCGACTGCTTATTTTTCTCTTGTGTTTATCTGTTCAACACGTTTCCTCCGTCAATTGGAAGGAGAAAAATTTGTCATGGATAACCAACGATAAAAATACAGATGAATCGCAATCTGCCCAATTTGATTCCTCAACGCGCAAACCGCGGGCAATGTATAAGGATGGCATCACTAACAAACAGCCTGTTAATTCAAATATCCACGCTATACTAAAGTCCCAGTCGGTTGCAAATTCAGTGCTTGCTTCCGGGAAATGGGTAAAAGCCAGAACGAATCAGGCAGGCATCCACAAAATTACCTTTTCAGCGCTTAAATCTATGGGATTTCAGTCGCCACAAAACGTAAAAATATTCGGGTTTCCTCCTGGGAAGCTTCCTCAAATGAACAGCATCCCTTCTTCTGATGATCTGACGCAATATTGTGTCTGGCAAACCAAAGACAAACAGGCAAATGATTGCTTCCTGATATACGTTCCAGGTCAGGTAACGTGGGCATTTGACGCTGTTTCAAAATTGTTTATCCACAGCATTAACCAATTTGCAGAAGGACACTCATACCTCTACCTCACAGAAGATATTTCAACAATGCAGCTGGTCCAACTGACCCCAATGATAACCGATAGTCCAACCATCACCGTCAACGAATTCGATGATGTTGCTTTTTATGAAGATGATACTTACAACCTTATTGAAACTGGCAGTCGCTGGTTCTCAAGCCTGCTGACGCCTAATAATACATTAGTGAAAACTTTTAAATTTCAGGATCATATCAGCAACGAGCCAATTTCAATAAATATTGTGGCTGCGGCACGATGCGATTTATCCTCTACCTTAAGTTTGTCGGTCAATAATACTTCGATTGAAACGATGAGCTTCGCACCATACTCCAACTTTGCAGAAGCTGATTATGCCAATCTGCGAGAAAATGCCTTTTCAACGTCTGTCGAAGGTGATGATATCAATTTTTCTTTCAAATACAACTCACCGGCAAACGGAAAATGTTGGCTCGACTACATTCGGATGCAGACACGTTGCAAACTCACAATGCAAGACGGCCAGCTTATTTTTTGTGACAGCCATTCGGTAGGGCCCGGAAATATTGCGGCATTTCGAATCGGCAATGCGGGAAGCGAACTAAAAATATGGGAAATCACTTCACCATTGAAACCATTTGAAATTCAATCAGCAACAACATCAAACATCCTTACATTTAAAGTGATGACCGATTCGCTTCGCCGGTTTATTGCCTTCGATCCATTGTCTGATTTCCCGGCAATTGAAAAGGTTGAAGAGGTTAATAATCAAAATCTTCATGGCCTTTCAACGCCCGACATGCTGATTATCACCTCCCCTGATTTTAAATCCGAAGCCGAACGCCTCGCACTGTTTCACCGGCAAAATAGTGGATTGGAAGTGACGGTCGTAAATGTGTCACAGATTTTCAACGAGTTTTCGGGAGGAATTGCAGATGTAACTGCCATCCGGAATTTTGTACGTCATATCTACCGTAAATCACAGAATAACAATATTTCAGGATTAAAATACCTTTTGCTCTTTGGAAAGGGGACCTTCGATAATCTTCATCCTGTAAATGCTGAAAACCCATGTTTTATTCCCACATGGCAATCTGAGAGTTCGTTAAACCCGGCATCCTCGTTTGTTACTGATGACTATTTTGGTTTACTCGGAGAAGACGAGGGTGGTCAAAAAGGGATTGTTGATATAGGCATTGGACGTATTCCATGTGTAAACGCTGCTGAAGCAAAAGCAGTCGTCGATAAAATACTTCATTACAACACCTCACCGACGATGGGCGAATGGCGAAATAACCTATGCTTTATAGGTGATGATGAAGACAATAACATTCACGTCTCCGATTCAGAACAGCTCGCCAACTTTGTAAATCAACAGTATCCGGCCTTTTACACCGACAAGATTTACCTTAATGCTTTTAAGGAGGAGACCACTCCGGAAAAACGGTATCCTGAAGTAAATAAAGCCCTCAGCAACCGGGTTAAAGAGGGAGCGCTAATTATCAATTATGTCGGACATGCGAACGAGGAAGGATTAGCTCATGAAAAAATACTGACAATCAGCGATATTGATAGCTGGAGCAATGTGGATAAATTACCGGTTTTCGTTACCGCAACATGTGAGTTTAGTCGTTGGGATCTGAAAAACAAGCAGTCAGCAGGCGAGCATATTCTTTTCAATAAAGTTGGAGGCGGTATTGCTCTATTTTCAACGACCCGGCTTGTGTACTCGTCTTCTAATTACGAAATGAATAAAAGCTTTTTTAAATACGTGTTCGAAGATGACAAGGATGGGAACAATCTTCGTATGGGAGACATTATTCGCCTGGCAAAAAGTGAGTTAGGTGGAACGATTAATGCAGCAAAATTTGCGTTGCTTGGCGATCCGGCGCTTCAGATCAGTTACCCGCAATTCAAGGTTAATACGCTTGAAATCAATGATCATCCTTTCGAGCAACTGACCGATACATTAAAACCGCTTTCCCTGGTTTCGGTTTGGGGTGAGATCCAAAATCTCGAAGGGAAAAAGATAACCGATTATAATGGCACCCTCCACCCCACCATTTTTGACAAACCCACAGCGGCAATTACACTTGGGAATGGTGGTCAAACACCGTTTACTTACTCGGTTCAAAATTCAATTCTATTCAAGGGAAATGTATCAGTCAAAAACGGAGAATTTTCGTACTCTTTTAAGGTTCCAAAGGAGATCAACTACCGGGTTGGTAATGGATTGATCCGATACTATTCGAAAGATGCGACGAGTGATGCGGGAGGTAGTTTTGTTACCTTAAAAATAGGTGGAAGTCCGATCAGTACTCTCATTGATCTGACAGGACCGACCGTAAAGCTGTTTCTTGACAACGAGAATTTCAAAACCGGCGATCTGGTTTCAAAGGCACCTTTGCTGATTGCTTACCTTGAAGATGAATCGGGAATACACACCTCAGGAGGTGGAATTGGTCACGATATCACAGTGACAATTGACAACCAGACGGACCAAATGCAGGTTTTGAATGACCATTTTCAAGCTGACCAGGATTCCTATAAAAACGGGAAAGTCCTTTTTCAACTTTCTGAACTCGAAGATGGCGAACATATACTTAAATTTAAGGCATGGGATCTGGCGAATAACTCCACAGAGACAGAAATCAAATTTACTGTTGCTTCAGGTCTGGAAATTACAAAATTGATTGCCTACCCTAATCCTGTAATTGAGTCGACGGATATCATTGCTGTTCACAACCATTTCGGAGAAAAGATGACAATTGAAATCGAAATCTTTTCGCAACAAGGGGTGTTGGTTGACCAGGTAAAAACAGAATCAGGTTCTTCCGGCTTCACAACGATGCCGATCCGCTGGAATCCTGGATTGAATAATCACAACCTCGTTCCCGGAATATACCATTACCGTGTTCGTCTTACAACATTAGACGGATCAACAGCCTTAAAAACCGGGCAGTTGATTTTGACACGGTAAAATGCTTAATTTGTACAGGTTTAAAAATTCAAGGTTCTTGACCGAATTTAATAGGTAATCTCTCTGCATGAGAACTGCTGTAAGAAGCCAGCAGCTTAATTATCAGAAAAAAACAAGTTACTAATAACTAAAATATATACAAACAATGAGTTATCGCATAGGACTAGGATATGATGTTCACCAGTTGGCCGAAGGAGAGACACTTTGGCTTGGAGGAATTCTGATACCTCATGACAAGGGGCTCATCGCTCATTCCGACGGAGATGTTCTGCTTCATGCCATTTGTGATGCGATTTTAGGGGCTGCAAAACTTCGTGATATCGGGTATCATTTTCCTGACACTTCGTCTGAATTCAAGAATATCGACAGCAAAGTATTACTGGCTGAAACCTACCGTCTTGTAAGCGAAAAAGGTTTCATACTCGTGAACCTCGATGCTACGATTTCGGCACAGCGACCAAAATTGAAAGATTATATTCCGCAAATGGAGGAAACGATTGCCCAAGTATTGAAAGTTGATGTCGAGGCGATCAATATCAAAGCTACCACAACCGAGAAGCTGGGTTTCGAAGGGCGCGAAGAAGGAATATCAGTGCAGGCAGTTGTGCTGATTGAAAAGATTGGTTAATTCAATTGCCACCTCTTTAAAGTCGTGACAATTCATAGTCAATTTTTTTAGGGCTTTAGCCCTATTTTATTAGTAATCAAAGATCAAAAAGATGACTCAACTGTACTCAACTTTAGCAGAGATCTATCATGAAATGTACCAGCATGTCTTTGACTATGAGAAGGAATTTCATTTTTATGATGACATCTTAAAAACCAATAACTGCCTTGCTATTTTGGAGATTGGTTGTGGCTCTGGGATGCTTGCACGCCGGTTTCTTGCCAATGGATACGACTATCTTGGGCTCGATTTATACAACGAAATGCTTGATATTGCCCGTCGTGAAGTACATTCCAACCAGTTTATTCAGTGCGATATGTGTAATTTATCCTTCGACCAACAATTTGATGCGATTCTGATTACTGGCCGCTCAATTGCGTATGTGATCGAGAATCAGGGGATATTAGACACGTTAAAAGGGGTATACAAATCGCTAAAAGAGAACGGATTATTTGTTTTTGGGGTTTTCGACGCGAACCAAATATTCGACAACTTCAGTGATTTTGAGCAAAATATCGAACACAACGGAAAAAAGATCAGGAGGATAAGTCACCTGGAAAAGAACCTCTCCACAGGCTGGACATATGATTGGTTTGCCAAATACATCATTGAAGAGGATGATGAAATTTCGGAATATGACGATATGACAACGTTACGTGCCTTTACAAGGGATGAAATCACACTGTTTTTAAAATTGACAGGTTTTGCTATTGAAGAAATATTCGATGAAGGGAAAGCATTTACGATAGTCTCGAAAAAAACGGCCTAAACACAAAAGCCGCTACAACAGGTGCAGCGGCTCTCATTTTGTAAGTTTTAACTTGACTTAAGAGATAGCCAATGGATTTTTAATCTTCTCGTCCATCAATGCAATCTCAAATACATCACCCACATTCTCAACGAAATGAAAGGTTAAGCCTTTAAGATAGATCTCCTTGATCTCCTCTATATCCTTTTTATTCTCTTTACTCATCACAATCTCTTTAATTCCGGCACGTTTCGCTGCAAGAATTTTTTCCTTGATCCCGCCAACAGGTAATACTCTACCGCGCAACGTGATCTCACCTGTCATGGCTAATCCTTTTTTCACCTTACGCTGTGTGAATGCAGAAGCAAGCGCTGTGGCCATTGTAATTCCTGCAGAAGGACCATCTTTGGGAATAGCTCCCTCAGGCACATGCATATGCACATCCCATTTTTCGAAGACTTCCGGTTTCAGTCCAAGCTGACCACAGTGAGACTTTAAATACTCCAAAGCGATCGCAGCCGATTCCTTCATTACTTCGCCAAGGTTACCGGTAATTGTAAATTTACTCTTCCCCTGACTTAAGCTGGTCTCCACATAAAGGATCTCGCCACCCGCAGAAGTCCAGGCAAGACCTGTCACAACGCCGGCGTATTCATTCCCTTCGTAGCTCTCTTTACTAAATTTTGGAGAACCAAGGTATTCGCGTATCTCGGCAGGTCCTATTTTCTTATTAAACTCCTCTTCGAACGCAATCTTTCGGGCAACCCTCCTGATCACTTTGGCAAGTTGCTTATCCATTTCGCGTACACCCGATTCTCTTGTATAGTCTTCGATGAGCCTGATGAGTGCCTCTTTTGAAAATTTCACATCATCCTTTTTCATTCCATGGCCTTCAAGCTGACGGGTTATCAGATGCCGCTTTGCAATTTCAATTTTCTCTTCGAGCAAATAACCGCTTACATCAATCAGTTCCAACCGGTCGCGTAAGGCAGGGTGAATGGTGCTCAAACTATTGGCTGTTGCAATAAACATTACACGCGACAGGTCATAGTCGAGATCAATATAGTTATCGTGAAATTCACCATTCTGCTCAGGATCAAGAACCTCCAGTAATGCAGAGGCCGGATCACCATGAAAATCGTTTGACACTTTGTCGAGCTCATCCAAAATAAACACAGGATTTGACGTTCCTGCCTTTTTCAAATTCTGAATGATCCGGCCAGGCATCGCACCAATATATGTTTTACGGTGTCCACGAATCTCAGACTCATCATGGAGTCCACCGAGGCTCATTCTTACAAATTTGCGCCCAAGTGCCCTGGCAACCGATTTTCCGAGCGAAGTTTTTCCAACTCCGGGAGGGCCGTAAAGACAAAGTATTGGCGACTTCATATCACCCTTCAATTTTAAAACTGCCAGGTGTTCAAGAATACGATCCTTCACTTTTTCAAGTCCGTAATGATCCTCGTCAAGAATCTTCTCTGCATTCCGAAGATCAAAATTATCTTCTGAATAAACATTCCATGGAAGATCGAGAAAAGTTTCCAGATATCCTGCCTGGACAGAGTATTCGCCGGCAGCGGGGTTCATCCGAATAAGTTTCGAAAGTTCCTTTTCAAAGACCGCCTGAACATTCGCATTCCATTTCTTATCCAGACTTCGCTTTTTGAGATCAGCAATCTCCTGTTCTGAAGGATTGCCGCCAAGTTCGTCCTGTATTGTTTTAATTTGTTGGTGAAGCAGATATTCGCGTTGTTGCTGATCCATATCAACTTTCACCTTTTTCTGAATATCCTTTTTGAGATCGATCAACTGAACTTCGCGAACCAGGTAAGTGAGTAACTTGGTACTTCGGTCACGAAGATCGTCAAGCTCGAGCAATTCCTGTTTCTCCAAAGCATTAAGCTCTGTATTGTTACAGATAAAATTTATCAGGAAGGTGGCATTTTCAATATTCTTAACGGCAAATTGTGCCTCCGGAGGAATATTCCCAGAGGATTTTACAATTTTGAGTGCCAAATCTTTCAACGACTCGACCAATGCTGTAAATTCATGCATTTTCGTAGTCGGTAGTATATCGTCAAGTACCTGAACTGTTGCCCGTAGATATGGACTTGTTTCAGCAACCCCTTTTAACCGGAATCGTCGTTTTCCCTGAATAATCACTGATGTGGAACCATCGGGCATCTCAAGGATTTTCAGAATCTCAGCCATTGTTCCAACCTGAAACAGATCATCAGGTTCCGGGTCCTCAATCTGTCCATCCTTTTGAGCGATGGTACCGATTAGTTTATTCCCCGAATAGGCTTCCTTTATAAGCAAGAGCGATTTTTGTCGTCCAACAGTAATCGGCATTACGACCCCAGGAAAAAGAACGGTATTGCGTAACGGTAAGATTGGCAGAATTTCCGGAACCTCAACAGCACTCAGATCAGCATCATCGCCATCGACCAGAATTGGGATAAAATCCTCCTGATCTTCTATCTCGCTGGAATATAGGAAACTATTTTTTGAGATCTTATTTTTTTTGTTTTCCATTTTAAATTTAAAATGATGACACATTGTCCCCCACCTCCATTTAAGAGAGGTGACAATATATGTTTCAATTCATGTGCCAAACCGAATGATTGCAAAATAATAACAGAAAAAGGGCATTCTGTCAGGTGGAAAAAGTAAAATCAAACAAAATATGAAAAAGACACAAAAAACCCCGTACTGTTAAAATACGGGGTTTTTCAAGCTCTTTAACAGCTTATTGCTTGCGTTTATCCATATGTTTTGAATAACGGGTCAGGAACTTATCAACACGTCCTGCTGTATCGACAAGCTTCATTTTACCGGTATAAAATGGGTGAGAAGTATTTGAAATTTCCACCTTAATAAGCGGATACTCAATGCCATCAATTTCAATTTTTTCCTTTGATGCAGCTGATGACCTGGTAAGAAAAGTATGTTCGTTTGACATATCTTTAAATGCTACCAGCCGATAACTTTCCGGATGTATTCCCTTTTTCATGTGAACTATAATTTATTAATATCTTATTCTTAATCTCTTCCTTCGATATGGGTTGCAAAGATAAGCATACTTCAATAATTTGCAACAGATATTTTTAAAAGAATTTAATTTTTCTTTTTGCTCTAAATTTTACGACTAATCTCGCATCCTACTCGATTAAAAAATAGTGGAAGACTGTTGGCTACCAACGGATCTCACTAAGGAAAGGATATCATTTCAGATCTGTACCTTCTTTTAAAAAGAGTTTAGGAACAGCGAATTGACTCATATTCAAATTTACAAATCATGTGTAAAGCAGTTATATCAAACCTTCTCCAGCTCACTACGTCCCTACTTTTCATTTTTTTTCAAAATATCTTTCATCAGCATTGGGGCCCTTTCGAATGGCGCTGTGCGGTCAAAAAGATAACGCATTGTGTAGTGGGTCTTCGCGTGAACGCCACCAACAGACTGATATATTGCCATCATTTTGGGGTTAAAATCGCCAACCCACGAAAGTTCCACTTCGTTAATCCACAACTTGCGCTGCATAACTTTGTCCATATGCCAGAAAACAGCTGACTCAAGTCCTGTTCCCTGAAACTTAGGAACTACGCCCATAATTAAAATCCTTGCCCGGGTTATTGTCCTGATTTTTTTGTACCAGATAAACTTCAGTATACTCCACCAATTCGATTTACCGTTCAGCTTCTTCAAAATCTGATTCAAGTCAGGTATCATTCCAAAAAGTAGAACCGGTTCGTCATTATAATAGGCGAACCAAATAAACTCTTCGTCTGCAACCAGTTTGGCAATCTTCATCATTCCCCTGATATCGTCAAGATCAACTGCCTGGTGATTATCGAACCGCGCCCAGGCCAGTTCGTAAATTTTCACAAAATCCTGAATGTATTTTTCGATATTATCGAACTTTACGTGCTCAAATCTGAAGTTAGGCTTTTTTGCAACCCATTCTGCAATTTTCCAAAATCGTTCCGGAAATGGCTCTTTATGGTTAAGATGATAACTATATTGCTCAAAATAAATTTTAAATCCGTAATTTTCAAATAATTGCAGATAATATGGCTTATTGTAGGGCATCCCAAATCCTTGCTGCATAAATCCTTCAACAAGCAGTCCCCAATTGATCAGGTTCTCTCCAAAATTAACCGGACCATCCATCGCTTCCATTCCGCGTGTAGTTAGCCATGCTTTGGCAGTATCAAACAGCAGATTTGCTGCTTTCTGATCATCGATACATTCAAAAAAACCACATCCGCCTGTTGGTTGGCTAAAAGTATAAGCTCTGTTCCCATTAATAAATGCCCCAATCCGGCCTATTACTTTGCCATTATCATTTTTTAAGATCCAGCGGGTCCCGTCACCATGTTTATAAAACTCATTCTTTGTGGGATCAAAAGCCGCATCTTCGAGCACTTCCAATGGGGGAACCCAATTCTGATCGTCTTTGTAGATGTCGTGGCTAACCTGGTGAAATGCTTTGATCGTACTATGTTCTTTTACTTCAATGACTTCCATAAATAATACATGGGGTTTATTTGTGGTGCAAAAATAGTGATTTAAAAATTGTGATCAAATAATGGCAGGAAAAGAGGGCTATATTGCATATTCACAGTGGGTTAATTTCTATAGTCGCCTTTTTATTATCGCTCGTGCATCCTCACAGTCAAGTTCACTTAGGATGTGATCCGCATTTTCCTGGGCCGTTTTCGAATCAATTGTTTTCAGAATTTTTGCATAACTGATTGCCGTTTCGTTAAGACTTAGGTTACGCATCCCTATCTGAATATAAATTCTTGAAAATACAATCGATAATTGAGGATCTTTGGAAAGAGGAGGCATCAACTCAAAAAACGGATCGAAATCTTCGTCCGGGGCTTCACGATCAGTCAGGGCAAGTCTTCCAATCATCAGTAATCCAACAATTTTAACCAGCATTTTTCTGCCAAGGCAGTACTCGAAAGCTTTTTTATAAGCAAAACCCGTTTTAGAAAACAGGTTCATAGCTGCCTGTTCAGCTATCTCGATTGACTGGAAGTTCTTCACCCAAAAATCCATCTGATTTTCGGTAATTTTTTCAGGTTCTTCAAAGAGCATTGCAAGAATCATGGTTTCGCGCCATTGTTTGTTCCATAGTTTAAGCGCCAATAGGTGATTCTTCTCATAATTCGAAGCCATTTCCTGAAGCAATGGAATTGAAACACCAAGATTTACCTTATAGTCCACGCCTCTTTTTTGCATCGAGTTGACCACTTCAATATTCTGTAATGGTTTAATCTTTGATAAGATTTCCTGAAATATCCGCTCCGCCTCGGGATTGTCGAGTAAATAATCCATTGCTTTATTAAAATTTAATACCAGAAAACAAAGTTAACAATACCGTCGTAACGACAGGATGTTTTTCTCAATATGATCACTTTGCAGATTATAATAAATGTATCACTCAGAACTACAATCGATTAATGATTAAGTTACTTTTTTGAAAAATCAATTGCAGGAATCGGAAAACATTTTCTATATTTGCAACCGCTAAATGGTGGATGTAGCTCAGTTGGTTAGAGCACTGGTTTGTGGTACCAGGGGTCGTGGGTTCGAACCCCATCTTCCACCCAGCTAAAAGCCCAACATGTTGTAAAAAACATTGTTGGGCTTTATTGTTCCTGTATAAATTAGGAATCAGATTTCCCCTGACACTTTTATAAAAACCAATTTTTCGTTAAACTTTTCAACGGTGCGATTGAAGTAACCCTTCGACTCAGAATAATCAGTAATGAAATATACATCTTTATTAAATAAATAAGCTCCCACCATAAAAATTGCACCTTTTTTTTTGAATGTCAGCAACAAAAGTGATCCTTACAATGCTGTTATTGATTGCAACTTCTGCAGGTATGCTCATGAGCTTATACCCGTCTGGTATTGCGATGGTTGATTGAAACTTGTACGATTTCCGATAAATAATATGGACAGGGTAATTTCAAACGGTCTGCTTAAGTGGATTCTCTGTTATGGTAAAATTGCATAACGGTGATATAATGATTTTGTCTTCAACGATTTCTATTGGATTATTTTTAACAAAATCAATTTCAAACGGTTTTTCAATCTGATTCAAACCTATTGAGTTAAGTGTATCGCCCGACAATGAATTATTGCCTAGAATATTAATTTTTAAGTCTTTATATGAATTTGAAAATTTGTTTCTATAGTCAATGGCTTCATATCCTGTCGTCACCAACTTACAAAGTTGCTTAATGCTATCTTTGTCAGCATTAAGCTGAAGATCAAAATAATACGAAACATTAGAAGTTAAGCCACTTTTTATATTCACCCATTCTACTTTGTTTTTTTGCATAACAAGCCCTACGTCGTTAATACACCGGGAAGGAATTTCATTGAAGTTGCTTAACGGTTCAGTCGCATCGAGAAGAACTGATGAACTATCAATTTTGGCAAACAAAACAACATAACAAATTTGCAACCTTATTTTTCTAATGGTTATCTATCTGGTAGTTTACTATTTTTCAATCGAATCTGAACATTGAATTTTTGTTTTGCATTAATTACCAATCCGGTACAAAAACTTATTTGTTCTGAAAATAATATTATCGCGAACAATTGCAGGTGAGGCTTTTACCAAACCATCCAGTTTGTTTTCGGCAATCAACTGATAACTTAACCCGGGCTTGATCACATAGGTTATTCCTTTCACACTGAATAAATAAATATTTCCCGAGGCATATAATGCCGAAGCATTGAACTGGTCTTTCAATTTGGTTTTCCAGATTATTGCACCGGTTTTCGCACTTAGACATGTCAGTGTACCACGTTCGTGTACCATGTAAATCAGGCTATCCACAACTACAGGAGTTGAAATCTGCGGCACATCCACATCAATTTCCCAGGGAACATGAGTTTTGGTAATATCGCCGTTTCCTGTAGGGTCAACTGCCAATAAGCGGGCATAAAAGCTTCCGCTTTTAGGAAGCATCCAACCAGAATTTACATATACCATTCCCCCATAACTTAAGGGCATACTAACAGTTGAGTCGTCGCCATAAAAAACCTGCCATATTTGCTTCCCTGATTCGGGTTCATAAGCAATACACAACTGCGAACCGTTGCTAATAAGCTGATCCTTGCCATTGACATTAACCACAATGGGCGTACAGTAAGCTTTTCTTGAAACCGGTTCAATAATTGTATAATATTCCTGTGGGCGATCGGTTTTCCAAACCGTCTTCCCTGTGTGTTTATCCAATGCAATAAGATACTGTACATCTGTTCCTTCAATGTGAAGAATCAATAAATTCTTATAAATAACAGGAGAGGATGCGGCACCCTGCATATGATCACAATTCAGATCTGTCCGGGTCCAGACGACTTGAAAACTATGCGTATCGATGCAAGCCGTTCCGTATGTGCCAAAATGCACATAGACAAAACTATCTTCAATGCAAGGTGTTGGGGTGGAGTAACTGTTGGAAGGATGAATGTGTTGAACAGAATCGGGTTTAAAAAGCATCACCTCTCTCACTATTTTTCCTGAATTAAAATCGGTACAAACGGCAAACATCTCATTACCGTTTTGTGTAGCCGAGCTTGTCCAAATCTGATCACCAAATATTACCGGTGACGACCAGGAATAGCCCCTGATTTTGGTTTTCCATTTGATGTTAACAGAGTCACTCCAAGTAGTGGGTGCATTGATACTTTGGGAATACCCGTCAAGATTATTTCCGCGAAGATGAGTCCAATTTTCCTGATTTTGGGCAAACAAGCCAGATGAAAAGATTATGGCGAAAAATAGTGTTAAGGATAGTTTGCTGTTCATAGATAGCGTTTTTTGAAGTTGTGAAAATAATGATTATTTTCACAAGGAGAAGAGGTTATTTCAAAAAATCGACAGGTGTGTAGTGAAATATTCTTTGCTCGCCTGCAATCAGATACGGGAAGGATTACGATTTTTTAATTACTGAAACTGAAATAGTGCCGTATTTGCAAAAGCGGAATTGTAATCTTCTCAAACCTATTTTTCAATTAAACAATATGTAAGATGCCTGATTTTGTGTTTCCTGAACATGGGACAAGGATGGTATTAGGAAGACAGGGAGAAAATCGAGCTGGATTGGTTCTGTTATAACAGAGAAATAACATCGAGTGATTTACAATGCTTAATCTGGTACAGATTAAGAAAATTTCTGACCTAACCTATTAGAGACCGTTGGTGGTTCAAAGGTGGAGGTCACATTCCAATAGTTTTTAAAAGTAAACCAAAATCCTGATTATACTGATGATCTCCAGGCAATTCAAAAATGGAATGAATTTTAGTTTTTTGAAATGTCTTTTTGATTGTCATCACCTCATCCACTCCAAAAACACAGATAAGGGGTAACCCGATTTTCGAAATCTCCGGACCCACCTTGTATTTTCTGTTAACATTCTCACTTGTGCCTATCATATCTCCCAATCTGATCACAAAATCAGTACTGGCTGATGGAGAAAGCAACACTATCTTTTTGATTTTCTTCAGCAATTCAGCAGATATACGGCCAGGAAGAAAGCTCGCTACGTCGGCTCCGAATGAGTAGCCCACGAGAATAAACGATGATTTATTCCATTCTTTTAAATAAAAATTCGAAATTTGCTCAATAACGCGCGCAAAATTATCAGGGGATTTTTCGCTCCAGAAATATTTTCGGGTGTTGAGAACTACAACTCCATAACCCTTATTTTCAAACGCCTTAACCAGATCCTGATTAAATTCATTCCATCCCCCATCTCCGGAAAGGTAAATAACCAACATATCATTACTGCCTTTTGAACCAGATAATTGCAAAGGCAAATCTTTCACCGAACTTTCCACTTGAGCTTTCAGACAAACATTCCCACCAAACAAGTAAATCAAACAAATTATAATAAATCGCAAAGCCATTTTTAGCAAGATTCGTATTTCCTTGCAATGTACGCAGAATCATCGCCGGATTAATAAATTTGGCGAAGGAATGTTTATCAGAAAGTCACAGTCTATTAAACGTATTATTTACCCTTGGTAACGTATTTGGTCACCAACAGAATTTGGGATGTCGTCATACGGGTTCTTGGAGCCATACTTCCCATAACGCTTCGCCACTGGGAAGATGAATAACTCTCGGGCATATAAAGCCCATGACAACTATTGCAATTGCTTGAATACAGCGACCGCCCTTGCTGCAAATCAGCTAATGTTGCACTGCTGGTTACATCAGCCGAAGTTGGCGTGTATAATGAGCTTGAAGAACCACTGAGGTCTTTTTTACAGCTTCCGGTTAAAAACAGGATGGCCGCAAAAAAAAGCGGAAACTGGTAGTTTTTTATCTTTTGCATACAGAAGAAAATTTAACACATTAACGATTAAGCAATTTACACCAGAACAAATTATTCTCTTTAATGTTGCTCCAAGTAAGGAGCGGTAAAATATTGAATTTAGGATCAATATCTTAGCATATAAAAAAGCCATCTCACGTTATCAACAAGATGGCTTTTTATGCTCTTTGAATACAACCTATTTTTTTACTGTTGTTTGAGCCTTTTTAATCGATTTATGCCCCTTGACTGCATTCTTTACAGCAGGTTTTTTAACGGACTTTTTGGCTGTCTGCTCAGTCTTGACCGGCTGTTTATTAACCACTTTTTTATTGCTCATTGCGTCAACAGAAACCAAACCTAAAGCAAATACAAAACTTAAAATCAGAACTAACTTTTTCATAATCGAGAATTTTTATATTGTTTATGGCTCAAATGTATTATCGCGAATATGAAGGAATCATGAAGATTTAAACAGGGAATAACACATTAACTTTTTTTAACGAAAACTACTTTAAAACACCTGCTTTTATCAATTCTATAGCATCAAAAGCAGAATAGACAGGGGTGTAACAAGTTTTATTTTGACAAACATAGATCGCTGTTTTATTATCAACTAAACGATTCTGAAGCAGCGGCAAATTTTCACTTATTCCACCGGCAAAAACAACCGTTGGTAAATAATTTTTCTGCAATTCAAGGTTGACCTGCATCGTATTTTCACCAAGTATGGCAACTTCCCAAAACGGATAAACCATTTTGCCCAAAAGCATGGCCCAATTGGCATAATAAGCTCCTTGCTGAACGATTTCAAGTCTTACTTTGAAAAGCATTTCAGTTGCCATTTGTGTGTAATCGGCCTTCTCAAGAAGAATCCCCAATTTAAACAACACCTGAGCAAAAACTGAATTGGAAGCAGGAATCACATTATCTGAAATCTCGTGTTTGCGGGCAATCAGGTTTTCTGCCTGATCAGAAGTGTAGAAAAACAAATGGTTTTCAGTATCAGCAAAATGATTCCAAACATACCCAGTCAAAAGTTGGCTCAGTTGCAACCAGTGAATATCGAAAGTTACCTCATAAAGGCTGATGTACGCGTCAGCCAATAGTGCATAATCATCCAAAAATGCTTCTGTGGTCACTTTCCCATCTTTGTATACCCGGTAAAGCAGCCCACTATCCTTTATCATATTGGTTTCCAGAAAACGGGCTATACTGATGGCACCTTTCAGGTGCTGTTCGTTACCAAGCGCTTTATAGGCATTTACTGATCCGGATATCATCAAGGCATTCCACGAAGTAAGAATTTTATCATCTGTTGCCGGACGAATACGCAGGTTGCGATTTTCGAGCAATGATTTGTTTGCCTTTCGCAGAATAGCATTTAATTCATTGACTGTCATTCTATTTTCGATGGAAAACTTAGCTTTGTTATCCTTGTAATGCAGGATATTTTTTCCCTTCTCCCAATTTCCAGAAGCGGATACCTGGTAAAAGCTAAGTGCAATTTCGACCGTTTCAGCATCAAGGACAGATTCGATTTCCTGTTTTGTCCATACATAAAATTTCCCCTCTTCGTATTCACTGTCAGCATCTATTGAAGCATAAAAGCCTCCTTCAGTATGCCGCAATTCCCGCTCAAGGAATGAAATTGTCTGTTCGATGATTTCAGCATACAATGGCTTGTTGGTCAATTGCCAGGCATGTGAATAAAGCGTAATTAACTGGGCATTGTCGTAAAGCATTTTCTCAAAATGGGGAACTTTCCAGAATTGATCTGTGGAATAACGGGAGAAACCTCCTCCAATCTGATCGTAAATTCCACCTTTTGCCATTGCATCAAGCGTAATCGTTACTGCATCAAGCGCTTTCATATCTCCGGTCAGGTAGTGGTATTGAAGGAGATATTCCAAACCTGATGGCATCATAAATTTAGGTGCACCGGCATATCCACCGAACTCAAAATCGAATGTGCTGATTTGATTCTCATAGGAAGCAAGATAATCGTCGGACACAAATGGCTTCGAATCCGATATTCCGGGAAAAGGATTTGCCTGAATTCCTTCAGTTAGCGATGTTGCTGCCTGTAAAACCCGCGGATATTCGTTTTGAAATAAATGTCTAAGTTGATGAAGTGCATCCATCCAATTATCAGGCGGAAAGTAAGTGGCAGCATAAAACGGTCTGCCGTCGGGCAGTGCGAATGCATTAAGCGGCCAGCCCCCTCGACCGGACAACAATTGAGCTGCCTCCATATAGATGCGGTCGATGTCAGGACGTTCTTCCCGATCAACCTTAATGCAGACAAAATGGGAATTCATAAATCCGGCGATCTCCTCGTCTGAAAACGATTCGTGCGCCATAACATGACACCAGTGGCATGCTGCATAGCCGACACTAATAATCAACGGTTTGTTTTCTTGCAGGGCTTTTGATAAAGCCTCATCACCCCATTCATACCAATCCACAGGATTGTCAGCATGTTGACGAAGATATGGACTGCTTGCCTGCGATAATCGATTTTGTTTGTTCATACTTTTAGAACAAACCAGACCGGGAATGGTTTGCAGTGGAAATATTTTGAGCAGAATGCTTAATCTCCATTCTTCACCCTGCCAATCTGTCAAATCAGCTCTCCTTCTTTTTAAAGTATTCAACTTTGCCGGTGAGCGCAATATCTTTTACTTTATCGATCAAGGCGATCTTTTGTTCTTCCGTAAGTTTGGTAAACGAGCGGGCAAGGGCAATTTTTTCACGCATGAAAGTCGCATTCTCATTTCCTGAAATTAAAACGGAAACCGGCAGTGACCATACAAAATGCATCGCTTCTTTAATACTAAGGTAGTTTGGGATCAGTGGATCTTCAGATGTCCAACCAGCTTGTTCTTTCTTCGCGAAGAACCGACCGTCAGCCAGTGATTTTATAGCACAAATTCCAATATTTTTTTCCAAGGCTTTGGACATGATATTTTGTGTAAAACTGAAATAAGTCTGGTCCAGCACATTTACAGGCATTAAAACAGAATCGAAAATATCGCTTTCTTTGGTTCTTTCGAGCATTCGTGCATGGGCAAAAGGATTCTGGTGCCCGGTAAATCCAAGATACCTGATTTTTCCTTCCTCTTTGGCTTTTAACAAAACATCCAGAACGCCTAACTGAATCCGACTGTCGACATCTTCGGGTGTTGAAATAGCATGAACCTGATACAAATCCAGGTGATCGGTATTGAGCCTCCGCAATGTTCCTTCCAAATGCTCCCTTACGGTTTTTGCATCTTTACCTGTCGATTTGCTCGTCAAAAAAATCAGGTCGCGATATTTTGGCGTCAGGTACTTGCCATACCGCATTTCACTGGTTCCATCGGCATAACTTTCAGCTGTATCGAAAAACCGGACACCACCTTCAAGAGCAGCTTCAACTACCTCCTGCGCATCGCGTTCTGTGGTCCAGCCAACATGATAACCTCCGGTTCCAAGCATGGTTACATATTCATTTGTCCGCCCAAGTTTCCGCTTTGGAAGCACTTCACCCAGACGGTCACTTTCATTCTTAAACGCGGGGGTTGCACCTCCCAATGTTAAACCGGCAGTTACACCTGCAATCGATTTTAGAAACATCCTTCTGTCTGTCATTGTATTTTTCTTTATGATTAATATCTTATTGATTGTATTTGAGAACCATTGCTCATCCTAAAAATACACAATATTGAATATCATATATATAACACTCAAAATATTGAATAGATTAAACCTATATAATTATAAGAACAAGTCAGATCAATAATGGTTTACCTTTAATTTTATTAAGGGTATAGATTTGTAATCATTTCCCTTAAAATTGCATAGAGAAGTAGTGACTATTCAACTACCTCCACATTGATTTCTTTTTGAATTATATCTTTAAAATCTTTATTCCAGGGCTGGGTTTCATAAAAGGTGATTTTAACATTCCCATTTTTAAGCGCCCTGATTTCGAAAAAAGCACCAATCGAATCACCGGGACGAGGCGGGTTAACTTGATTGATTATCGGTTCAACCCTTTTCACTTCAACAATTGAATCTATGTCCATTTTAAAAAATAACTGTAAGCCCAATGAACCCCTGCTGACAAGTTCAATTTTAAATATTTCCAAAGGCCTCATCGTTCTGGTTTCAACAATTTGATTTTCCATAGCTGAACTGATTTTCGTTTGACCGTAATTTGTGAAATAATAGATTTCATGCACCTTCAAAAAGCCGGAAACCATAAAGATAAACAAAACTGGCAAAAAATACGAACATCTAAAAATATTAATTGGATGACATTTACAAGAAGCAAATGCCATCCAAAATTTAAATTAAATATTCGTTTATTGATACCATTTATGATACATCGAAGAATCAGTTCCTTCGACAAAACAATCAATACGGCCCAACCCCCAACTGGAAACTCCAACTCCGGAAGAAAGAATTCCTCCCAAATTTTCATCGCCACTCCATTTGGTACCATCCCACCATTTATGCATCATATTGTAGTGATCGCCCGGGAAGAATACATCAATTCGGTTGGGGCCCCATGAAACAGCTCCGGGATTGTCATATAAACCAGATCCCAAATCCTCCCAATTACTCCAACCATTCTGATACCATTTATGAAATAAATGATTATTAGTGCCCCGTGCAAAACAATCTAATCTACCCGAAGACCATGATGAGACAGCAGGAGCCGAGGTAATGATACCACCCAGATCTTCCCATCCATGCCATGCACCATCCCACCATAAATGCCACATCGAAGAGTTCATTCCACGGGCAAAGATATCAATGCGGTTTGGACCCCAGCTTACGCAAGCCGGCTCGGATGATAAAAGTCCACCAAGGTCTTCCCAACCGCTCCAGCCACCCTGATACCATTTATGAAACAAATGGTGATTCAAGCCAACGGCAAAAATGTCAAGCCGTCCATTACCCCAGGAGCAAATTGCAGGTGCATCCTGAATTTGTCCACCTAATGACTCCCAACCGTTCCAATGAGCGCCATCCCACCACTTGTGGTATACCGCAGAATCTGTTCCACGTGCAACAACGTCAATCCGGTTTGCAGACCAACTCGTAGCATTTGGTTTTGATGTAATTAAGCCACCTAAATTTTCATAACCATACCATCCGTGCGGAGGTGCAGGTAATATAACTCCGGTTGCACCCACCTTGTCATAGACATCTATGTTGCATTCACCATAAGCAATATTTAAATACCCAGACAAACCCCAGCCAGTACCCCAGGAATTTTTGCAAATCCAATATTGACCTGCTTCTGAATATCCAATCACTTCAATGCAATGATATCCCAACAATACACCATTTAGATGGTGATAAACCCCGGAACCATAGCTCTGAAAGTCCTCATAAACAGCGAATGAACACGAAACAGGACCGGTAGTATTTAAATAATTTTTAACGGCTGTTTGATTACTGCCAAGGTTAAAAATATTCGTTATTTTCACCACACTCGAATTTCTGTCGGGGGCAACGTGGCACACAGGATTGGGAGGAGCATTATGTGTCCAATAATAACCTGGATCGTTATTGGGGAAAGCTGTTGCATATGGAAAGCTCGCCTCACTGCATACGCCCCTACTCTTGATTTGATTGAATCCACTTGACGCATCCCATCCGCCACAATTTGCACCATGCGAAGAACAAAAGTGCTGATCGGCTTCCGAAAGATCCAACAATTGACCTTTTTCAATCGCTGCCATAGATTCTGTTACAGCCACCGTACAAAAAGAAACACAGGATCCACAGGAAAATTGGTTTTTAACCCCTGTGACAAAGTTACCATTGTGATTACGCCAGTCTATAGCTGGAGCAAACCCTGCAATCGGAGCAGCAACAGCGGCTGTTAAATTAGCTGCTGCTGTTATTATTGGTTCAGTCTGACTTAGCATCGCCTTCACCTTCTCAACTTTCAAAAGACTTATCGGATTCTCTCTGGGGGTCCATCTAGCATTGGAATCTAATAGTTTTTTTGCCAGTGCTGCAATTTTTAATTTTGCCATATTAGATATTTTTATTTTGCCTACTCTGGGATGTGTTTTCGGCTAACCACAGCCTACTCTTTTAAGGGTTTTGGGCTCGCCCCTAAATTTTAATATCTGTTTAACTTTCAGTTTAATAAATGAATGCCTGACAGGCGTCAGGAAATTCTGTTCCCACTATTTTGGAATTTCAAGTTTGGCAAAATCAGTCCCTGATTCTTGTTTCTAAGGTTCTATTTTGTTCAACCTGCACATTTGCACCAGATATAAACGATATTTTATCTGATTTTTTTTCATTAGACATTTTAAACGTTGCTATAAATTTTTGGTTACAAATAAAGTACTGAGTTTGTAGTTATTTCTGTTATTTAGAAAAAAATGGACTTATAACAGCAGATATCCAAATAAAGAATTGATTATAAGTTTAATTGCTGAACATTTTTTTAGTCATAGCGTTTAATAAAAATGATTTTAAAAATTTAAACAATAAGACAATGAAAACTAATAGTGTTATTCTATCTGTAATATTAATATCCATGGTCACAATAAGTTCAAGTTTCGGAAAAATGGCAACTTCTCCAAAAATAAAAGAAGACAAAGTGACTTATTCAATTGGTGATAAAGTCTTTAAAGGAGTAATCGTTTATGATGAAAACCAGGTTGGAAAACGGCCTGCTATTTTGGTTGTCCATGAATGGTGGGGATTAACCGATTATCCCTTGATGAGAGCACGGAAGCTTGCAGCACTTGGATATATCGCGATGGCCGTGGATATGTACGGTGACGGTAAAATTGCGGCCAATCCGACTGAAGCTCAGGAATTTGCAACGCCGTTTTATAAAGATCCGCAGCTGTCAAAAACCCACCTTGAAGCAGCACTTTCCAAACTAAAGGAATATAAACAAACTGACAAGCAAAATATTTTTGCAATTGGCTATTGTTTTGGAGGTTCTGTGGTTTTGAATTCAGCCAAGTTGGGGGCCGATTTAAAGGGAGTTGTCAGTTTTCATGGCGGGCTCGCAGGGGTACCAGCTAATAAAGATTTATTAAAAGCCAAAATCCTTGTTTGTCATGGTGGAAATGACAAGTTTGTTTCCGAAAATGATATCAACTCATTTAAGCATCAACTCGATTCGATTGGCGCTGAATATAAATTCATTGTCTATCCAAATGCGACACATGCATTCACCAATCCTGATGCGACTAAAATAGGAAAGCAGTTTAATATGCCCATTGAATACAATGAAAAGGCTGACGCTGACTCCTGGAATGATATGATGCTGTTTTTTAATAAAATTCTAAATAAATAAACTGATCTATAGTTTTTTTTGAGCGGGGGGGTAGATAGTAAAGTTCAAAAGTTAACATGTTGTTCTCATAATTGGGGATTTGGGATAATTAAAAGCAATACTCCAAGGGAAATGAAAGCAACAGTTCATGCAATTGTGTCAGGTTGCGAAATATCACATAAAAAGGGTTTGATCAGCGTTACTACAATAAGTGCAATAACGCTGATGCGAAAATGTTATCCCTTTTCGAAATACCATAAATAAAATGGATGGATCAAGTTGTATATACTGAATTAAAAAGCACATAATCAGTTGATAAGTCTGTACCCCATCCTTTTGCCTTGGCTTTGCCATTATTAAGGTTGAGTTTAATTACAAGCTGGGATTCCCGCAATAATTTCTTTATATAGTTAATATCAAACTCCAACGGATTACCTTTTTCAAGCACTTTTATGATTTTATCACCGGAGCCAATAAAGAGATCAATCTCTTCGTAATTAAATGGAAGGCCGGCATTTCCAGCGGCGCTAATAATCCTGCCCCAATTAGGGTCGCGGCCAAACATGGCTGTTTTAACCAGTGATGAATCGGATATCTTACGGATCATTATTTTAGCATATTCTTCACTTGGCGCATTAACTATCTCATACTCGATAAACTTTGTTGCACCTTCACCATCTGAAACAATCAGCTTTGCCAAATGAATCATCATTTCTTCAAGATATTTTTTGAAAACTGCATAGCCTTTGTCCTTTTTGGATTTGATTATATCATTCTGTGCCATACCATTTGCCAAAACAACAACCATATCATTTGTAGACGTATCACCATCGACCGTTATCATATTGAATGATTTATCAACCGACTCCTTCACCATTATTTTCAATAGTCGGGGATCAATAGCAACATCTGTAACAATGAATGCCAACATAGTCGCCATATTAGGATGAATCATTCCGGAGCCTTTGGCAATTCCTCCCATATTAATTTGGCGACCATCCACTTCAAACTCAATGAAACCTTCTTTCGCAAATGTATCGGTGGTTAAAATTGCATTTGCAGTAAACGCTCCTGCATAAGATTTATCCGTTAGATTTATTACATTTTCCCGGATGCCATTCACTATTTCGGTGGTTGGAAATTTGACGCCAATTATGCCCGTCGAGGCCACTAACACCAATTCCTTCGCTATGTTCAATTCCTCAGCTAATGTTTGCGCCATTGCTTCGGCACCTTCCATCCCTTGTATTCCCGTCGCAGCATTGGCATTCCCGGCATTGATAACAATGGCCTGTGCCATACCGTCGGCAATATGCTTTTTTGAAATGATTACAGGTGCTGCCGCCACCTGATTTTGAGTAAAAACTCCCGCTGCACTTGCCGGCACTTTCGAAAAAATAATTGCCAGGTCCCTCCGCATCGATTTAATACCGGTGTGTGCACCCCAGCATGTTATCCCTCTTACGTTTGTTATATTCTTTATCATCTCCATAATTCTTATTAATCGTTATATTTTTTAAAATGAAATATCATGGGTTTAATGGAATTAGATTAAGACCCCTAGTTTCGTCAAATCCAAACATGATGTTCATGTTTTGAACTGCCTGGCCTGCGGCGCCTTTAATCAGATTGTCAATTACACTAACTATGATCACCATATTGGTTCGCTCATCATAAGAAACAAATAAATCACAATAATTAGTACCCCTAACATCTTTAATAGCAGGCGCCTGTTTCCGTAATCTAACAAAGGGAGCATTGGAATAAAATTCTTCGAACTGATTTCGCAACGTGATTTCATCAGTTTCTTTTGTTGGGCGTCCATAAATAGTTGTCAGGATGCCCCTATCTACAGGCAATAAATGCGGGGTAAATTGAATGACTGTGTTTTTACCAGAAATACGATCTAATATGCCTTGTATTTCAATTGTATGGCGATGATTCTTCAGTCCATATGCCTTGAAATTATCATTCACATTTGAATAAAGGTTGACAGATTTTGCTTTTATCCCGGCACCGGTAACGCCTGTTTTAGAATCAATAATTATGGGATCTGTCTCAATAAGCTTAGCCGCCATTAAAGGCGCCAATCCTAAAATTGCACTTGTGGGAAAACAACCCGGGTTTGCAATCAGGCTGGCATTTTTTATCTCGTTATAAAACAGCTCAGGACTACCAAAAACAGCTTTTTTTATTCCATCAGGATAAATATGCTTTATTTTATACCATTCTTCATAAACTTCACTTGAACTCAATCGGAAATCACCTGAAAGATCAATAATTTTAAATGATTTATCTTTAAACCGTTTCACAAAATCCATGGAAACACCATGTGGCAATGCAAGGAAAACAAGATCGAGATCATAGTCTTTTATTTGATTAATTGAAGACAATTTTTGATCCGCAATTCCCTGTAAAAAAGGATGCACATCTGAAAATAATTCTCCTGTTCTGCTTTCTGAAGTGATCATTGTAATCTCAACATCAGGATGATTGGTGAGAATTCGCACTAATTCAGATCCGGTATAACCCGTTGCGCCAATGATTGCTATTTTCTTTTTAATCATTATTCTTTAATTTCTTTTAATGATTTTTTTAACACTTCAATTACCTTTTCAAGGTCATCATAGCTGATATTTAAGGGAGGAACCAGACGTAAAACATTTCCGGCAGTCGCATTTGCCAAAACACCATTTTCAAACATTTTCTGTACTAAAGGTTTTGTTTCAAAATTGAATTCCACCCCGATCATCAAGCCTATGCCGCGTATTTCTTTTATATCAGGATTATTAAGCGCTGAAATTTTAGATTTCAGCCATTTGCCTTTTTCCTCCGCTTGTTGCAGAAGATTTTCAGATTCAATTACCCCAATTGCTGCCAGCGAGGCAGCGCACACCAAAGGGTTTCCGCCAAAAGTGGTTCCGTGATCTCCAAAATCAATCGCAGAGCTAACTTTTTCATTCGAAAGTATTGCTCCCATTGGAACACCGCCACCTAATGCCTTTGCTAAAGTCATAATGTCAGGTTCTACACTAAAATATTCTTTGGCAAACATTTTTCCTGTTCTGCCAACGCCACACTGAATTTCATCAAAAATCAGAACAATTTGCTGATCATCACAAAATTCTCTCAATGCTTTAAGGAAGGTTTGACTGGCAACATTAACGCCTCCTTCACCCTGGATAGGTTCGATAATAATAGCCGCAGTATTAACATTTGAAGCATGCATTACAGCTTCAATATCATTGAAAGAAACCTGCATAAAACCCTGTGGAATAGGCTCGAATCCTTTCTGATACAATTTTTTGCCTGATGCAATGGTTGCCAGGGTCCGCCCATGAAATGAGTTTTCAAAAGAAATGATGTTTCCTCCTCTTCCAATACTATGAGCATACTTCCTTGCTATTTTAATAGCCCCTTCAACAGATTCAGCTCCGCTATTTGCTAAAAATACCCGATCTAAACCGGATAATTCCACCAGTTTTTTTGCAAGCATCACCTGGGGTTCACTAAGATAAAAGTTTGAAATATGCATCAATTTTGCTGCCTGATCCTGTATTGCTTTCACTACATTTGGATGACAATGACCAATACTATTTACAGCTATACCGCCCAATACGTCAATATATTCATTGCCCTCTACATCCCAGACATGTGAGCCTCTCCCATGATCAAGGGTTAGTGGATAGCGTTTGAAAACCTGCAAATAATATTTCTTATCAAGTTCGTTAAATATACTATTGCGTTTATCTTCCATCGTATAAGTTTTAAAATTATTCTTTGATTGTTGTTCCCACTTTCCGATTTTCAAAAAGGGAGGTAATCTGTTCAGGGATAGTTCCATTTATGATCCTCGCCAATTTTGCGCCATTTTTTAAGGCAATTTCACAAGATTCAATTTTAGGAATCATTCCTCCCTGAATACATTTAATTTCTTTCAACAGATTTATATCGGTGACTTTTAGTTCATGAATAATAGAGTCAGGATTATCCTTATCGAGAAGTAGACCGTCAACATCTGTTAAAATAATATACTGGTCTGCATTAAGTGCACCTGCTATATGACCGGCAAACATATCTCCGTTAATATTATAATCATTACCAAATTTATCAGAAGCAAGACAGGTAATCACCGGAATATAATCATTTACTAACAATAAGCTAATTAAAGATGTATCAACTTCTTCCACATCTCCAACCTGACCTATATCAACCAGTTCGACCTTTCCGTCTTTTTCAAAACGATGCATATGTTTTTTAGCAATAACAGTCTGACCGTCTTTACCAGACAACCCTACGGCTTTATATCCCATCGCATTTATTATTGAGACCAGACTCCCGTTGACTTTTCCTTTCAAAGCCATTTCAACATACTCCATCGCCTCAGGCGTTGTTTTTCGAAGTCCATCAATGAATTCAGAATTGATTTGGGCTACTTGTAGGGTTTGTTTAATAAAAGGTCCACCACCATGAACAATAACAATATGATTGCCTTTATCCTTCAGAGTGCAAATATTACTCAATACCTGCGTTTTGAGTTTTTGATCCGTCATGGCATTGCCGCCATATTTAAATAATATTAATTGTTTTATTGCCATTTCTTTATTGAATTTTATGGTCAATTAACTTAGGAAATTCCTAAGGCAAATGAAGGTAATTACTTGGTCCTTATTCATATGCGAAGCGTCGAACTACAGTATACACAAACTCCTCCTCAAAACCAACTAAACTCGTGGGCTGCGGGCAGATGTTGTAACTCTAAGGCCCGTTTCCCCTTGTAGTTGACACCATAAATGATAAGGATATTCGTTCGAGTATTGCAGCAGTGATCAAGATCACTACTGGAATGCGTTGTATATTTTGAATTTTTTATCTCTCTTAAAGGCAAAAAATATTTAAAGCTAATTATTGGTGCAGAAAAGGTGAAAGCTCTTTTGATCTGTTTTCAACTTACCACCTTTTCAATATAAATCGAATTCATTAATCCTAATGCTCCCATGTAACGTAGATTGAATGAAATTAAATCACCTGTTTTGTATCCTTTTTTGTTATCGCCCAGGTCGAGCACAAGCATATCGGAGCTTGCTTCAATGATGTTAATGTTTTTATCCTCCGGCACAAGATATTTAGGATTAATATCAAGCAAACCTATATCAATTATGGCCCTGAAAGTAGACTTTCCATAATCCTCCTCTTTAAATTTGGGTTTGATCCCGGCAACATTTTCACCTTGTTCTCCTGTGGGTATTATTGGTTTATGTTTTAACTCAATAATCTCGGTGAAGAGTTTAAGAACATCCGTTTTCATCCCTTTAAAAGGTTGTCCGGTAAATAAATCATTTCCGAAGAACAAAGCTTCTCCCACTCGGAAATGATTAACCTCTGCAGGAATTTGTTTTCTAAATAAAAATGTAAGTGTAACACTGGTTCCGCCTGAAATCCATTGGATTTTGCAATTAAACCTTAATTCAATCAATTGTTTATATAAGCAGAGTTGTATAAGTTTATCCTGATTCGGCATGATACCATTCAAACAGTTTAGATTAGTTCCTATACCAATGACTTCTATGTTGGGAAGCTGAAATACTTGTTCATAAAAATCCATAAGCCTATGCCCCATAACTCCTTCACGAAGATCGCCCATTTCAATCATGATGACGATCTTGTGTTGTCGGTTTTGCTTAACGGCTTCTTCACTAAGCATTTTAATGGTATTGTAATCTGTATTAAAACTTACATCAACATACTTTATTACATTGGGAATGCTTCTTTTTGCAGGTGGCTTTATATAAACCGTTTGTATTTCCGGGTCAAGCGATTTAATATTCTTGATGTTGCTGATCCGCGTATCAAGCATTTCTTTTACGCCAAGTTTCATTAGCTCTTTCAGGTACAGTTTATTGCCGCAAAGCAACTTTGTAACCACACCCCATGAAATATTATTTTTGACAAAATGCTTTTCAAGATAATCGTAATTATGCTTTAGATTGTCTTTGTAAAGTTTTAAATAAGCCATTTTTAATTAGTTTTAATTCTGTGAATATTAGTTGGAAGTCTTGTAAGCAGTTCATAATTCAACAATTTACTTTGTTCACTAAAAGAATTTACTGTAATTTCTTTCCCTTTTTGTTTCCCAATTAATACTACTTCGTCACCTTTTTCCACATTACTAATACTTGTAATATCAACTGTAATACTGTTCATATTTACTGTTCCAACAACTGGCGCATTTTTACCATTAATCAAAACAGAACCAAAATTGCTCAAATTGCGACTGTATCCATGAGAATATCCGATTGGAATAATAGCAAGTTTCATTTTTTTTTGTGCCAGAAAAGTTGTTCCATATCCGACAAATTCCCCTTTAGTTACTTCCTTGATAGCCATCACTTTGCTGGTCCAACGAATTACTCTTATAAGCAGATTTGGATTACGAATCTTTTCACCGCAAAAATGAATATATGTCTCATTATTGGGCCAGAAGCCGTATTGCAATATCCCGATTCGCACCATATTACCAGGTGTTTCCGGGTAGTTCAATAAAGCAGCAGAGCAGGCAGTATGATAATAAACAGGATTTAGATTTTCAGATTTAAAATGATTCAATGTAGTATTGAAAATACGGAGTTGGTTCGAAATCCTGAAATAGTTTGCCTGACTTTCTGCTCCGGCAAAATGTGTAAACAAACCTTGAAAAATAATGTGCTCTGAATTTAATTTTAGCCAATCACATAATTCCGGAATTTGTTCTTGATCAAATCCGGTTCTTCTCAGTCCGGTTTCAATTTCCAAATGAATTTTAGCCTTTATTTGAAGTTTCACGGAATAATTCAATGCAGTTTCAAGTCGTGAAAAATCAAAAGCAGAAAATTCAATCTGATTTTTAATAGCCCATTCAACAGCCTGATCTTCAATTTCACCCATGATGAACAAATCAGGCATCAGGCTAAGATTTTGCTTCAATTGGTAAGCTTCTTCTGCCGCATGAACAGCAAAATAATCGACTCCTAAATCCATGGCCATTTGGACAAATTCAGAAATCCCGTGTCCATATGCATTTCCTTTTACAACACTACACAAACGGACGCCTTCTTTCATTCTTTTTCTGATAAATCGAAGGTTGTTTCGTAATGCGGCTGAACTTAGTTCTATCGTTGAAGTTTCAAACATAATTCTCTCTATTTATCAAAGAATATTCCTTTAATTATCCCTGAAAAAATTTTGACTCCGGTTTCGATCAATTGATCGGGAAAATCATAATCGGGATTATGAAGAGCAGGGGTATTTTCTCCTGATCCAAGTCCGAACATGCATCCCTTGAAACGATAAGTAAATAGGCCAAAATCTTCACCCCACTTAAAAGGATAAGTTCTTTCTGTAAGGGAACAACTTTCTGAAAAAGCAGCTTTGCGTACTATTTCTGTTGCGAAAGAGTTATTCATATTCGCATGAAAAGTTTGCGTGTATTCAAAATCAATTTTGAGTTGATGTTCCGCAGCTATTTGTATCGAAAGATTCTCAATAGCTTGTTCGAGAGCCCGTAAATTTTCATCATTCCAACAACGTAATGTAAGGTGAATGGATGCCTTTCCGGCCGATATTCCATACGCTTTTTCGCCCATTTCAATGTAAACAGGAGTAATCACACGCATGTCATCTTTTTCAGGATTGTTATTTGCCAATAATATACTTTCTTTCAGAATGGAACTTACAGCTAAAGCAGGATTAATCCCATGTTCAGGTTCTGCCGCATGTGAAGTCTTTCCGTTTAAATGAATAATAATACTATTGACCGAAGCTGTAAAAACATTCTCCTTAATCACAATTTCATTTAGGGGATAACCCGGCATGTTATGAAGCGCAAAAACAAAATCAGGTTTTATCGGAATAAATTTTTCGTCATTCAACATCGCTATTGCACCTTCTCCATTCTCTTCCGAAGGCTGAAACAATAATCGCACTTTCCCTTTTGTAATTTTATTTGTTGATAACCATTGGGCCAGTCCACACAAGATTGTGCTATGACCGTCATGTCCGCACATGTGAGAAACACCATTATCTTTTGATTTGTGTTCAAAATCATTTACTTCTTCAATAGGCAACGCGTCCAATTCCGAACGAAACAAAACCTCATCGCCTTCAATTCCTGAATCCCAGGTTGCAATAATGCCATAACCTCCTACTTCAGAAAGGATTTCATCTGGCTTGCATTTTTCGAGAAATTCAAGAATCCGTTTTGAAGTTTCTTTTTCATTTCCTGATACTTCAGGATTAGTATGCAACAGTTTCCTTAATTTGACAAGTTGTTTGTAGTTAACAGTCATAAATATTATATCTCTTCCGGTTGATAGCGCATTTCAAGATATTTATTTACGAATCCAAGTTTTTCATAGAGAAATTTGGCGGGATTATCTGATTCAACATGTAACGCTATACCACCGGTGGTTTTTGACATCGCTTCAATCATTAGTTTTTTGCCAAAACCTTTCCCTCTATAATCTCTGTGAATAGCAATATACACAAGAATATTAGAAGGGATATACCCGTCCATTCCTGTTTTATTGACCACGACAGCTCCAATAATATCAGTATTTTCAATACAAAGCTCTATAAACCCACCTTTCGAAGGATCCAAAGCGTATTGAATAGCCTTGAGAATATCTGAGTTTTTATCTCCAAAACGATCTAAATGGTTTTCTAAAAAATCAGCTATGTGATTGATTGTGTATTCTTTATTTTCGCCCATTTCAGGGGTGATCAATATATATTTCATAAATTTATTCTTTTGTTTTGATTTATATAAATGAAGAAAAAATAAAGATAATCAAAAATACCCCAAAACCAAAAATATAGGCAATATAACCGTATATAAATTTAATTTTTATAGTTTTAAACCCCATTTTTTATCAATTTTAACGCATCAATTTACAGAATGGATCTGGTGAGAACCTATCATATTTTGAGAAACAAGGAATTCTGATTTATAACCAACTTAACAGTTTTGAAACAACTGTAAATTCGTGCTAATTTCTGAGGCAAATAAGCACCAGAAAAATATTTCATCTGTACTTCTATCTTAACCCGAACGGCATTTTCGCCGGGTAGAACTACTTCATAAAACGAGAATATCTTTTCACCACTAAATATATTACAATCATCATAATATTATCCTTTCGACGCAATTCCGATTCTTAAATTTAAAAATTATTCTCTTTGGTTCTTATGTGCATTTGTGAATAAAAAAACAATGCATGATTTCATTCATATATAATTTGCTGTCTATCTTTTGGATCGAAGTATATAATTCCGTAAATTCCAGGTAACCGCCCAAGGAACTCGCATGAGTTTTTTAGCTTCGCTGATCTTGGATTCATCTTCTTCTGCGGTATTAGTACCATCCTCATTTCGCATGTCAAATAATTTAAATCCAAAATTATAACATCATTGTAATGGTCAATATAAAATGTCGTATCTTTCTTCTATGTGAACCTTGCGATATCAAATAGATGGCAAATACTTCCAGTGATTCTCTGAGTAAATTATCCTACTTTTGCATTTCAGAAATTAAGATGCGGATGTGATTGCCGGTCTTATTATTGCACAGATCATAAAGAGAGAATTTATTGCAAGACTAGTTTCAATTCAACAAAATGGTGGCAGATAAAAACAACGTTAAAGAGCTCGCCCGGCAAAACCAGGAAGAGACAACTACCTTTTTCAATCAATTAAAGAAGAAAAAGCCAAAACAACTCGATGATATCGTACACGAGATCCATGACAAAGTATCGGATAAGTTTGATTGTCTGACTTGCGGAAATTGCTGTAAAACAATCAGCCCAAGAATCACAGATAAGGATATCGAACGAATTGCACACAAGCAGAAAATGAAGGAGGTCGATTTTATCGCCCGCTATCTCCATGTCGATGATGATCAATGGTTTGTTTTCAACGAAACGCCGTGCCCGTTTCTGATGCCCGACAATTATTGTATGATTTACGATTACCGGCCTAAAGCGTGCAGCGAATATCCGCACACCGATCGTCGCAGGTTCTATCAACTTTTGGACCTCACCATGGTAAATCGTGAGCTATGCCCAATCGTTTATGAAGTAGTTGAACAATTGAAAAAGAAAGATTTCGGTAAAAAAGAGGAGGTTGCCTCAAAAGTCCTTTTCAATGGCAAAGAACACAAAAGTGGTGCAAAGAGAGCCAGACAAAGGCGCTCATAATTGAATTGAATGAAACCCTCATGAGCCAATGCTCGCCAATACACGTGAAAATCTATCAGGGTTCCATGTAACCTTTAAAAAACAAATTATTTTCACATGAAAACCCTGTTTTACACGCTCTTTCTAATCGGATACCCATTTGGACTACTCTTCAGTCAGATCGGGGGAGATGGTACTTACAGGTTTCTTGATCTCACAAATTCGGCAAAAGTGGCAGCCCTGGGTGGAACGCAGATAGCGTTTACCGAAAACGACCTTGAACTCACATTTTATAACCCATCGCTTCTTTCAGATTCAATGAGGAATCAGTTATCAATCAATTATGTGAGTTATATTGCCGGGATTGGCGTCGGATATGCGGCTTTTGCGCCGAACCTAAGCGGGCCAAATGCTTTCGCTATTGGAATTCACTACGTTAACTACGGGTCATTTGACGGAGCAAGCGAAAGCGGACAGCGGACTGGATCTTTCGGAGCGGCAGAATACGCCATTAATTTACTCTATTCCAGAGTTATAACACCTCAATTGAGAGGAGGAATAAATCTAAAACCTATCTTTTCCTCATTCGAAAGTTATAACTCATTTGGTCTTGCCGCCGATCTTGGAATTACATATACCTCAAAAGATGGCCTCTCAGCTACCTCTTTGGCGGTTAAAAATATAGGTGGTCAAATCACCACTTATTATGAAAACGGAGATCATGAAAAAATCCCATGGGACCTTCAACTTGGATTTTCCAAAAAGCTTGGTCACGCTCCCATCCGGTTTTTAATAACGGCCAATCACCTGTATAAATGGAATTTATCATACTTAAATCGTTCAGATGATTCTACCCAGGCAATTAACCCAACCGAAGGGTTCACTTCTTTACTGATGCGCCATTTCATTTTTGGAGCTGAAATTCTACCTGAACAGCATGTGACGCTTCGGTTTGGATATAATTATCAACGGCAGAAAGAATTATCGGTCACTGATCGTCCCGGACTTGTGGGATTTTCAGCAGGCCTTGGGCTCAAAATAGCCAAGTTTAGTATCAACTACGGTATTGCAAGTTATCATCTTGCGGCTACAGCCCATTACTTCTCCCTTGCGGCCAACCTCTCGCAGTTTATTCAATAAACCTTTTCCCTCCCCCTTCGTTTATCTGCTTAAAGGTTATCTTTGTTTCGATAATTAAAATAGAAAATGTCGGATAACATCAATAAAATCATCATTGCCATCGATGGCCACTCCTCTTGCGGGAAGAGTACCGTTGCGAAAGAAGTCGCCCGTAAACTGAACTACATCTTTATTGACTCGGGTGCCATGTACAGAGCCGTCACTCTTTATTGTCTGCGTCACAACCTGATTAATAACGGGATAGTGGACATTCCAGTACTTAGAAACAATCTTGGTAAGATCAAAGTCTCATTCAGGTTCAACGCTGAGACTAATCATAACGACATTTGGCTGAATGGTGAGAATGTAGAGCAGGAGATCAGATTATTGACTGTATCCCAAAATGTTAGTCCGGTAGCGGCAGTTGCCGAGATTCGCCACCTTTTAGTTGCATTACAACAGGAGATGGGTAAATCGAAAGGGATCGTAATGGATGGGCGCGATATCGGAACAGTTGTGTTTCCTGAGGCTGAGCTGAAAATATTTATGACTGCTCAGCCGGATGTAAGAGCAAAACGTCGGTTTAATGAGCTGACTGCAAAAGGGGAAAAAGTGAGTTACGATGAGATTAAAGCTAATATTATCGAACGCGACCGATATGACGAAACCAGGGAAGAAAGTCCTCTGCGTAAAGCCGATGATGCAATTATTCTGGATAACAGCTATATGACACGTGAAGAACAACTCGACTGGGTCCTTAGCCGGGTTATTGGAATCTGAAATAAAAAAATGATTATAGAAATAGATAAGAATTCGGGGTTGTGTTTTGGTGTAGTCAAGGCGATCCGTAAAGCGGAGGAGACACTACAAAATCAGGATAAGCTATATTGCCTTGGTGATATTGTCCATAATGATGCAGAGGTAGAACGCCTTACAAAACAGGGTTTAATCACCATCGATCACGAACGCTATTTCACAATGAAAGACACGACAGTTTTGTTACGAGCACATGGTGAACCGCCATCGACTTATGAATACGCCCGGCAAAACAATATCCAACTCATTGATGCCACTTGTCCCGTAGTGCTAAAACTACAGCAGCGGATTCGAAAAGGTCATGAATTGGACAAAAATGAGGATACACAGGTTGTAATATACGGCAAGAAAAATCATGCCGAGGTAAACGGGCTTGTCGGGCAAACAAATGGGAGAGCCATTGTAGTTGAGAACCTTGACGAAATTGGAAAAATCAACTTCACGAAACCCATCGAACTTTATTCGCAGACGACAAAAGATCTGGAGGGTTTTCAATTACTGGCTGAAGAATTAAAACGGCACGCAATCAATGTCCCGGTTAAAATACATGATACGGTTTGCCGGCAGGTAGCTAACCGGATTCCAGCAATTCGTGAGTTTTCTGTCCGGTTCGGAATGATTCTTTTTGTAAGCGGTCAGAAAAGTTCGAACGGAAAAATGTTATTTCAGATCTGCCAATCGGTCAATCCGAACAGTAAATTCGTATCTTCTATCGAAGAAATTAATGAACAATGGTTTTCAGGCATCGAATCGGTTGGAATCTGCGGAGCGACCTCTACTCCCAAAAACCTCCTCGAAGATGTTGCTGAAGTGGTGCACCAATTGACAATCAAAAAGTTTAAGTAAATTTAACGGCAAATTTCTTTTCATTTCCTTTTTCACACTAATTTTGCACCTATTAAAATAAAATATTATGGCTAAGGAAATTAGGATTTCAATGCCGGAAGATTATAACGACAATCCTATCAGGAGGATTGGCGTCTTAACTTCGGGAGGCGATGCACCTGGAATGAATGCTGCAGTTCGTGCGGTAACTCGTACTGCTATATTTTATGGCCGCGAAGTTGTTGGTATCTTTCATGGTTACAAAGGATTAATCGAGAAAAATTTTAAGCCACTCGCCTCGGGTGATGTCAGTAATATCATCCAACTTGGCGGAACAATACTTAAAACAGCCCGAAGTTTAGAATTTCACACCAAAGAAGGTCGCGAAAAAGCTTTCCAGAACCTCCAGGAAGCAGGAGTAGATGCCTTGGTGGTGATTGGTGGTGATGGTACTTTTACTGGTGCGAGAATTTTCGCCCAGGAGTTTGGTATCCCCATCGTGGGTGTTCCCGGAACTATCGACAACGATTTATTTGGAACTGATTTTACAATAGGTTACGATACTGCACTGAATACCATTATTGAAGCGGTAGATAAAATCCGGGATACGGCAACTGCACACGAACGGCTCTTCTTTATCGAAGTGATGGGACGCGATGCTGGTTTCCTTGCACTGAATGGTGGGATTGCCTCGGGTGCCGAAGCGGTGCTGATTCCTGAAACCGATACTGACTTGATGACACTTGAAAACTTCATCAAATCGGGCTATCGGAAAAGCAAAAACTCTTCTATCGTCCTTGTTGCTGAAGGTGAAAAGGCAGGTGGGGCATTTGCTATCGCTAAACAGGTTGAGAAAGATTACCCTCAATACGAAGTCAGGGTCACTGTTCTTGGTCATATTCAGCGTGGCGGATCACCAACAGCTTCCGATCGTATTCTCGCAAGTCGCCTGGGAGTCGCAGCAGTTGAGACATTGCTTGACGATCAGCAGAGCGTGATGGTTGGAATCGAAAACGACGAAATTGCACTTGTGCCACTCAATAAAGCGATCAAATACGACAAAGAACTCAATCCAAAATTACTCGATTCAATCCGAATTTTATCGTCATAGTTATCTGATTGGAATTAAGATACATCCCGAAGATCTGCATGACGATCATCGGGATTTTTTTTCTATTACTGTACTTTCTAATAAAGATTACCCTGGGGTTTTTCAGCAACAATCAAAAAGTTTTATCATTGATTTTTTATATATTGCAAAGAATTATTTAATAGAACAGGCCATGAAAATCCTATTCCTCCCCTTTTTGTTGTTTATGGTCCTTATTTCGTGTCAAAATAAAGAGACAAAAAAGAATAAAAAGATCAATTATCCAAGTCACAACTACACTTACGTGAATTTGGATACATCGACGTTGAAATACAAGGAAACCGTCTATGTCCCCGTTTACTCCGACATTTATCACCTCGACGGTACAAACCGATTTTTATTGACGACGACCGTAAGTGTCAGAAATATCTCATTGAAGGACAGTGCATACATTTTAAATGCTGTTTATAATGACTCATACGGAAAACAATTACGCAGTTTTACCACTAAATCCATCCTGTTGAAACCACTCGAGTCGATTGAATATGTGATCGAGGATGCAGAAGATAAAGGAGGTGCCGGTGCGAGTTTCATTATTGAATGGGGTGGTAGCAGGTATTCCAATCAGATGCAGATTCAATCGATAATGATCGGCACAACTGGGCAGCAGGGAATCTCATTTACCGCGAAAGGCGAAGTGATTAGCCGAACAACGGAAAAATAAGTCCCGTTTTGCGTCAGACCTAAACAAATTTCATATTATTAATTTTTTAATCCATATATGACATCCGAAATATTAAAAGATGTGGTAATTATCTTTGCCCTGTCGACCTTTGTAAATTTCATCTTTACAAAGATCAGGATTCCTACACTTGTAGGTTATCTGTTGACAGGTATTGTTGCAGGACCTTTTCTTCTTGGAATCATACATTCTCCGCATGAGATTGAGATTATGGCGGAACTTGGTGTTGTGATCCTGATGTTCACAATCGGGATGGAGTTCAGCCTCAAACATCTTCTAAAAATCAGGAGAATCGTTTTCCTGGGTGGATTTATCCAGCTTACGCTGACGGCCCTTGTGACAATGGTACTTGCCCGGTGGTACAATATGGAATGGAAAGGGGCCCTTTTTATCGGCTTTCTTACTGCCCTGAGCAGCACAGCCGTCGTATTAAAGATCTTGCAGGATCGCTCGGAGGTAACATCCAACTATGGAAGAACCGTGGTTGGAATTCTTATCTTTCAGGATATTGTATTAGTCCCGCTACTTTTGTTTACGCCATTTTTAAAAGGCGATACAACCAATATTGGTACCGATCTCTTCGCGCTGGCAATTAAAACAGTATTTATCGTTGGCTTCGTTTATGCCGGGAATAAATGGTTTATGCCAAAAGTATTGCACTGGATCGCGATGACTAAAAATCAGGAATTATTTCTGATGAGCATATTGCTGATTTGTCTGTCGGTAGCTTTGCTCACCTCTGAACTTGGTATCACCCTTGCTTTTGGGGCTTTCCTGGCGGGATTAATGATCTCCGAATCGCCCTACAGCGACAATGCATTTGGCAAT